>Ga0209508_1002616_pt1 | contig 11516 bp, 13 predicted proteins | sample AD_UKC129_MetaG_FD_184427 | JGI IMG/M metagenome (GOLD analysis project Ga0209508, IMG submission 184427) | Active sludge microbial communities of municipal wastewater-treating anaerobic digesters from Canada - AD_UKC129_MetaG (SPAdes) (version 2) | ecosystem: Engineered > Bioreactor > Anaerobic... | reverse complement strand
TGCAGCCGGATGATGTGCTTGATGTTTAGAAAAGTATGAAGTTTGAAGTGTTATGTTAACTATGAATTTTAATGGGTCGAACAGTGGCTTCGGTCACTGATTTAATACAATATTAATTGTACAAGGAAGGCGATGCCCACATGTCAACTAATAAACAAGCCAATAGACTAATCCATGAAAAATCCCCTTACCTTCTCCAACATGCCTATAATCCTGTAAACTGGTTTCCCTGGAGCAATGAAGCCTTTGAAAAAGCAAAATCGGAGGACAAGCCAATTTTTCTCTCCATAGGCTATTCCACTTGCCATTGGTGCCAAGTTTGTAATTAACAGCAATTTTTAACTACTTTAAAAACGGCTTATTTTAAAGGATTTTAGCCGTTTTTATAAGTATTCAATTTCGAAGGTTATGGTATTGCCTTCTCTATTATAATAAATTTTCTTAACTAAACTTCGTAGCAATTGATTTTGCTCTGTTGGAGTAGTAGCATTGTGCCAGTTTTTCTTAAAATCCTCAACCAATTTTTCTATTTCTTTATCGGAATAAATATAATCATTTTGGTTCTCTAATTCTATTATTTCTTGTTTAAGTTTCTTAATTTTAGGTTCTCTTCTTTTCTTTGCATCTGCAAAATCATTTATATCGTAGTTGCCTTCCTCTAATAGGGTTCTTGCTTTTCTTAAAGCATCTTCTTCTTTTTGTAGTTTAGCCTTTTTCTCATTTATAAGTTTTTCTCTTTGTTTTTTTCTTCTTCATTTTCTGCTATCTTTTTTATTCTTTCTGCATCTACATAACTATTTATTATTGTGTTATATAATGCATTGTAAAAGTTCTCGTCCATTTTTACGCCTTTTTGAGGACATTTCACACCTAACGCCGATTTATAATAACACTTTGTGTAGTGATATATTTTTCCTGTTTTTTTCTCTTCACGTCCTATAGAGTAAGTCATAGTTCTACCGCATTTCTTACACACTAATAAGCCACTTGTTGGGAAAGTTCCTGCCCTGCTTTTTCGGGGGATTTTTTGATTCCTATTCATAATTTCCATTATTTTTTGATGTTCTTCCTCCGTTTTGAGAATCGGATGATTTCCAATGCCAACGCTCCATTCAGATTTATCCCTTTTTCTTACTTCTAATTTCCCAGACAAAGGTGTTTTTGTCCATTCGTTTCTTCCATAGATTACCTTACCCATATGAAATTCGTGTTTTAACAGTCTGTTAACAGCCGTTGAACTCCACATTTTACCGCTAGGAGATGGTTTGCCTTCTCTATTTAATTCAAATGCTATTTTTTCTGTGTTTACACCTTGTAAATACATTTTCTTTATTTTTTGATACACTTCATTTTTTTCTTCATTTACGATAATCGTAAAATCTACTTTAATTCTTCCTTTTTCATCCTGTGTAATATTACGTACTTTTTCATAAGGGTAAGGAGGATTGCCGTTTGTTAAACGTCCTTGTTTTGCTCCGTCTTTCTTACCGTTATACAGTCTTGTTTTTATTATGTTTAATTCTGTGTTCGACATCACAGATTGTATTCCAAGAAGTGTTAAATCTGCATTATCAGACAAATCATAGGCTCTATCTGGAGTGACTAAATATGTTCCAGAATATTGTAAAACATTTTTTATTATTCCAAAATCACTTGTGTCACCTCTAGAAAGCCTGTCCCAATGGACTACAAGAACAGCATCGTATTCTTTATTTTCAATTTTTCGTAATAATTCCATTATAACAGGCCTTTCAATCAAACTTTCTCCTGACACTACATTTTCATTGTATATTTCATATCTCCATTTGTTCTTTTGTGCATATTCAATAAGTCTTGCTCTATGCTTTGCAACTACGTCAGCATCTTCATCTCCACGACTCTTACGAAGATATATAGCAACTTTATTTACTTTACTTAAATCTGCTGCCATTACATTCACTCCTTCGGACAAGTTCTAACTATTATTGAGTATAACATATAGTCAAGAAACATGAAGTTCTGATTATTTCCTTTAACCAGACGAAAGTAAATGTATCTGCAAAAAATATTGAAATACTTGAAAATATAATGAATAATTTTGTACTTTATAATTGCCTCCTATAGATAAACATACCTGGTTGATTGAGGAAAGAGGTATTACATACATTGCCTCTTTCCAACGAAGGAAATTTTTAATTGAGCCCTATATCATATAGGGCTTTTTTATTAGATTTGATACTGCAATTTTCCCTTGAGCGCGCTAAAATGTATAAAAAAGTATCTCATTATTTTTGTACGTTTAGAAAGTCGATTTTTGACTTTTTTCAACAATAATAAAGGCTGTTTTTATAAGTTTAAAAAGGTATACTTTTCTAAACATAAGGAGGATAAAGTTAATGCAAAGAAATTACGCATATATAAGGGTATCTACAAAGGAACAAAATCTATCAAGGCAATTAGATGCTATTAAAGAATGTGGCATTGAAATAAATGAAAGAGACATTTTTGTGGATAAGTGCTCCGGTCGTGATTTTAATCGTCCAGAGTATCTTTTGCTTAAAAGAAGTATTAGAAAGGGAGATTTACTGGTTGTGACAAGCCTCGATAGATTAGGAAGGAATAAAACGGAAATTTTAAAAGAATGGGAATGGATGATTAATAATGGAATAGATATTATGGTTCTTGATATGCCAATCCTTAATACCCGTAAATACCGCCAACTTGATGGCATCGGTGAATTGATTTCAAATCTTGTTTTGCAAATACTGACATGGTTATCACAAGAGGAATTGAAAAACATAAAAGAAAGGCAGAAAATGGGCATAGAATCTGCAAAAAAACGTGGTGTAAAGTTTGGACGTCCCAAAATAATACCAAATAATTTTGAAGATGTTTATAATCGGTGGGTTAACGGGGATATTACTGCTGTAAAAGCAATGGAACTAACTGGCTTAAAAAAGAATACTTTCTATAACAGAGTTAAGGAATTTAAAGCAAAAAATTAACAAGATATATGAGTAATTTTAGTTTTTTATAGAATCTTATTACACTAAGCACTTTTTATATAAATTATAGCAATTAGTAAGGTTATCATGGTATATGTGGCAAGAGTAATTTTGATGATTGGATTTAGAACAATGACCTGAAAACTAGCGATAGCAATGTTTGAAAGTAATAATATATAAATATACCGCTTATTTCGTTCTTTCAATTTAAATCATTCCTTTCCTATATCTATTTTATATTTTACTCCTTGATTGTATTTAGGACCAGATTTTTTTCAAAATTGACGTTATACTTATAAAATGAAATAGGAGGGATAATAATGGAATATATAGAGTTTGCAAATCGGATGATTCAGGATTTAAAAAGAGAATTTAAAGAAGTTAGGCTGGATGAAAAAGACAGAATATATGTTGGTAGCGAGTTTACCAATGCTTCTTTGCCTTTAAAAACACTATATAAAGAACACCTTCTTGTAGGATATCAGAAAAATTTGCAAAACTACATAAAAATAATTTCGAATATTTTGAATTTTTACAGGTTTAGGTTAAACTTAAGCAATGTTTTTCCATTTGTAAAGCAAAAAGACTTCGGAGAAGGCATTAATAATAATTTTATAAAAGAAGATTTATTTTGCAATCTGTCTTTATTTTATGTGGTTGATATGGGAGAGGTTTTCAGATTTGTTCTACTTGATGATTTAGAAAATGCAAACATAGATTTGAAAGTATTAAGAAATGAAAGCATGAAAAATTTAAATAAAATAACAAATATTCTAAGTAGGCTTGATGAAAAACATCATATATATTCTTTACGCTTTAATTCTGATTTTGGAGCATCTCTATTTCTTACAGAAAATATACAACAACAAATTAAAAAAAAGATAGGAACAGATATATTATTTTGTATGCCATCATGTACTCGTTTTATTTGTACAGCATATGATGAACATATGTTAAATACTAATTTATATATACTGCGTCAATTAATAGATGAAGATGAGGATATAAACAAGATATCAAAAAATATATACAGAAGAGATGCACAGGGAAATTATTCGATTGTTAATTATTAACAGTTATATTTTTTAAGTTTTATTCAATAAGTAGATATTTACAAGCATCATTAAAGAAAGTATAATAGTGTAAAAGCGTAGTTGGTAAATATGGTTTTTTTAAGGATAAATGGTTTTCACGGAACCATTTATTCTTTTTTTGTAAGTTTACTATATATACACCTCGAGTAAGCAAAAAATAGAGTGTTAATTTCTACTTAAAACAATATGATAAGGACCTGCGCTTCCTAACAATATACGTTATACTAATAACATAAAAATGTTTTACAGGGGTGAAGAAATGATGAGTAAAAAAACTATTATTTTGTCTATTATTTTATCAAATGCATTCCCCATCATTGTAGGATATAGTGTATTTTATATTTTACTTACAGTTATAAAGCAAGTTCCAGCAGTAGGTCAGGAAGTATTAAAATTATGGTTTATACCATTTTCAGTGTTAACTGCTTATATAATCTACTCAATCAGAAAAGATTATAAATTATCAAAGCAAAAGGGAATATAGTAATAACAAAGAAAAAGTGCTTCTGCTTGAAGCGCTTTTTTTGTTCAGACCTCATACTATTCATGCAAAACTAAAGGCAGGTCATAACTTCTCATATTGTGAATTCACAGTGTGAGAAGTTATGACCTTTTTGTTTTATAAAGTGATACATTATTGTTGTGAGGAGGTGAGAGATACCTATGGATTTTTTGGGAGATAGAATTAGATATTTAAGAGAAAGTGCAGGATTAAAACAGAAAGATATGGCTCTCGAGTTTTCATTAAATGAAAATACATGGAGTCAGTATGAAACTAATAAAAGAACCCCTGACATAGATACAATTAAAAAAATTGCAGAGTATTTTCATGTTTCTATCGAGTATTTAATGGGATTAACAGATGTGCAATATAACCCAAAAGAAGAAGAATTTAAAGAAATGGTACATATTTATTATTCACTTTCAAAAGATGAGAAAAGAGAACTGATTAAAGAATTGAAGCAAAAATATGCAGGGAAAAGGAGGTGATTAGATTGTTTTTGGAACTACAAAAAAGCGAAAACAAGCAGTTGTACAGAGAGATGCTGTATGCAGTAGGGGCAATGTCAAGACTTTCAAGTGAAAGTTCAATTCCATACCTCGGTTATAGGGAAGTAGAAAATATTTTCTGTTTGGCATTCGGAGCGGAAAATTTATCAAGGTCCGACTGCTCGGCAGATGCCTCTAAAGACAGAATAGGAATAGGAATAAAAACTTTTTTAAATGGAAATGGCAGAACACTTCAAAAGATTGCTGAGTTTAATAGAGACAGCAGTTTATTCAGAGGGAAAACACCTAAAGAGATAGTTCAAATAGTATCTAATTTAAGAAATGAAAGAATTAGAGCAACTAAAAGAATTCACGGACTGGATGAACTGATATACCACTGTGTAGTAAGAGAAGAAGGCAAAATTAAAGTTTTTGAATGCCCGATGGATGAAATCGATATAAAAGGAATAAAAAACATAAATGCTGGAACGAAAAACATTATTGCTTTTGAAGATGGGAAAAATGAGTACAGTTTTAATTTATCAAAAAGCACTCTTTATAAGAGATTTATTACTGAAAATGTTCTTTTAGATATTGATGTAAATATAATTGAGAATCCTTTTGAGGTATTAAGAAATCTCTTTAAAGAATCTGCCGGCAAACTGAGATTTGCTCCAATAATAAAAGAAAAAGAACATGTTTTTCTGCCGTTGTTTTCTGATAGGGGTGGCAGACACGTACCAGAAAGAAGTGGCTTAAATCAGTGGAATGCAAAAGGCAGACCAAGAGACCCTAATGAAATATACATACCAATACCTGCTTGGATTCACAAAAAATTTCCTAACTTTTTTCCGCCGAGAGAACAGCCATTTAATTTGCTTCTTCCCAATGGTGAGGTTCTCAGCGCCAAGGTTTGCCAAGATGGGGGAAAAGCCCTAATGTCAAATCCAAATTTGGCGCTAGGCAAGTGGCTGTTGAGAACTGTAATGAATTTAAGAGAAGGAGAACTTCTTACATACAGCAGACTAGAAGAACTGGGGTTAGATTCTGTAGTAGTATATAAAGAAAATGAGAATTTATATTCAATAAACTTTACTGAAATTGGTTCGTATGATAATTTCTATGAAGAAAATAAATAATAATATTTTTAAAATAAGTCCTACTGCTAGGACTTTTTTATAAAAATATGCAGCGGCGTGCTGCTTTTTTTTAAAAGTTGTGCTATACTAAATACAAAAGAAAAGGCTATCAGTACAGGGAGTGGTTATATGACAAGAAATTATAAAGTAGCAAGTATGTTTGCAGGTATTGGCGGAATTTGTTTAGGATTTAAAAGAGCAGGTGCAGATATTGTATGGGCTAACGAAATTGATAAATTTGCTTGTACTACATATAGAGAGAATTTTGGAAGTGATTATCTTGTTGAAGGGGACATCCGAGATATTAGTGTAGAGGATATACCTGATTTCGATATTCTTACATCAGGTTTTCCATGTCAGGCATTCAGTATTGCAGGATATCAAAAAGGATTTAAAGATGAAAGAGGCCATTTGTTTTTTGAAACACTGCGCATACTTGAAGGAAAAAAGCCAAGGGCGTTTTTTATAGAGAATGTAAAGAATCTTGTGTCCCATGACAGCGGGAAAACATTTAGAATTATATATGATGCTTTAAAAGAAGCAGGCTATCATATAAGGTATCAGGTTATGAACTCTATGGAGTATGGAAACGTGCCTCAAAACAGAGAGCGCATCTATATAGTCGGGTTTATAAATAAAGAAGAATGTAATAGATTTTATTTTCCAGACCCCATTCCGCTTACAAAGACTATAGATGATATTGTCAATAAAGAAGTTAAACAAGACGATAAATACTACTATGACAGCAGTTCAAAATATTATGATATGCTTAATAAAAGCATGACCAAAGAAGATACAATATACCAGTTGAGAAGAGTATATGTAAGAGAAAATAAAAGCAAAGTATGTCCTACACTGACTGCTAATATGGGTACTGGGGGGCATAATGTTCCGTTAATTAGGGATAAATATGGAATAAGAAAACTTACACCAAGAGAATGCCTGCTGTTTCAGGGTTTTCCAGAAAGTTTTAAAATTCCCGAAAATGTAAGTGATGCACAGTTGTATAAACAGGCGGGCAACTCAGTTACGGTACCAGTTATAGAAAGAATTGCGTCAAATATGATTTCAGTCATGAGAGATTGGGATAGTAGAAGTGAGCATGTATATACGCAGGAAGGTTTAGATAGCACAGCGATTGCTTTATAGTTAGGATGAGATTTGCATGAAATACAAGGCAATAGAAGAGTTTCAAAAATATATTTTCGATTGGTATTCCGAAAACGGCAGAACATTTCCTTGGAGGTATACCTTTGATGCATATAAGGTATTAGTTTCAGAGGTGCTTTTACAGCAGACAAATGTTGAAAAAGTTATAAATCCTTATAATACAATAATCAAAAAATATAAATCTGTTTGGGAACTTGCTGATGCAGACATAATGTTTCTTAAAGATTTATTTAAAGACTTGGGTTTGTTTTACAGAGCAGATAGGCTTATCAGTATATCAAGACAGATTATTGAGATGTATAATGGTGTGATTCCAAATAAAAGGGAAGAATTATTAGCAATTAGAGGCATTGGAAATTACACGGGTAATGCGATTTTGTGTTTTGGCTATAATAAACCGTATGCTATTGTAGATACAAATGTGATTAGAGTATTTGAGAGATTTTTCGACTTTAAATCTTCCAGCAAACGTCCGCATACAGATAAAAAAGTATGGGAGTTTGCCCAGATGCTTATTCCAGTCAATAATTATGTTGATTACAATTATGGACTTTTGGATTTCGCTGCAGTTGTATGCAGGGCAAAAAACCTATGTGCAGTAACTGCTTGATTTATGATATGTGCTGTTATAATTTAAAAAACAGCACATCACAACCAAAAACCTATCAATAAAAGAATGCAAGAACCGCAATTGTTATAGAAAAAAGAGAAGTGAATTAAAACCACTTCTCTTTTTTCTGTGAATTTCAAAATAGGACCTTACAACTTGGACAAATTGCGCTAAATTATGTTTAAGAGGCGATTATGCATTAAAATTCGCTCAGTAAAGTCCAACTTTTTGTTTAATTTTAGCAATAATCCTGCTAATATTCAGAAGTATCAAGGTTTATGAAGTATTAACAGTTGGACATTATGAATATATTGTCCAAGTTTAGGAGGATTAAATGGATACTACAATAAAATATTTTACTCAGAATGAGTTAAAGAGATTATTTAACGCAATTAAAAATTCTGGTGATAGGCATGCACTCCGCAACTTGTGTATATTTAGAGTAGCATATCGATGTGGACTTCGTGCGACAGAGGTTGGACTATTAAAATTAGAATACTACAATAAATCCAAAGGAGAATTATACTGTAAGCGTTTAAAGGGCAGTTGGAATACTACAATTGCCCTAGACAAAAAAACTGCGCAAGTTCTGAATAGGTATATAAAAGAATATGGGATAAAAGAAGAATCGAAAATACTTTTTGAAAGCCAAGAACAGAAACCTATATCCAGAAAAACATTAGACTATTTAATGAAGCATTACTGCAAAATGGCGAATATAAAAGATGAAAACAAGTGGCATTTTCACTGTTTGAAGCACTCTACTGCAGTACATTTGGCAGAATCTGGCCTTGATATAAAAGAAGTTCAATTCTGGCTAGGACATAAATCTGTAAACTCTACTTTATGCTATTTTCAGTTTACTACCCAACAGCAAAAAATGATGCTGAAAAAACTAGAAAAACACAGCATGCTTGTATAAGAAGTACAAGCACGAATAGGCCATATGTATTTGCTAATACACATGACCTTTTATCGTTTGTATTAAATTGATTTAACACGTGTTAAAGGTTACTGGTTATAGAAGTGGAGAGTTTAATTTTTTGGTTATTGGTTGAATAGGGATTAATTTTTCGTATGATATATATATAAAGTCTTACGCCCTATCCTCCGCCATCTTCAAAAAAGAATGCTGGAGGACTAAATACTGAAGATGCTGTTAAATACTTTACATCATTATTTATTTGCTGTATAAGATATTTTTTTATCAAATTAATTATAATTAACAATTTAATAAGAAGAAATTTAAAATTTACTTTGTCTGGTTCGCTAAAATTACTAAAATCTATTTTTTCGCTAACTTTATTTGGAAGGTAAACAGGGTTAATAGTTTTTTCCTTTAATATTCTTATATAATTGTTTTGGGTTTTTTGTGGGTATTTCGCATCTATAAAATCTTTAGGCATCTCATTATAGTCATTAACAAATTCTATAAGGTTGCTGGCTTTTATTTTTCCGAACTCATTTTCAATTTTTTGTATCAGTTCGTCTTTATACAGGAAATGATTATTCAGATTAGCCTTTTTAATTGCATCCCAAAGCAAGTTTTCGCAAAACTGTTTTGTTAAGACATCTTTTATTGTCCTGTTATTTTTATAGTTGCGCCTTAAATAAGCCTTTTTTACTTGGTATTCAAATCGCAAAACATTCTTTACTTTACTTAGTATAGCAAAGTCTGCATCTGACACGGAAGACGGTTTATTAATAGCCCTAGACTTTATTTCATCAAATTTGGAATAGATATTTAAAGCATAACTTCCGTTTCTCGCCTGTATGCCTGTTGAAAAAGTATGTTTTTTTAACCTAAGGTACTGCATTTTTTTAAGACACTCTAAATAGGTTATTTTATCCTTTTCATTATCCATATAATAGTGGACGAATGGGTGAATTTCTGTACATATCCAATTTTGAAAGGAAGAAATATCTGTATTTGGAAAGAGTATTTTAATTTTGTGGTCAATTAGTTTTATAATTAAATCTGCATTATCAAGGTTATAAGGCTTGGCATTTGTTCCATAGTAAAATTTGGGAACAGAAAATTTAATTAAAAGTATTCCTTTTGGAAAATACCAAAATAGAAGATGTCCGTTCTTTTTAAAATATGAAGTAGTACCATCTTTTTTATTGACCCATTTTCTCCATTCATTTTCCAGAAGATAATTTATATCAATATATGCATAAGTATATGCGCGAAGCGAATCCACAGATACAGATGCCATGTACTCACCTCCTTTCCCTGAAACCTTTCCAAGGGAGTTGGAGGTCATTTTACATGGCAAATATAAGAATTCAAATTTTTAGGCGAAAAATTTTTAATTCCAAGGTTTAAAATTATTGTTAGACTTTAAAGGTTTACAAACTAATGCGATTTTAGAATCGCTCCTCTAAATAGATAGTATAAAAAGAATATAATATCAGAAACGGATTTAATTTGTATGCTTTTGATATAGAAACATAGATAAAACATTTTATAAGTGTTAGAAACTATTTTATTTGATTTAATATACTAAGAAACGGTTTTCTCTCCGATAAGAAATCTTTTTGGAATATCTATTTATAAAAGAAAATGAGGTGGGATGATTTTGAGTGAAAATAAAAAAGAAAAAACACAAAAAGGACAGCAGAAAGAAATTGAAAAATTAATGGACACAATTATAAAACAGAACAAAGATGCTTTTAAGGAGTTAGCCAAAAAATAAGGGGTTGCAATATGCAACCCTTTGTTCTTTATGATTTTTTTGCAAATGGGTAAGACAACTCAAAACTTTTTTGATTATTTTCTAAAAATATAGAAAAAGTTTTTAAAAATTTGTAAAAGTATAAAGTTCCCTTACCCACCAATCTATATTTCACTTCTAAATCCTCCAAAAAATTACATGTGTTATGCTATAAGCGGGTGGTACAACACAGAAGAATTGGAGGTGCTTACTGGATGGAAAAAATCAAGTATGTTGTTCGTGAGTTAAATAAACCATCCAGCATAGCGCTGTCCAATTTGAGCCAGGTAGTTTATAATATGATGACTGCCCAGGACACTTATAGTGCTACTGATACAAATACAGATGCAAAAAGTGCAGGCACTATTACGAAATTGAACAGTGCTGGTGAGATGGAAAAAACAGCATAAGAACTAACTCCATGCAAAAAGGCTACTATTAAATCCGGTAGCCTTTTATACTTAGTAAATTTGGATATACTATAATTTATAAGAATAATTTTGAGTATAAAGGAGGTGGTGCCATGACAGCGAATAAAAAACAAATACCCAACAGATTGATTTCTGAAAAATCCCCATATTTATTGCAACATGCCTTTAACCCTGTGCAGTGGTATCCGTGGGGACAGGAAGCCTTTGAAAAGGCAAAGCGGGAGGATAAACCCGTTTTTCTATCTGTTGGGTATAGTTAGATTTTGCTGTTAATTACGCACTTGCCATTGGTGCCATGTTATGGAGAGGGAATCCTTTGAGGACTATGAAGTGGCAGAAATCCTCAATAAATACTTTATATCCATCAAAGTTGACAGGGAA
>Ga0209508_1002614_pt1 | contig 11522 bp, 7 predicted proteins | sample AD_UKC129_MetaG_FD_184427 | JGI IMG/M metagenome (GOLD analysis project Ga0209508, IMG submission 184427) | Active sludge microbial communities of municipal wastewater-treating anaerobic digesters from Canada - AD_UKC129_MetaG (SPAdes) (version 2) | ecosystem: Engineered > Bioreactor > Anaerobic... | reverse complement strand
ATAACTCATAAGAAGACGACCATCCGCCATCCGCAACAAATGGGAAGGCAATCCCCAGACTCCGATAGGATGGGGGACGCTCCATGTCTTTCCGCCGTCCTCCGATTCCGATTGCAGGGTTTCGCCACTGTTTGCGGAATTATGATTGCGAATCTGCACGATTAACCGCCCACTTGTCGTCTCCACCGCGTGAAGTTCATGGTACTGCTTGGGATTGTCACCTTCCCGAGTTGGCAAGACTGCAAGCCACTGCCAGGTCCGTCCGTCATCTTCCGAGACGCAGACACCAACGTTCTCTGTACGCCAAAGGTCTTTCCCGGCGTAAAGGAGGCGGCCATCCCGCAACTGAATAGGACCGTGGGGACTGTCAATGAGGCAGTCGTACGGAGACGACCACGTCACACCACCGTCTTCAGAGCGGATCATCCACACGCCAAGTTGTGACTTGCGATGGGCCTCCGTCAGCCGTTCGTGAGCCGCCCGCCATTGATCGATTTTCTCAGAGGGCCAGCCCTTGCCCGGATCGGCCATCGCCCGTTCCAGGACCGGCACGTACGCTAGCGAAGTAAAGGTCGTGACGAGAAGTGTTCCCTTTGCCGTTTCGAGAACGCCGGCATCTCGGTCATCAATGGCCGAATCGATCAAAACCCGTGGGTATGTCCACCAATCGCCGTCATTGTTTGATGTCATCATTTCCACGCGACCGAACGGGCATACATGGGCCTCGCGACCACCGGAATATACCAAGACGAGTTGACCATTTTTGCGTCTTGCCACGGTGGGCCAGCCGTGGTACCGGTGGGGCAAACGACTGATCGTTTTAACTTCGAGGATCTCAGCCTTCGGTGAGAGAGCAGCCAAGGCCTTTCCTATCCAGGGAAGTGTGACCGCAGCCCCCAAGCCTTTAATCAGATTTCGCCGAGTGACCCTTCCGCCTGTGCCTGCCAGAAAACGTCGGGAAACCGCCGCCTGCCTGAAAGAACGTGCCATGGCAAATCGCTCCAATCTTAAATAATGAAAACCCATGGGCCGCTGGTGCACCACAAGCAGCGGTGGCTGCAGTGCATGGCAGCCTCCACCGCTACGACGATTGCTTGACCGACACCAGACAATTTAGCGGTTTCCCTTATCGGGGTAAACCAGCCGGATGAAATCGGAATCAGATCGCAAGGGATCAAAATCCGTTTCTGTGTCGATGAGTTTGCGCAGCCCAGGTTCCAGTTGGAGAGCCTTTTCGAGGTGAGTCAGGGCGTCCTGCTTTCGCCCTGCGAGACTATAATAGCAGGCCAAATTGTAGAGCACTAAGGAGTTGCGAGGACTAATCTGTTTTGCCTTTTCCAGGTCGGCGCAAGCAAGATCGATGCGTCCGATTCGTTTATGGCACCAGCCCATCGCCAACAAAATGTTCAGGTCATCTGGCCGCTGGGCAATGAGGCTTTCGTAAATCTCCAGCGCCGACTCGTACTGTCCCATTGCACGAAGAATCTCGGCGCGGATGAGACGGGCCTCAAAAGATTGACGATCCCTATCTGGCAAACGATCTAGGCACTCCAAGGCCCTTTCGAATAGCCCCAATTCAAGATACCCCTCCGCCTCTCGCAAGATATGCCTTCGACGAATCTGCTGAAGGAGGAACTGGTTCATACGTTGTTCCAAACTTTAGGATGTCCAGATTTAAAGTGACGTTATCGTCGAACACCCCTACTTTCATTTTATGCCTTCGCTTTTGCCCAGAAGGGGGGCTGATGGTGGATCACCTTTCCCACGGAGACGGTGGGGCAGTGCTCAGGAGAGGACAGAATTGCTCTATCCCCATGGGTGTGTTGATGCTGGGTTGACCTCCTCACCCCTTTGCAGCTCCCCAGCTTGCCCGCATTCCCCTTGTGGCATTACCTTTCAAGCTTTAAGATTCATTATTTGGCGGTTAAAGGCATGCAACCCCCATCAGTGGGACAGATGTGTGATGATTGGCATTGTTCAATTGGCATGTCGCCAGCGGGGTACTGACCAAGTCAGGAGAGGCCAATGACGCCGGGTAGTCTGCTTTTTCTTGCCGAGGCGGCATCGGGCAACACGTCTAGTGGTGTCCTGATGATGCTGACCTTGTGGATCCCGCTGATCCTTGTTTTTTATTTTTTGCTGATCCGTCCGGAACGGAAAGAGCGCGCACGACGCCAAGCCATGTTGCAGGCGCTCAAGAAAAACGACCGTGTACTCACGATTGGTGGCATCTATGGAGTCGTTACCAATGTTCACCGGGAGGCGAATGAGGTGACATTACGGGTGGATGATGCCACCAATACACGTATTCGTTGCACCTTGAGTGCGATTGCTCAAGTGTTGGGAGAGGAAACGTCGGCGGGTAACGGCAAGGACGCCAAATCAGGTGACTAGGCCAGAACGTTCCCGCGGCATTGGGGGATGATGGGATACGTCAAGTCCCTCTTCATTGTGAAATAGGGGAATTATTGCCAGGCGCGGATGATTTTTGTGCATTGAGCGAGTTAAGACGATGGACCGACGCGTGACGTCTTTACGGCGGTTTGGGTTGACCCTCGGTGTCCCGGTGGTTTTTGCAATCTTCGCCCTCGTTCTTGCGGCCCCGCTTCCAGTGGGTTCGTCTGCCCGGGCAGAGCAAGCCCCGGCAGTGGCTGAGGGGCCACAATTACCGGCGGCCTCGGTGACGAATCAAGGTGAGAATGCCCAATCTTCTGGGACGGTAGCCCCGGAGACCCCTGCTCCATCCGAGAAGGTGGCACCATCGGCAGACCAAGAGCAGCCGGAGAAACAGACTGCTGTGGCTACTGCCCAGGAAACACCAGCACCAGGTGGGCAGACGTCTCCGGCCCCGCAAGCAGCGGAGAAGGCACCAGGGGAAGGGCAATTATCCGGACTCCTGAACGCACTGATCTATCTTGGATTCCTACTTTTAATTATAGGGCTACCCGTCGGCCTGGCTTACTTCATCTGCGAACAATGGCGACTTCGCGAGTACTTCGGCCGACTTTCTTTTGTCTTTTTCACAATTGTCGTTGCTATCGTGATCATTCTCACACGCTGGCCGCCAAAGTTGGGGATCGACCTCAGCGGTGGAGTGATCATGGTTTATGAAATCGAGGGCGCCGTGCGACAACCGGGCGAACGGGCCCAGGCCGATCGTGATCAGATCGATATGGATCAGTTGATTGCGGCCCTCAATCGGCGTGTCAATCCGAGCGGTGTCAAGGAAGTGACAATTCGTCGCTTTGGGCCGCAGCAGATTGAGATCATCGTTCCCGAAGTAAATGAAGAGGAAGTCGCTCGGTTGGAGCGAGTGATCAGCAGCATCGGGACCTTGGAATTCCGCATCCTTGCCAATCAACGGGATCATCGCCGCTTGATTGAAAGGGCGATGGCGCTTTCCCCGGATGAGCAAGAGTTGTACGACGACCGGGGTAATCTTCTCGCCTGGTGGGTGCCTGTGGCCAAAGGCCAGGAGGCAGCTATTGGCACTGGCGGAGAAATCGCCGTCCGCATGGGTCGATATCGAAATGAAGATTGGCTCCAGGTCCTGGTGGTCAAAGATCGCTATAACGTAACCGGAGCCGATCTCTTCCGGGTTTCGGAAGACGTCGATGAAAGGATGCAACCGTGTGTGTCGTTCGTTTTGCGAGCGGGAAGCGCTCAGCGTTTCGGCGCGTTAACGAGCGAGAACCGCCCCGATGCGACCACGGGATTTGAGCGACGTTTGGGGATTATCCTCGACGGTTATCTCTATTCCGCACCAAACTTGAGGCAGCCGATTTTTGACCGAGGCCAAATTACGGGCATCCCCACCCGCGAAGAAGTTCAAGCTTTAATTCAGGTCTTGCAGGCCGGCAGTTTGCCTGCGGTCCTCAGCCCGACGCCTATCAGCCGCCTTGTCACCGGTCCCCAGTTGGGCCGCGACACGATCGGGCAGAGTGTCACGGCCATGATCGTGGCGGCCGTCATCGTCTTTGCCTTCATGGTTGCGTACTACCGATTTGCCGGGATCGTGGCCTGCTTGGCGGTTGTTCTCAACCTGGTGATGCTCGTCGCAATCATGATTCTTCTAAAGGCGGCTTTCACCCTGCCCGGGCTTGCAGGGTTAACGTTGACGGTCGGTATGGCCGTGGATGCGAATGTGCTCATCTATGAACGAATCCGTGAAGAATTATCGCGAAAGGCTACCCTGCGGATGGCCATCCGCAATGGGTTTGAAAAGGCCATGAGTGTTATTATCGACTCCAACTTAACGACGATGCTCACGGCCGTTGTGCTCTATTTCGTGGGGACCGACCAGGTCCGCGGGTTTGCCGTCACGTTGTTTTTGGGGTTGGTGCTCAACCTTTATACGGCTGTGTTCATGGCCCGGATAATTTTTGAGATTGGTGAACGCCGTAAATGGATTAAGCAGCTCTACATGATGCGGATCATTGGCGAGACCAATTTTGATTTCACGGGCGTGAAGAAATATGCTTTGGCGGGAAGTGTCGCAGTGATTCTATTGGGACTCGTTGCCCTAATCGCACGGGGACCAGGTGTGCTGGATATCGATTTTACGGGCGGAGTCGCCGTTGAGATTCTGTTCAATAAACCGAAAGACATTGGCGAGGTTCGTTATCGCTTGCGAGAACTTCGGGACTTGGCAGTCAGCGACGTGCGAATTGAAGGCGAGCAGCCGCACCGGCGATACGTCATTAACACATCAAGTCCGCCAGGAGTCGAAGCCGAACAGTACCTCCGGAGTGTCAAGGAAAAAATTGCCCAAGTTTTCGGCGACGAGTTAGTGCATTATTCCGTTCAGATTGAAAATCTGTCTCAAGAGGGGACTACCTACGTGCCGCGAAGGGGTTTTCCGAACTTGATGCTCGCCGGTAGCCCGTGGGGTTCAGCGCTGGCCGGTGTGCTCGTGGGGGCCAGCGGCGAGGAGACCTCTCAGACCGGGGAGGCTGGCCAGTCGGGTCCTGCCACCGAGCAGGGGCCCAAACTGCCGGAGGCACAGGGGGCAAATCCAACCGCACAGGACACGGCTGCCGCGGAGACGCCGAGTGGGCCGCCCGCGGATCGCTTTGCTGGCGGGACTCGAGTGCTCATGAAGTTTGATCATAAGGTAAACTACGAGACGATTGAAAGCCATTTGAAAGAGGAACTGGCCAAGCTTCCTGAGCCTGACCGGAATGCCGCTTTTGAAATCTATAACAAGGAGTACCGGCGTGGTGATACGACGGGCTACGAGAATTGGGAAATACGTCTAGCCTTGCCTCCGGAAAAGGGGCTAAAAGTTGTGGAGAAAGTGCAAAAGCGGTTTGAATCGACGCCTTATTTCCCCTCTTCAAACACCATTGGTGGGAAAGTTGCTAGCAGCACGCGGGTCCGTGCCGTGTATGCCTTGATTCTTTCTGTATTCGGTATGATTGTGTATCTCTGGGTTCGGTTTACCAAAGTCAGTTTCGGGGTGGCAGCGGCCGTCGCTTTGGTCCACGACGTGTTGGTTACGCTTGGTTTGATCGCCCTCAGTGCTTACCTCACGGGAATTCTGGGTTTCCTGCTGATCGATGAGTTTAAGATTGGTCTATCTGTGCTGGCAGCTTTCCTAACGATCATCGGTTATTCGGTGAACGACACGATTATCATCTTTGACCGCATTCGCGAGGTAAAAGGGAAGGCGCCATATTTGACACCGCGGATTGTCAATACCAGCATCAATCAGACCTTGAGTCGAACGATTATCACATCGTTGACGACCCTATTTGTGGTGGTGGTGTTGTATATCGGCGGTGGTGCCGGGATCCATGCCTTTAGTTTCACCCTACTTGTCGGCGTGATTACCGGAACGTACAGCTCCATCTTTATTGCCTCACCACTGTTGTTGTGGTTATCGCCGCAACCCGTAGGCCCCGCAAGTCAGCCGCAATCGTTACAACACGTGTCGTGACCGAGAGGGGCAAACTGAAAGATCTCGCCTTGTCGCGCTTGAGCTCACCGCCAATCGGTGCGGATTTCCCTTCGAGCCGGTGGTGATGGAAGCTCCTAATGTGATGGAGAATCTGGAGCTTGGGGAAGGGGTATGCCATCGGATGCCGGTTGCCCGATAAGAACTTAGGGTAAAGCGCGGGTCGTTTTGCAGGATTGCGGACTGGGTTTTATGTTCACGACAGGGATGTCTGCGCTCGCGGGGAACAACAAAGCAGGACCAGCGGCGTGGACCGAGGTTTTATCGTCTTCCTGATTGTCGGTGGACTCTCTTTAGGAACGGTCTGGGCCATTTTGAGCAGACCACGGGAAAGTCGCTCTTTTTCGCACATGGAAAGTTTGCCGACGCGGCCCGGTCCAAACTTGGCAGAACTTCGTTCGCCGTCGTCTTTTCCCGAAGATCGGCTCCTTCCATCCTCACAGGAGTTGTCGGATGCCATCAATTTAACACAACCTCCTGCTCCCAGCTCGGACCTATTGCTCTCCCTAAGCCCCCCTCCGGCGCCATCCGTCACACCGTTCTTTCCCAAGCCACAAACGCTTCTGAAGATTGAGCAGCGCAATGTTCCGGAAAAGACTTCCAAAACGTCCGGTGGCCGCCTGCCCTCGGGGGTGCCCTCTCAAGCGCGGAATGCCCGCCCGGGTCAATCATTTGATAGGTTGGAACCGGCCCAACAGGTAGTTCGCCATATCGTGGCCGATGGCGAGACACTGCCGATAATCGCGCAACGTTATTATCGAGACATCACCTTATGGACGGTGATCTATCAAGCAAATCAAGACCGGTTAAAATCTCCCGAATTGCTTCCGATTGGGACGGAACTAGTGATTCCGCCTATTCCTCAAGATTTACAGTCGACTCCCTTCGGAGCCGAGGCAACCCGCGAAACTCCCTAGCCGTGGACTGCGCACTACCGGCAGGTGACAGACCTCGTTCGCTCTGCCGTTGCTAACGTTAACCCTCCTTCTTCCGGGAACGATCCTGCCAGGGCCAGGGCTGCTTAGCGACCCGCTGCTCGATGAAGAACGCTATCGATTGAAGGATCGCTTGCTCAAAACGGGTCAACAACTCAACTCCTTGTGCAGATGTAGGAAACTTGACAAAAAACAGATCCTGCAGCTCGGGGGATTGCTCGTCCTGCTTGGGATGAAAGCGGGCGAAAATATTGTACATCCGCTGTGCGTCAGCCAAATCCTTTTGTGAGTCTTTACCCACCATGATGTAAATCGCGAGCTTGCCGCTGACCGCCGGATGCGACAGTGCCGCCTGGGCGTTCAATCCCGGTACAGACCACTTCGGCGATACCAAGATCAGGGCCTTGACATCTTGCCCCTGTTTCAACCCGGGGTAGATCGGCCAGCTCCAATCGTGCCGTGCCCAGTCAAGCGCCACCGTGGCTGTTGCATCGATGCCCAAGACACACAGCTTTTCAATATTTAGTTCGCCTGCGTTGTTCTTTTGTAACAAGAATCGCTTGCACGTCTCCAGATCCATATCGACCATACGGGCAATCTCAGCAGGAGGCATCTTGTCAACCGTAACTGTCCCCGGAGAAGGAAAGAGCCGCTGGGTGCTTTCTCCGTGTCCCCGCAAATCTGGAATGAAGACCGCATACCCTTGTTGCTGTAGGAACGGCCCAATGCGGGCAAAATCTTTTCGACTTCCCTTCCACCCGTGAAGTAGAATCACGACCGCAGCATCCTTACCCCGATTGCTTGGATAGTACGTCGCTCGAAGTTGAATCCCATCCTTTGTGAGCAATTCCGTTCCACTTACCTCCTCCGGTAGCGGGAGGCGTTCTCGCGGCGAAGGCGGGGCAGGGGAGGACGCTGGCGGTTTGGGAGGTGCTGCGGGAGGAACGGGAGCAGCGCCCGGAGCCGGTGGTCGGGGCGGTGTCGGTTGGTTGGCTGTAGCCGGCGGTCGAGGAGGTGCCGGTTGATTGGCGGCGGCTCCCGGCGGTTGAGGACGAGGTGCCTCCAATGACCAAGCCGAGATCCCTAGCGAAAACACAACTGCCCAAGCGACTCCCAAAACAAGCTCAAACCAATGCCTTCGACACAGCGACTTCATATCTCGCACTCCCATCTTGCCCCAGTGAGGGCCACGACTGTTTATGACAGCTTCGTTAACGGACTGGCTACCACAGCTTCGTAACCGACGCTACGCGAGTCGGAAATGCCCTTTTCTTCGGGCTATTGCCAGTCTAATCAAACACCCCGGACGCGGTCAACGTGCAATGTTAGGTCTACTTGTCCCGACCCGTAGCCGAACGAACTACAGAGGGTTCTACGGTGTTCACCCCGAATCTATGAAATTAGCGGGGTCAGTGCCCGAATGTGGGAATCTATATCGCAGATCGCCGGGTCGCAATAAGCTTACAGACCTCGCCAAGATTACCCTAATTCTCGCGGCGGACTTGATCCGGTGGGGTTACCTGCCGACTATGGCCACAATCGCGATAGTGGTTCAGCAGACGGGATAGCTCGGCAACGACCTCGGGGTGTTCCGCTGCCACGTCGTGCGTCTCCCCGATGTCCGTGGAGAGATCATAAAGCTGTGGGTGAAATTGGTCGGCCCGTAACCGCAAGGCGCCAGGACGGGTGTCCGGATGATATGTGCCCTCAATCCATTTCCACTTTCCCCGGCGGATGGCGAAGTTACCATCGGCACTGTGAACGATCATGTCAGGACGGATGGGCGAGGAATACGGCTGCCCGAGCCAGGCGGGTAGCATGTTGTAGCTGTCCTCGGCACCGACGTCGGGCGGAGGTAGGTTTTCACCCATAATGGCTGCCACCGTGGCCAAAACATCGGTGAGACTCATCATCTCGTCGCACACCGTACCGGGCGTTACATGACCAGGCCAACGGACGATAAAAGGTACCCGGAAACCACCTTCCCACACATCGTGCTTTCCGCCGCGAAACGGCCCACAGATCGGCAGTCCCGCCTTGAGCGCATCCGTGGATTCACTCGGGATGGTGGGTTTGTTCACTCCGCCGTTGTCGCTGGTGAAGATAACGAGCGTGTTTGGTGTGAAGCCTTTACGATCCAACACATCCAGGATTCGCCCCACACTAAGATCGAGTTCGTGAATCCAATCACCATAGGGACCAGCCTTACTTGTGCCTTTCGTCTTCTCCGAAGGTGTCACAGGGTTATGGACCGCCACCGGCGTAAAGTAAAGAAAGAACGGCTTATTGCCCGAGCGGCTCTCGATCCATTGCTCGGCCTTCGTCGTAAGAACCGGCATCACCTCTTCATCGACTCGCTGAGGGGCATCGAGACCGAGATACGGCCGATTGTTGAAATTCGTGCCCACACTCGTCGGGTCGAGTTTATCGGATCGAAGCCCATACACGCGATGGTTTTCGACGTAAACACCCGTAATATCTCCATGATTCGAAGGCACGCCAAAATGATAGTCAAAGCCAATTTCCAGCGGTCCAGGACGTAACTCTTTGGTGTAGTCGGTGCGGGGGCCTGTCCCATAACCCAAGTGCCATTTCCCGATCGCGGCGGTCTCATATCCATATTTCTTCAACATGGATGCCAGATTGATTCGCCCTGGCTCAATGAGAAGCGGCGAAAACACACCGGCGACCTCGTGCTTAAGATCCGTCCGCCAGCAATACCGACCAGTAAGCAAGGCATAGCGGGTTGGTGTACAAACGGAAGAAGGGGTGTTGGCATCCGTAAATCGCTGACCTTCTCGTGCCAGACGATCGATGTTCGGCGTTCGCACAAGATCAGCAGGGGCTCCGTAACATTCCACACTGCCGTAACCCAAATCGTCGGCTAGGATAATCACGATGTTGGGGCGTTCCTTGCCTTGTGGGTTTTGCTCTGCCCAACAGAAAGAAAAGGCACTGCAGACGACTGCAATCGCCACAAGCGCTGTGGCTCTCAAAACCCTCTCCACTCTTCTTGAAATCCACGTTGTCACGCTATGTCGCATGACAGACGTGCCATGCACCGCCTGATTGGTGCGGATCATGACAAACCTCCCCATATCTGAGCTAAACTGCGATGAACTAGCAATTCTTTCGCACTGGCGCATTTGTAGTCACGTCCACTACGTCTGTCAATCGCCACTATCGCCGGTAAAATCGCTTGCACTCGTGGTGGGCGGCATCAATTTGGGAGGTTGTATCGCGAACACAGCCATGCTGCCCGGAGACGCCAGTGCCAAAGCCAATCTTCTATCTTCGTCGGGCAATTCGTGGACAATCCACTTGTTTTTTGAGGTGTGGCCGCCTAGAATTTGACCGGTTGGGAAACCGGGAACGCGCGTATGGGTGATCCTAACGACGTGCGGTCCGGACGCCTTGGGGGAAAAGACGAACTCTTGTTAGGGAAGAGGAGGGACCTCACGGTGAAAGCTGTGTCTATTAGAAAATGGGCGTGTCTTTTCGCGCCCGTCGTTGCGGCTGCGTTGGTAGGCGTGTGGACCAGTGGGCATCTTCGCTCGGCGGAACCAACAAGGAATGTGGAGACCGTGGCTCCGGTCGGTGCAACCAGTTATGCGCGGGTCGATACCGATGAGCCGTTTGCCGCAGTGGTGCAGCGGATGCAAGCCCAAAAAGAGCAAATTCTGTCGCGTCACCGACAACTGCTGGAGGAACGTTATGACTTGAGCAATCGCCCGTTGCCGGGAGCCGTTATGTCACGCGGTAAACCGATTCAGGCGGGCCCACGGGTGAAACTCCCTCCTGGGCTGACCTGGGAGCAGTTGGCCGAAATGAGCCCCGAGGTAATCAAGCAAAAAGGCCTTTGGCCAAAAGGCTTTCTGCCCTTGCCACATCCGAATCATGATGAAGGTGGAATGCTCTTCCCTCAGCATCACATCGACGAGATTAAGCGGCAGGAGGGGCGAGACCTGACTCGCTTTGATCTGGATTACGATTTGCCGGAACACTTTCTGCCCGAATATCCGCCAGCGATTTATTTGACGACTCGGCCGGACCTGGGCGATGTTTCTCGCGGCCAGGTGGTTACGTTGCAGAACTATTTCCAACTTTTCAATGGGATTTTGAACCCCAAGCAGTTGGAAGGGCTTCGGCTCTTGGTCACGCCCTTTCCGCAGCAGCAGTTTAACGCCACAGACGATCGACGAAGCCTGAAACCAAGCCAAGGGGTAACCTGTTTCGATTGCCACGTCAACGGTCACACCAATGGAACGACGCACCTATTGGGCGACATCCGACCGCAGGCCTTTCGGCCCCGGCTCGATACGCCGTCGCTGCGAGGGGTGAACGTCCAGCGGCTGTTTGGCTCTAAACGGGCTTTGAAGACAATCGAAGACTTTACCGAGTTTGAGCAGCGAGCCGCCTATTTTGACGGTGATCCGGTCATCGCGACGAAAAAAGGCGTCAACGTTCTCGAGCGGGGAAGCCAGGTCCATTTCATGGCGGAGTTCATGGCGATTTTGGACTTTCCGCCGGCACCGAAGTTAGACGTCTTTGGTCGATTGGACCCGACCAAGGCCACCGACCAAGAGCTTCGCGGAGAGCAGGTCTTTTTTGGTAAAGGGCGATGCGCCGAA
>Ga0209508_1002609_pt1 | contig 11542 bp, 13 predicted proteins | sample AD_UKC129_MetaG_FD_184427 | JGI IMG/M metagenome (GOLD analysis project Ga0209508, IMG submission 184427) | Active sludge microbial communities of municipal wastewater-treating anaerobic digesters from Canada - AD_UKC129_MetaG (SPAdes) (version 2) | ecosystem: Engineered > Bioreactor > Anaerobic... | reverse complement strand
TCAAGCTCTTAATTTGAGCATAGTTCAAAAAATTATTGAAGAACATCTAAACGATTTTCTTGAATTTACAAAAATAACTTTAAAATTATTAGATTAAAAAGTAAGAAAATCAAATACAATATAATACAGTAAATAGTTCTAAACACTGATTTAAGATTATGTAGAGACGACCTATATGGGCGTCTTAAGGTTTAATCATTATTTAAAATAAAAACAAGACGTGCGTGTAGCACGTCTTTGCAATTACGAACTATGAATTGATGTGGTTTTCTAAAATAATTCAAAACATAAATTATATATTTAACGACCAACAATTGATTTAAACGTTTATTAAATCAAATGTAGAGACGACCTATATGGGCGTCGCTGGGTTTAATCATTATTTAAAACAAAAAACGAGACGCGCATGTAGCACGTCTCTACAGGCATAAATTTATGTTGTTTCCTAGAATAATTCAAAACGTAAATCAATTATTTACCAATCAATAAATCATTGGAACGTTGATTTAGTCAAATGTAGAGACGACCTATATGGGCGTCTCTGGGTTTAATCATTATTTAAAACAAAAAACGAGACGCGCATGTAGCACGTCTCTACAATTTTGGATTAATGTGGGTTGTAACAGTTAATGAAATAAAAATGCTTAGTCGAATATGGTATAATCAATTGAGAAAGTAACATCTTGAGGTGATAATATGAAAAAATTGACTTACAGAATACTTTTACGAAAAGAACCAGAAGGTGGATATACAGTATTAGTTCCTGCACTACCTGGATGCATAACCTATGGAGAAACAATAGAAGAAGCAATAAAAATGGCTAAAGAAGCTATTGAGCTATATTTAGAAAGTATGATTGAAAATGGGGAGGATATACCAACCGAAGAAGGAACTTTAGAATATACATTATCGATTGATATTTAAATGTCTAAATTACCTTCTTTCAATTCCAAAGAAATTATTAAAATTTTGAAAAAGAAAGGATTCAAATTAGATAGAACAAAAGGAAGCCATAGCATTTATATTAATGAAAAAACAAGAAAAAGAGTTGTTGTCCCTATCCATAATAAAGATTTACCAAAAGGAACTTTTCTAGAAATATTAAAGCAAGCTGGAATAGATAAAAAAGATTTAGAAGATTTCCTATAAAGTAAGCATACTACTTTCAGTAAAGGCCATGCTTTAAGATAAAAAGGAGCATAAATTTATTTCATAAATTTGCTATTTAAAACATCAAAACAAAAACAGACGCGCGTGTAGCGCGTCTCTACAACTATGAATTAACACTTGTTACAACAACTTCTTTAGATAATCATATTATTTTGATTAAATACTGCAATCATTATTTCTACAACTTATTATGTAGAAGGGGGAGTATCCTTTTTTTCTATTTTAAATAATTAAAAACTGTATATAACGCCAAACTCTTCTATAATTGTATCGTACCCTCTAAACAGTCCTTTACACACACAGCATTTGCTTAAAATTTCAACATTATCTTTCAAAATACAAAATCCCGTATGGGGCACAATTTTACTAGGCCCATAAATTTTGCAACCTCATAACCATCTCTACCCAAAACACAATTGTTTCCAATATGTACATTATTTCCTAAAATAGTAACTTCTCTAATTACACCAGAACTTGCGATCGTTGCTTTGGGAGAAATAGTAGCTGAATCAGAAATTTTGTTTTCAGCCTTTCTAAAGCACCTTTCAAAAGCTTATTATCCTAACACTTCCTTCATTTTTTTGTTTACTAGATCTGTTGCATCAATCATTGGGAGATATATAGGCTGAATAAATCCAAAATTTGCACTTATCGCTGTAACTTTTGCTCTTGTTATCTGAATAAGATTAAGAATACCATAATGTATAACTAATTTCTTAAACTCAGTATCATCTAATTTCGGATTCCCAATAAATGAGCCTTCAAGATCAATATTCATTTTTAGATATATCTTTTTCCCTTCCTTAAACCTCACGTCATATTTTAAAAGAAGTGTTGCCCTATAGGGTTTATCATTTGTTTTTTCCAAAAAATTATGTTGAACTTCTAATTTTAGTTTTGGAGTAAGCTTTTTACCAATTATTTCATCATCAATCTGATATTCAAATTTTTTTATTCTATCCCACTCTAACTGCAAATTGCTGATTTTCACTTTCTTCACGTCCTTTGAATTCATAAATAAAAGAATTTTTATCATAAATTATGTTTAAATCAATTAATGGCCCAATTTCTTTTTTAATATTAGTAGTATTATTGAAAAGCGTTTCTACTTTCAATTGTTTCCTTTCCTGAATTACATAACTATTATCTTCAACTTGTTGTTCTTTAAAGGTATTCTTAGTGATAAAATAATACTTTTCAAATTCATTTAAATCATAAAACAGAGGTTTTTGTCCAGGATTTAAAGGTTCAATATTATTACTTTTTAGGATTCTTTGTACCTGCCTTTTTGATAAACCTGTCATGATCGCTAAGTCATCTTGTGTAAAATATAATTTCTCATTCTCTTCTTTTTCGTCAATCTCATCACTATACAACAAATCTTCTTCCAAATCTCTTAACAAACCAACAAATTCAATATATTCTTCTGATTTTACCTTTGAGAATTCATTAATTAAAAAATTATATAATCTTTTTTTGTTTGTAGCGGATAACTCAGAAAAAATGCTTATTAACTCACCAATACTGATCATATTATAATACTCCTCCTCCGTTGTAAACATTAAAGTTATTCCTTATATTGAAATATTAAATAGCTTTGTTATTAATATATTTTAAGATGCTTTTCTGGTTTCTAAAATAATCCCTTAGTTCTTTATAAAAATTTCCCCTTGAACCTACATGAATGAACATTATATTCACCTTTTCAGAATCCAAGATCGGCTTATCAACATAATACGCAATTCTATATGCAACATTATTGTAGTTAATTTTGACTGTTCTAACTCCACACAGATCTCCAGTTTTTAAGTCTCCAACTGAATAATCTATTTTAATCTCACGTACTGCAGAAAAGATTTTCAATAATAAGTTTCTATCTTTTAATTTCTTTACATCATTTTTGAATAATTTTAAACTATTCGAAGATGTTTCTTCGTTGATTAATGAAATTAGCTCTTTAATAGTTTTTGAACTAAATTCTCCCACTATCGACACCCCTATTATAACAATCACATATTAAATTTAAGTTAACATTATATAATATGTCGTAAAATGTCATAATGTTGATTTTTTTCAAATTAATTTTGAAAAAAACTCTCATTACATCCACTAAAACCCTTTAAATATTTGAAATTTACCCAACCTTGTAAAAATTATAACAAATTTTGTTATAATTTATACAAAATGATGCTCTGGGAGTAAACATTGCAGGGACTTATTGGTTTACAGATACATTAGGAGTGGACAAGTTGAAAAAGGGGTGACCAAATATGTATTATAAAGTAGCTGAGGCACATGAAAGCAATTATCCAAATCCAATTACAATCAAAAAAGGTACAAAAGTGAAAGTAGGAGATAAATATAATGGACCAGAGAATTGGGAAAAATGGAGATACTGTTATACACTGGATAATAGGACTGAGGGATGGGTTCCAGAACAGTTACTTGTTATAGAAAATGAATATGGAATAATATTAGAAGATTATACTGCAAAGGAACTGAATGTTGAAAAAAATGAAATTGTTAAAGGAATAAAAGAACTTAATGGTTGGTTATGGTGTGTGAAACTTATAGACAATGATGAAGGATGGTTGCCAAAGGAGAAATTAAGATCATAACCAAAAATTATATGTAAAATTACGTAGAAACGACCTATATGGGCGTCTCCAAGGTTTAATCGTTATTTGAAACTAAACAAGACGCTCGTATAGAGTGTCTCTACAACTAAAAATTTATGTGATTTCCTAAAATAATTCAAAACATAAATCAATTATTTACCAATCAACAATTGATTTAAACGTTTATTAAATCAAATGTAGAGACGACCTATATGGGCGTCTCCAAGGTTTAATCTTTATTTGAAAATCAAAACACGAGACGCGCGTGTAGCGTGTCTCTACAACTAAGAATTAACAATTGTTACAACAACTTCTTTAGATAATCATATATATTATTTTGATTAAATACTGCAATCATTATTTCTACAACTTTATTATGTAGAAGGGGGAGTATCCTTCTTTTCTATTTTAAATAATTAAAAACTGTATATAACGCCAAACTCTAATTTTAATCCATTCATAGAAATCGATGTATCTTCTATTTCATTGCCTTCATTATCTTTAAGATTTTTTTATATTCGTGAACAATTTATAACCCGCATTAGCCTTAATTGCCAAATTATTAGTTACTGGATGCAACATTTCTGCACCTACAAGCAGGGGCTCATCATGTATAAATTATAACAAATTTTGACACTTTTATTCTTTTAACTTACCACTTAAGAATGGTATAATATATTAGAAACTTCTTAACTAAAAAAATTACAATATGTCTCGTTTTTAGTCTTAATTTGGAAAATATTACCTAAAGAAATAATACGTTGGTTGATCCATTAAAGTTAAAATAATACTTTCAAAATGAATTATTATGAGGTGAAAAACAAATTGTCTTCTTCTATTTCAAAAAAAGCCGAAGTAGATAAGGGTGTAAAATTCGGGGAAAATGTTGTAATTAAAGATAATGTCAAAATTGGCAAAGATACTATTATAGGTAACAATATAATTATTAAAGAAGATACAATTATTGGAGAGGACTGTATAATTGAGAATAATTCTATTTTGGGAGATACTTTAATAAGTACTTCTTCAACTAATGGATTACCTCCATTAATCATGGAAGATAATATAAGAATTGGTTCTAATGTAGTGATTCTTAGAGGGACAAAAATTGGTAAGAATGTTTCTATTGGTGATTTATCTTTGATAAAAGAATTAGTAATAATTAATCAGGATTCAGTCATAGGAAGCGGTGTAATTATAGATAGCAACGTTTTAATAGGTGAAGCTGTTGAGATTGGTTCAAAGACTTATGTTTCTTCCGATACAATAATTGAAGATTTCTGCAATATTGGAATCAATGTGCACTTCAAGAAAGAAGAATTATTAGTATCAAATAATAAAAAAATTGATGAAAATAGAATAATTGTAAGAAAAGGAAGCAAAATAGGTTCAAATGTAACTATTCTACCTGGAGTTACAATTGATGAAAATGTAATTGTATTTGACGGATCTTACGTCATAGGTAACCTTGAATCAAATAAAATATATAGTGGTAATCCTGCAATTGAGATTGAAAATTGTAATTAATTTAAAAGTACTTACACACAATACAAGGAGAAAAGAATATGTATTTATCTGAGATCGAAGGAATTATAATAAAGAGAGACGGCTTTTTTGAAAATTTTGGAAAATTAGGCAGAATATATAGAGATAATACTTTGTCTTTTATTAATTCTGAAAAATATCTGAATTTAATCGATGAAAACATATCATGCATCGTTTGTAAAGAAAGATTAATTCCTTACTTTTTAGACAAAAAGATTGGTATTGTATTATCCGAAGATCCAAAAGACACATTTTATGAGATATATTATCAATTATTCTTAAAAGGTAAATTTAATTATCCTGAAAATTCTATTTCTAATAAATCTTATATTTCTTCTAAAGCTATTCTAGCTAATTGTGGAGTTACTATTGGAGATAATTGCGTTATAGAAGATAACGTTATTCTTAGAGAAGGTACAATTTTGGGGGAAAATGTTATTGTTAGGAATAATTCTATTATAGGGGGTGAAGGATTTGAGGTAGCAAAAATTAAAGGAATTAATAAAATTATACCTCACACTGGTTATTGCATATTAAAAAATAATGTTGAAGTGCTAAATAATAGTTGTATATGCAAAGGATTATTTAGAGGGTATGATACCATAATAGAAGAAAACGTGAAAATAGATAATTTTGTTCAAATCGCCCATGCAGTAAAAATCGGGCAAAACACCCAAGTTGCGGGAGGAGTTATTATTTCAGGAAACACTGAAATAGGAAAAAATGTCTGGATAGGGCCTAATGCAACCATTTCTAATGCTCTAAAAATAGGAGACAATGTTTTTATAAGTTTAGGTGCCGTTGTTATAAATGATTTAAAAGATGGAGAACGTGTTTCTGGTAACTTTGCTTACAATCATAGAAAATTTATGAAAGATTTTATTAGTAAGAAGATTAATGAATAAAAAAGAAATCAATGGGAGGTAAAGAAATGGAAATAGAAGATAAATTGAAAGATATTATTAATATAATACTAGAAAAGAACGAAAAAGAAAGAATTGAAGTACTTAACGACAATTTATCGTTGAGAAATGATTTGGAAATGGATTCCTTAGATTTAGCTGAATTCACAGTTAGGATAGAAGATGAGTTTGGAGTAGATGTTTTTGAAGACGGAATAGTAGACACCATAAAAGAAGTAATTGATAAAATTGAAAAAAGGTGATGAAAATGGATATCTTTTTTTATTGGGAGAAGGGGGTAAAAACTTATCAACAGTTAATCGAAGATGTCAATAATCAACAAAAGTTAAAAAGATACATTAAGGAAATAAGTGTTTATGATGTCTTGAAAGATTTAATAGTTAGCTTGATATCTGGAGACAAAGTTATCCTCTTAGACAACGATTTCACCGATGAAGAAATTAAAAACCTAGGAATATCAGCAGATGAATTAAATGAAGAAATAGAATTGAAAAAAGACAAAATATCAACTTTTGAAGAATTATTGGATCAAATAGAAAAAAATAAAGAAAATTGGGAAATAGTTTTATATACATCAGGTACCACGGGCAGACCAAAAAGAGTCAAACATAAACTTGATTCTTTAGCAAGAGGGGTTAAAATATCTGAAGAGTATAAGAATAATGTATGGGCATTTGCATATAACCCCACCCATTTTGCAGGTTTACAAGTTTTTTTCCAAGCATTTTACAATAAAAACCCTTTAATATATGTATTTGACATGGATAGGAGTAAAATAGAAGAAGTTTTAAACAAATTTAAGGTAACTCATATTTCCGCTACACCAACTTTTTATCGTTCAATCTTGCCATACATAAAGGGACAAATACTAAGTGTTGAAAGATTAACAATGGGCGGAGAAAAATATGATGAAACACTTGAGAATCAACTTTTAAATTTCTTCCCCAATGCTAAAATAAGAAATGTTTACGCATCTACTGAGGCAGGAAGTATCTTTTCTGCAAAAGGGGATATATTCAGAATTAGTTCAAGGATAAGAGATCAAATAAAAATAAGTGAAGAAAGTGAATTACTAATTCACAAAAGTTTATTGGGGGAGTCTGAAACACTAGAACTTAACGGAGAATGGTATAAAACCGGTGATTTAGTAGAAAAAATTGATGATGAACATTTCAGGTTTATTTCTAGAAAAACTGAGATGATAAATGTTGGCGGTTATAAAGTGAATCCCCATGAAGTTGAAAATGAAATAAAAAAAGTCAACGGAGTTATTGATGTAATAGTTAAAGCAAGGAATAATAAGATAACAGGCAATATCTTAATTGCAGAGGTAGAAATAAAAGAGGGACTGGATAAAAAAGAGATAGAAAAAGAAATAATAAAAACATTAAAAGGAAAACTGCAGAGTTGGAAAATTCCAAGAATAATAACTTTTGTCGATAATATAGAACTTACTAGAACTGGCAAGAAGGTGAGAAAATGAAAACTATCATTGTAACTGGCGATTCAAGAGGTTTAGGAAACAATATATGTAATAAGTTGTTAGCAAATGGTTATAAGGTTGTAGGAATAAGTAGAAAAGTCTCCAATCAGGTTTTAGAACTAGAAAACAACCATAAGGATCAATATGTACATATTAATTTTGATTTAAGTATGACAGAAAAAATAAAAGATTTATACTTAAATCAATTAAAAGCCGAAGGACCTATCTATGGACTTGTAAATAATGCAGCAATGGCGTATGATGATATAACAACAAACGCTCAATTAGAACCTTTAGAGAAAATGTTTAAAATAAATGTTTTTTCTGTAATAATGCTAACTAAATATGTGATAAGAGATATGTTATTAAATGATACAAAAGGAAGTATAGTGCATATAAGTTCGGTGTGTGCCCATACTGGCTACAAAGGATTAAGTATGTATGCGGCAACTAAAGCCGCCGTAGAAGCTTTCTCAAAAACTGTTGCTAGAGAATTCGGTAGCAAGAAAATAAGGAGTAATTGTGTAGCTCCTGGTTTTATGGAAACCGAAATGAGTAACTCATTAACTTTGGAACAGAAAGACAGAATATATTTAAGGACTTCATTAAAAGAGGAAACGCAAATAGAAAGTGTTTCAAATACTGTTAAATTTTTATTAAGTGATGAAAGTTATTCTATAACTGGGCAAGTTATCCATGTTGATAATGGAACTATTTAATAAAAATATATCTTTTTTTTAAATATAATTGTTCACTAAGGTCTGATTTTTTTCTTGCTGCAGTTTTTTTAAATATGATTCCATTTTATCTCATTCCTCAAAAACTCTTTTGAGGAAGGTTTCATTATTTTTTTCTAAATTATATTGTTCATTCCAAGTTTTAAAACAATTATTCGACAAAAATAGATAATGGTCAATATCATTAAACCTACATTTCATAAAGTCTATTATTTGTTCACAAAAAGTTTCTTCTAATGGTTCATTTAATAACAATCCATTTGAACTATTAACGATCTCGCTTACCCCGCCAACATTTCTAGCAATAACTGGAATCCCAAATGACATTGCTTCCATTATCGAAACAGGTAATCCTTCAGAATCACTAAGATTAATAAAAAAATCGGCATCATACTGCTTATACACATCTAAAATTTTATCATTACTGACGAATCCTAAAAATTCAAACTTGTTTGGTGGTAACTTCTCAGTGGCATATTTTATAACTTCTTTTTCTGTTTCTCCACTTCCTATGTGAATCCAATAATAATCATAAGGCACCTTTGACAAAACATCTATTATCAAATCAAGTCTTTTAACAGGTTTAATTAGCGAACATGATACAATTGTAATTTTATCTTTCTGGTATATTTGTTTTCTAATTCCTTTTGGATTAGAAGTGCCCATTCTTGTAACAAACTTTTTTAATTTAGAATTAGAAGAAAAATAATTTTCATAATACTTTAAGCCAGCTTCGGAAATAAAATGAATCTGGTCTAAATTCTTATCGATATAAGATCTAAAAGGCAAATAATTTAACTCATTCCTATCAAGGTACAAATCATAACCATGAGCTCTTGACACTATTTTTTTGATGTTAAGAGCTGTTTTCAAACTATAAAAGTTAGAAATAACATATGCTCCTCTACTTAACCAAAAAGAATAGAGAAAAAATTCATTATCGCTATGTTCCTTTATCTCTTGCAAAATAAATTTTTTGCTATCAACATAAAATAAACCATAGTAAATAATGTAAAAAAATTTTTTAATTCCTTTGAATGAAAAAGAACAGTTTTCTTTTATTTCTCTTAAAACTTCTTTAGAAAAAAGCCATTTAAAAAAATTTATATTAAAAATATTTAACCAAGAATGTTTTTTAACCATATAGTAATTTAAATCATATCTTTTAGCAATTTCTTCATACTTGTTTTTATCGCCATAATAAGAAATGACGACTATTCGGTTAAAATACTTTTTTAAAAAAGGAATTTCGTTTATGAAAAAAATTAAATCTAGAGACCCAGGAAATATAATAACAGTTCTCATGAAATATCTTCTCCTCACATGTAAAAAATATTTCTACTTATTTTCGTAACTCAACTTATTGATTCTTTCCAAAACTGGCATTAGTTTTGCTTCCCAACTTAAATGTTCTTCTGCGTATTTTCTCATTTCTATAGAATAATCTGGATTTTCTTGAATTAGCCTTTCATACCAACTTATAATTTCCTTTATATTTACAGCTCCTTCGTCAGAAGAAACTCGGAACACATATGGAAACATTTCAGGAAAATCAGGATCAGGTGAAGCCAAAATAAAAGGAATTCCTCTTGCACAATATTCTCTGTTTTTTAAAGCAGCATCATAAAATAGCCCCTTTCTATGGTTTGCTAAACTTCCTATTGCAATATCAGACTTATCAAAAATGTTGTTCAATTCCTTTCCACTTTTTGCACCAGGAAAGATAACATATTTTTCTAAATTCAACTCTGATACCAATTTTTTTAAATTTTCTAAATCATCACCTTCACCAACACAGTAATAAAATACTTCTCGAGTATCTAACTTATTATCACCATAATAATATTCATAAAGTCCTTTAATGACTCTATCAAAACCATGCCAGTTACTTATATTAGCAACAGAAATTAAATTAATGTCATTGCTTTCATTTTTATTTTTTAGTTTGATGCTTTCAACATCTACTCCGTTAGAAATGTATACAAATTTATTTTCTATTCCCTGAGTATATTTTAAATCCTCAGGTGCATATTCTACTATTAAATCAAAGTACTCTAAAACACTTGGAAAAGAATGATTAAACAAAAACCATTTTATCTTTTTTACAAGCATATTATCTTTGCTCTTAACAAATTCCTTTTCAGATGTAATAATAGGTGTAGGTATCTCCAAAACAAGTATATTACCGTTCTTTTTTAACTTTCGTAATTTTCTTTTAAAAAATACAAACAAAAAACCAAATCCTCTAAAGTAATAAACAGCATTTTTATTAATTTTTAATGATTTCTGCATTTCAAAAACTCTAGATAAAACTCCCTTCCGAACTGTCTTAATTAAGCTTACATTAAACCCAAAACTTTTGAACGCTTTCACTTGACCTAAAATCTTCTTTTTAACTCCTAAACTTTTTTCTAAACACTCTAAGGTTACATAATAAAAATCCAATATAATCACCTTTTAAAATATTAATTAGTAATTAATGTTTTTAATTTCAAGCTTTTTTTGGAGTAATTACCCTCTTTAATTCATTAATAACCAAGTCAAGGGCATATTTTACTTCAGTGTTATAGACCAACATTACAATAACAAGTCCAACTACCGCTGAAAGAACCTGCCAAACTAGATTTCCTATAAATGTGTTTATAAACGCTACTATAACAAAAACAATCGTAGCTGTAAAGAATTTACCCAAATGATAATTAACAGGATACAAGCTTTTTGATATAAACGTTCTCATACAGAAGAAAACTATATAAGACAGACCTGTAGTAAAAGCTGCGGCTTTTGCACCATACAAAGGAACAAGTAATGTGTTCCCAACAACGTTACAACCCGCTGCCACAGTTGCTATCAACATGTGCCAAAAAGTTTTTTTCTTAAAGTTGATTCCCACAACTGACACTTCTGATGTAGTGTACATTATTGGCATTAAAATTAGAAAAGGAGCTATTTGTGCTGCAGAACGATAAGATTTTGCTAGAAGTAAAAATATCACATCTTTAAAAACAATAATTAGCATCCCCACAACAAACATAGCAGCAGAAATAAACAAAGATACCTTTTCAA
>Ga0209508_1002605_pt1 | contig 11573 bp, 15 predicted proteins | sample AD_UKC129_MetaG_FD_184427 | JGI IMG/M metagenome (GOLD analysis project Ga0209508, IMG submission 184427) | Active sludge microbial communities of municipal wastewater-treating anaerobic digesters from Canada - AD_UKC129_MetaG (SPAdes) (version 2) | ecosystem: Engineered > Bioreactor > Anaerobic... | reverse complement strand
GTGGGTACCTACGAGGCGACTTTTGGCAACGCCCACGACGCATTTCTCTTCTGTAGCAAGGGCAAAGTGAGAAGCAAGGCCAAGCCGCCGAGGATGAGCTATTCCTGCTCCATCTACCAACCACACCTCGGGTCTGTCTTTTAGTTTCTTCCACGCTTCAAGCAGAACCGGGAGCTCGCGAAAAGAGAGCAAACCTGGTATATAAGGGAAGGAGATATTCAAGACGGCCGAAGCTGCAGCTACAATTTGGCGCTCCTTGAGGTTCCACGCTACGACGGCGGCTATAGCCTTCCCTTTTTTGGGGACGTAGGCCACATCCGCTCCGCCAAAGAGACTTGCGCGACCTATAGTTGAATTCTGCACTACGCGAATCTCTTTGGCCAGCTTTTTTTGCAACGCAACGGCTTCTTCGTAAGAAATCATCTCTCAAAGCTTTTCCCAAGCATATAAGCCCAATGCCAGACCGTCCAGGAACATACCCATGGGCGGTCTGGCAAGTCGCTTTATTTAACCTCTACTTAACCTCTACTTCGGCACCAGCCTCTTCGAGCTTCTTCTTGGCCTCTTCGGCTTCTTCCTTCGAGACGCCTTCTTTGACAGGCTTGGGTGCATTGTCTACCAACTCTTTGGCCTCTTTCAAACCGAGGCTCGTGAGCTCCCTCACGGCCTTTATAGTCGCTATCTTGTTAGAGCCCGCCGCTTTAAGGATCACGTCGAACTCGGTCTTCTCCTCCTCGGCTGGTGCTGCCGTAGCAGCGGCTGCTCCGGCCATGCCGACCATTGGCATGGCAGCCACAGGAGCAGCAGCAGATACGCCAAAGCGTTCCTCGAGCTCCTTTACGAGCTCCGAAAGCTCCAAAACCGTCATTTCCTCGATAGCCTTAATGATCTCTTCTTTATTCATTGCAAATTACCCTCCCTACCGGAAATTTTTAGGCCGTAGCGGCCTTTTCTTTTTGCACCTTAATTTGGTTCAAACACGTAACCAACATCCTGGCCGAGCCAGAAAGCACGTTGACGAGCCCATAAAGCGGAGAACCAATGGCTCCGAGGAGCTGCCCCAAAAGCACCTCTCGCGGTGGGAGAGCACTGAGAGCTTCCACCTCCGCTGCGCTCAAGACCTTCTTCCCCAAGACTCCTCCTTTGATAGAGAGGGCCTCATTCCCCTTCTGTCTGGAAAACCCCAGGAGAGCTTTTGCAACCGTTACGGGATCTCCATGGGCTACAGTATAAACGTTAGGGCCTGCGGTCATATCTTCAACGACAGGGAGACCCGCTTCTTTCATGGCAATGCGCATGAGGGTGTTCTTGGCCACCTTCATCTCTCCACCAGCCTCACGGAGCTTGGCGCGAACTTCTGTCATTTGTGAGACCGTTAAACTCCTATATTCGCTCACGAAGACCGCCGAAGCGTCCGAGAGCAACTCTTTTAGGCGCGCTACCTGCTCTACGTTAGTCTGCGATGGCATATTTTTCACCTCCTACTCATAGGATTATGTCCTAAGCCGCACAAAAACCAAAACCAGATTACAAAGGCGGCAAAATTAAAAGGCCCCCGAACCCGCATGAGGTCCAAGAGCCTAAAGACACCAAAATCTAAAAAACATTGGCGTGCCGTTAGAGCTTGCGGACCTCGGTGGGCGAATATTTAAGCCCTCTTTCGGGCACCCACTGTCTGTAGTCCAAATCTATACTTACTGTTCTACTAACTCCTTTTGAGCAGTGAAGGGGTCGACGCGAACGCCGATACCCATAGTCGTGCTCAAAGCGATGCTTCGCACATATTGTCCTTTTACAGCCGACGGGCGCGCTCTCAAAACGGCCCGCAGCAACGCCTTTGCGTTGTCGAAGAGCGCATCTTCGGAAAAGCTCGCCTTCCCGATGGCATTATGAATTATCCCAAATTTATCCACTCTGAACTCGACTCTCCCAGCCTTGATCTCCCTTACGGCATCGGCAACGTCGAGCGTTACAGTGCCAGCTTTGCTGCTGGGCATGAGGCCTCTCGGGCCCAAAATGCGTCCGACCCTTCCCATGACGCGCATCATGTCAGGTGTCGCGATGACGGCATCGAAGTCCAGCCATCCCCCTTCGATCTTCTGCACTATATCCTCGCCACCCACGTAATCGGCCCCAGCCTCTTGAGCTTCCTTCATCTTTTCTCCAGAGGCTATGACGAGGACCCGCTTGGTAGCGCCCGTGCCGTGGGGGAGAATTATGCTCCCTCGCACTTGCTGTTCGGCGTGGCGAGGGTCCACGCCCAAACGGATGTGCATCTCCACGCTCTCGTCGAACTTGGCCGTGGCGGTCTCTTTGACGAGACGCACAGCCTCTCTGAGGCTATAATACTTGTTCCTGTCCACCTTCTCCAAAAGAGAAGCATAACGCTTGCTAACCCTTGCCATGTTTTCAACCTCCCAGTGGTCGTAACGGGCCCTTTGCCCTGCCACAACTGCTTATTCTGATACCTCAATTCCCATCGAGCGCGCTGTACCTTCGATCATTTTTATAGCGGCCTCAATGTCGGTCGCATTAAGATCTCCCTTTTTGGTCTGCGCTATCTCCTTGATCTGCTCCCTCGTCACCTTGCCTACTTTGACCCTGTTGGGCTCGCTCGATCCCTTTTCTATGCCTAATGCTTTTTTCAAGAGCACGCTGGCCGGGGGGGTTTTGAGCTCAAACGTGAAAGTGCGGTCGCCATACACGGTGATCACTACAGGTATAATCATGCCCGGCTGATCGGCCGTCTTAGCGTTGAACTGCTTACAAAACTCCATGATATTGAGGCCATGCTGCCCCAGGGCCGGTCCAACCGGAGGAGCCGGAGTAGCCTTGCCCGCAGGCAACTGGAGCTTAATCTGCGCTATTACTTTTTTAGCCATCTTTTACTTCCCTCCATAACTGCTTAAACCAAAGATCGTCCTTCAGCTAAACCTTTTCGAGTTCACTGTAGTCCGCCTCTACCGCCGTCTCCCTTCCGAAGACAGACACGGAGAATTTAACCTTGCCTTTGTCATGAAGAACTTCAACGACGGGCCCCGCTTGGCCCTCAAAAGGACCGCTCTTGACGCGGACGACATCGCCCGGTTTCAGATCTATCTCAACTCTCGGTTTGATCTGCTCTTTGTCTAATCTTCCCAAGATCTCCTTGACTTCTCTCTCGGAAAGCGGCACAGCGTTGGTCCCCGTGCCCACAAAACCCATAACGCCGGGCGTATGCCTCACGACATACCACGACTGATCGTCGAGGATCATCTCGACCAAAACATAGCCCGGGAAGACTTTCCTCCTCTGATGTTTTGCCTTGCCGCCTTTAACGTAGATACGCTCTTCTACGGGCACAAGGACGTTGAAGATCTTGTCTCCCATTCCCATAGAGGCTATGCGCTGCTCGAGGTTGGCCTTAACCCTATTCTCATAACCTGAGTAGGTTTGCACTATATACCACCGACGTTCGGGCTTCTCTTTCATCGCCGACAAGGGAGCCTCTTCCGACTCCCTCACCTCCTGTTCGGCGAGTTCTATATTGCGCCTCATTTTATTAGTCATCATCCCAATTTCATAACTTTTGAGAAGAAGGCAGTTAGAACGGCATCTATCACGCCCAAATAAGCAGCCACCAGGAGGGTAACGCCTATCACTATGAGCGTAGAATACCACACCTGTTGTCTACTTGGCCATGTAACTTTCTTGAGTTCGGCTCTAGCCTCACGAATAAAGGCCATCAACTTCTTCACCCCGTTAGCCTCCCTTGTGGGACAGCAAAAGATTATCATAGGTGAAAACAATTGGCAACCATCTTTGGATCTCATGACAAACCTAACACGAATCTGGCGATCCTAAAATATATAATAAGCCCGCACACGTCTACGACAGTGGCTATAAACGGGCCCGACATGACGGCCGGATCGACTCGAAAGAACTTAGCGATTACGGGCAGCGCTGTCCCGGCCAAATTACCCAACAACACCACAACAACAAGCGCAAAGGCTACAATGAGGGCTACGTCTGGACCCGTATGAAGCATATAAGCCCTTACAACAGCCAATATGGCCAGGGCACCGCCCAACAACAAGCCGGTGAGCGTTTCGCGGGCAAACACCCTCCACAGATCGCGCCAATCGATATCCCCCACCGTCATGCCTCTTATTATAAGTGTGGCCGATTGGGTTCCAGCATTTCCGCCCGTACCTATGAGCAAAGGTATAAAATAGGTCAAAGCCACTACGCGCTGTATCTCAAGAGAATACTTCTTTAATACGGAAGAGGTTATAGCCTCTGTTAAAACGCATATTGTAAGCCACATGAAGCGCTTGCGCGCAAGCGTAAAAACGTTGGTGTCCAGATACCCCTCTTCCGTAGGTTGAATACCGGCCATCCTCTCGAAATCTTCGGTGGTCTCCTCCTCAAGGACATCCATTATATCATCAAATGTGATGATGCCGACCAGTCTGTTTTCTTTGTCCACGACCGGTATGGTATGGAGGTCATACCTAGCCATGATCCGAGCCACTTCCTCCTGGTCTGTGTCGGTGCGGACACAGACTGGATCGGGGTTCATTATGGCGCGCACTGAAGTTTGGGGCTCGGCCATGATAAGGTCCTCCAGGTTCACGACCCCCAAAAGCCGCCTTTCTCTATCTATCACGAAGCACGTGTATATTGTCTCCTTCTTCCGCACCTGCTGACGTATGCGCCTTATAGCCTCCTCAGCCGTCATATACTCCTTAAGGTCCACAAATTCGGGCGTCATTATTCGACCTGCAGAGCTCTCGGGGTAATTTAAGAGCTCGTTGGCAATATCCCTCTCTGCAGGCGACAGCTTGAGGAGGAGTTTTTTTACCGTCTTAGCTGGCAGCTCATCGAAGAGCGCAGTGCGATCGTCATCGGACATCTCTTCGATGATCTCCGCGATTTCGCCGTCCGTAAAATGATCTAAGAGTTCTTCGCGAGCCGAACCTTCTAAGTGCTCGAACACCTCTATTGCCAGGTCCTTGGGCAGCAATCTGAATAGGAGCACGCGCGTCCTTGGAGGAATCGCATCCAACATTTCGGCGAGGTCCGGAGGCTCCATGCTCGACAACAAACGCTTGATGGCCATATAATCCCCTCTGGCCAAAAGCTCTTGAAGCTTGGGCACAAGTTCCTGCCAGCGCTCCTCCATAACATCACCCCCACTTGGAGCACAAGATGTGATCTATATGAAATTGACATGAGGGTGGGCCTACGATGATTAAAAAGAATGAGCCCGCACCCCAAGGCACGAACACCGGAGGCGGGCAATAGAGGAAGGGGAAATTAGGCCATTCCGGTGTCCGAGCTTTCCCTTACGCTGTTAGATGGTGCGCTTATACTACTCGGACCATCGCCGCTTACCATTTCCATCTCCTCACAAACGCAGGTTGAAACCTGGTGCAGATTCACATAAAACCAAAAACCAAGGAAAAAGAGGCGGGATACAACCACCCCGCCTCTTTTTAAACGCTCTTCCTTAACGCTTCGAGTACTGGTACATCGCACGAGCCTTGCGAAGGCCGAACTTTTTGCGCTCCACCATGCGCGGGTCACGCGTGAGCATGCCAGATTTCTTGAGCGCCGGACGTAAGTCTGGGTTGAGCTTGATGAGGGCTCTGGCTATCCCTAAACGCACTGCCCCGGCTTGACCGGTAAGACCTCCGCCTTTGGCCTGCGCCAAGACATCCACCCTGTTCTCAACTCCGGCCGTCTTCAAAGGAGCTAATGCCTGAAGCTGCCACGCAACACGGGGGAAATACTCCTTCACGGGCCTGCCATTTATCAGAACTTGTCCCTCTCCAGGACGCAATCGCACACGAGCTATGGCAGTCTTTCTCCTGCCAGTACCCCAATAATAGGGCGTAGATAGCGGCACGCACTCTACCTCCTTTCTCTAAGCTTCAAGTCGAAGCGGCTCGGGTTTTTGAGCGGCATGAGGATGCTCTGGCCCACAATAGACTTTTAGCTTTCGATCATACCTCAGACGATTGTGCGGTAGCATTCCTCTGACGGCGCGCTCCACCAAGCGCTCCGGCCGCTTTGAGAGCATCGTCCCCAAAGATGTGGCCTTTAGACTGCCCTTATAACCGCTGTGGCTGTAGATGACAGACCTCTCTGCCTTTTTGCCGGTCAACTTGACTTTGTCGGCATTGATAACGATCACGAAATCGCCACAATCCACATGGGGAGTATAAGTCGGTTTGTGCTTCCCCGCAAGTATATGAGCCACAAACACGGCTAAGCGGCCCAGGGGGACATCCTCAGCATCCACCACATACCACTTGCGCTCCACGTTCTCTCTCTTAGCTACATAAGTACGGCTGCCTATCACGATTCTTCACTCCTATCAAAAGCAAAACTCGCACAAAGCGAGGCTTGACTATTCTATAAAGGGCGCCCCGTTCTGTCAACTCCACGTTTAAGGGTCATACCGGCGCAGCGTCTGGGATCAAAGGACGCGGCGCAAAAGCGGATTTTCCACGATGCCGGGAAGCCGTCCTCTCTTGGCTTTCGGTATTCCATCGACCATCTTTATATCCATCGTCATGTCGATCGCCTTGGCATGGGCTATATAGCTTCCGACCCCGAAGAAGTCGGCTCCAGCCTGGGCCAGTTCTCTGATGCGGTCGGGAGAAAGTCCGCCCGAGACTACGATCTTGACATCGGTAAAGCCAGATTTGTCGAGCCGCCACCGCACCTCGCGCACCAGTTCCGGCGTGACGCCCCCCCGTTCTCCAGGCGTATCGAGCCTTACGCCGGCAAGTTTGCCGCCTAAGGCCTCTGCAACCCTAAGGGACTCTTCTGCTTCATCTTTAAACGTGTCCACCAATATGGTGCGCGCTTCTTCCTCAGGGATGCATTTGTCGTACAAAAGGGCCAGCTCGACGGTATCGCCCACTATCAAAATAGCAGCATGAGGGATTGTGCCTTGCGGCTCTATCCCAGCCAGCTTGGCTCCAAGGATACAGCTGGCGGATGAACACCCGCCGACGGCCACTGCGACGCGTTCCATCACGGGTGCCACGGCCGGATGGACGTGTCGTGCACCAAAACAGAGGACCGGCCTGCCACAAGCCGCCTCTACGCACTCTCGAGCAGCTGTCGCCCAGCTGCTCGAGCTGGCCAATATACCCAAAATGGCAGTTTCGTATATGCCGAAGGCGCTGTAAGGCCCATGGATGCGAAAGACCACATCCTTCGTTTTGAACGGCACCCCTTCAGGCAAGGCATATACTTCCACTTTCGACCCCTTTAACAAGCTTAGTGCCTCGTTAAGCCCTGCGAATATGCCGTCATACCGAGGGAAAATCTCCGCTACCACTGGCACCTCGAGCTTGCCGCAGGCTCGCAATATATCGACCGTCTTTACAAAATAGACATCGGTCGTATGACCTGCCATGATCTCCTCATGAGTGGCGCTCGCAAAAGGGCGCTCGGGAGAAACTTGCAGGGCGTGCACTTCCTCAAGCATTTCAAGCCTTTTGATCATGGGCCTCACCTGGATCCGACGATCACTAACAAGAGAGATGTCACCATGAACACACCTGTCAAGATAACGGTCGCCTTGCTCAGCATCGACAGCCTCTGCCACTGTCCTCCTGACATATCGGCCTGGGTGCCACCACCGAAGATGCCCGAAAACCCCCCCGCTTTTCTATGCTGTAATAATATTACAGCAATTAGAACGACGCAGGATAGCACATGAATAACCATAAGAAAGATCCTCATCGTTAAAACCTCCCTCCGATAACGCCTTTATCGAACAAAACAAACTAAAATCCACCTGATGAAAGCAATTGAGAAAGGGCATAGGCCGCCACCGCCCTGTGAGAGATGAGGCTTTTCACCTTTGGACCGAGTTCAGCAAAGCTCGCCTCATAGCCCATGGGCACAAAGACCGGGTCATAGCCGAAACCAAAGCTGCCAGAAGGTTCGAAGGCTATTCTACCCCAACAGAAACCCTCTGTTATCCACACCTGAGCTCTTTGGGGAAAAACCAGGCTCAGGGCTGCCACAAAGCGGGCCCTTCTCTTCTCCCTGCAACCCAACTCCTCGAGCAGTCGACGAATGCGGCTTTCGTCATCTTCAGCCACCCTCGAAGAGAAGATGCCAGGCCTCCAGTCGAGCGCTTCAACCTCTAACCCGCTGTCATCGGACATGGCAGGCATGCCTGTACCTTCGCTCCAAGCCCTCGCCTTTATCAAGGCATTTTCGGCGTAACTCTTCCCGCTCTCCTCGACATCGAGCCCTTTCGGAAGGACCTCCGATCCGAAGAGCAGCTCGATATTCGCCCCTTTAAACAACCTCTTCATCTCTTCGTACTTATGTTCATTGCTGCTGGCGAAGACCACCCGCAATTTCAATGGCTTTCCGCTCCTCCGACGATAGCTGAAGTGATCTATCCTGAATTTTTATCAATTCCTCTATTCCACGCCGAGCTAAGGCCAGCATGAAATGCAAATCATCGCTCGCAAAAGCACCTTCCTCTGCCGTTCCCTGTATCTCGATGAATTGAAGTGCCTCATTCATGACGACGTTGAAATCAACAGATGCCTTGCTATCCTCCTCGAAACAAAGGTCGAGCATCAACTTTCCATCCACTATGCCACTGCTGACTGCTGCGACGAAGTGAGCAAGGGGTATACACGTGAGCTTTCCCTCGTGCCAAAGCCAGCGCAAGGCATCCACAAGGGCCACAAACCCTCCGGTTATGGCGGCAGTTCGCGTTCCCCCGTCCGCTTGAATCACGTCGCAATCTATCCATACGGTGCGCTCACCCAACTTGGGCAAAGCCACCGCGGCCCGCAAGCTGCGCCCGATGAGCCTTTGAATCTCCTGGCTGCGCCCGGTTACCTGCCCCTTCACCACATCTCGAGGAGTGCGCGAAGCCGTGGCGCGCGGTAACATCGCGTATTCTGCTGTCACCCATCCTTTGCCGCTGCCGCGGAGAAATTGAGGAGTCTTCTCCTCGACCGACGCGGTGCACATAACCTTCGTGTCTCCAAAAGACACCAGCGCAGAACCTTCGGCGTAACGGTTGAAACCTCTCTCGATCTGCACGGGTCTGAGTTGGTCCAAGGCCCTGCCGTCAACTCTCGATGTCGTCATTCTGGCGATGCGAGCTGCCATGGCACAGACATGTCCACGGGCAACTGCTCGGTAACCTCCCTCCCATTGGCCAAGAAGCGCACTTGTTGTAGTGGTCTGAAATTGTCTACCACAGTGCGCACGATACTCGTAACGACGAGCAGCGCACTATCCGCCTGTAGGCTTTTGATGGAATCGTAAAACGCCGCGTTGAGATCGAGGTAAAGTATCTCGCCCCTCCTGAAAACGTGCAAAACGCGAGATTCTCTACCCACGAGCTCCTCTTGAGCCAAGAGGGCTAACAAGCGATCTATCGTCTTGGTTATATCCTCTTCCACTATGCTGGGGAGGAAAGAATAGCTGCTTTCCACAAGCCCCCCGTCTTTAGGGACGTATAAAGCTACTTCGACTTGCACCAAAGATCCATCGTCCTCAGCGGTGTCAGTTTGAGCCACTTGAGGCGTTTCGAAAATCGCCCTTCCCAAGAAGAAACGCACGGCCAGATCGGTAACGAAATAACCGAGCGAAAAACACAACAAGATGACAGCGATCCACGCTGCAAGCCTCATCGGCCAAGGCGCTTTCTTTGGGCGCTCCTTTTCTGCCGCACTGCGCCTGGGCAAGCCACTTTTCTCATCGGGGCGATCAACCTCTTCTACCATCTCCACCTTCCTTTCCATCTACCGTTCAGCGCAGATATGATTCTATACCATCGGCTATAGCACTTGCTAACTTCTGCTGATAAGAAGAATTTGACAACAGCTTGGCCTCGCTCGAGTTGGTGATATATCCCATTTCGAGCAGAACGGCGGGCATGGCCGCACCCCTCAAAACGAAGAAGGGGGCCTGAGCCACCCTGCGCACCGATATACCTTTACTTGAAGTGCATCTGTGCAATACCTCCGCAAAAGATGTGCTCTCCACGATCTTCGCGTTCTGCTCCATATCGCCCAATATTTGAAGGAGCGTCCGCGTCTTTTTGTCGGCAGCCTCCACCGACAGACCTCCGTCCTCCAATTCTCGGTTCTCCAATATTGCGAGCTGTAGTGCATCTTTATCAGTGGGAAGAGCCATTATGTAAATCTCAAACCCCTTAGCTTGTCTACCGGCAGGAAGGGCATTGCAGTGAAGGCTCACAAAAACGCTGGCGTTGTACCTATTGGCCATCTCGGTTCGCTCATTCAACTTAAGATATCTGTCATCGGACCTCGTGAGGCGAACTTCAAATCCTTTATTCTTAAGTATAGAGGCGACTCTCTTCACTACAGATAGGTTTATCTCCTTTTCCCTAAGGCCGTTGGCCGTAGCGCCAGGATCCTTGCCTCCATGACCGGCATCCAACACCACGACAGGCCTGCCTTGCGGGGCAACCCGAACGGGTGCAGGTTGAACCGGCCTCGGCGCAGCAGGCGGTAATGGCTCGGCCTTATCCGCTTCATTTAAATAAAAATCCACCACATATCGCGGCGGGTCGAGCAGGGGAAAGTGCTTGACAACCCCATCTTCATAGATAAAGGAGAGCGCTGCCCCATTTCCGGACTTAACAAAAGATACCTTTATCGAGGAGGTATAGGGATTTTCAGGATTGTCAAACCCTTGCAGGTCCGCATCGCCGAAGACGAGTTCGATCTTTCCTTCCGACTCCCTCACCTGTGGCCACAACGGCGAGGATAGATCTATTACAGCCCTTATCTGCTCGCCCGGTTTTCCCCAGCGTAACCCATAGAGGGTCAGTTTTGGAGAGGCGCCGGATAGCGGCGCTTGAGGCTTCTCTTTGAGCGGGGCCTGCGTTGACTCAACGGCACTTTTGCTTTTACCATCAGAAGGCATCTCTACGACGCCGGCCCATCTGTATTCTCGGCCAAGAAAGCGAGAAAAGGCCTTAACGGCAGACCTCGCCTCCACCCACCAATGTCCCCCTTCGACGAGCACTACAGAGGGGAGAGGCACAATCTGAGAGTTAAGCCTGGCAGCCGAGGCATTCTTTACAAACTCAAGGTGCGAGCCGCCGCTTTCGAGCACGAGCGAATCTTCATCCGAAGTTGCGGAACATCCCAAAAGCTCACCCATTATATCCACGGGAGCCAAGGTTTCCTTTCCGCGCTCGCGCACCTCTATGTCTCCCACGATTCGATTCCCCTCCCAGAGCCTCCAACCTTGAGCTCCCCAGAGAGGTAACGCAGCCGCAAATAACATCAAGCTCACGAGGGCTGTTCTACTTGCCCGCCACCGCAATTCCTTCCACCACCATAGAGCATCCGCCTACGCTTCCGAAGAATTTAAGGTCGTTTCCCAAAACTACGACATGTTTTAGCAATTCGAGGATGTTCCCCGCTATAGTAGTCTCTGCGACAGGGGATGCGATCTCACCGTCCGCTATCAGTGCGCCTTTCACTCCCAAAGAAAAATCGCCGCTCACCGAATCCACGGTATGCAAACCCATCATCTCCGTCACATATAGCCCGCGCCCA
>Ga0209508_1002604_pt1 | contig 11578 bp, 9 predicted proteins | sample AD_UKC129_MetaG_FD_184427 | JGI IMG/M metagenome (GOLD analysis project Ga0209508, IMG submission 184427) | Active sludge microbial communities of municipal wastewater-treating anaerobic digesters from Canada - AD_UKC129_MetaG (SPAdes) (version 2) | ecosystem: Engineered > Bioreactor > Anaerobic... | reverse complement strand
AAGGGAGTCATAGGCCAACCACTCTCCCCAATCACACCAACTCTGGAAATCTCCTACACTGCCCCTTGGGAACCCTCCGCGAAGCGGTTTAGTTCAACGCCCTGCCAATAAGCTGCGGACGCCGAAGGCGACCGTCAGCTTCATTGGCTTGTTAGGCCGCGCCTGAATACGTCGCGCAGCTCCTCAGTCAGGGCAGCGCTATCGATCGGGCGACCGTGCCATGCAGCCGGCGTGCTTTGAAACAGAGCTGCGCGCCACTCGCCATCGTTTTCCTGAACCGCAACTAAAGTGTGGACGGTGTTGAGGGCCGGATTGATGTCATGCGAGCCGGGAGGAACCATGCCCGCCACGGCGCGGAGGATGCCCACGTCCCGAGAAAGCATCCGTACTTCTCGCACCTTCGCGACGTACGCTGCCGTTGGGTGATCGGCAAAGATTGGACGCAGGTGATCTGCGATGGCGGCGCGGGAGTCGACTTGGCTGCCATCGAAGCCAACTAGGTTGCCATTGTCCGTAAACTGATCTGCCATGACGGGAGCGTCCCGGCGATTCCAGGCGATGAGGATTCGCTCGTAGAGTCCACGGAGCGCCTGATCCGAAGAAATAGTACGTTGAACCGACATTCGCTCTCTCCGCTCTTGAATAGGCCTGCGCGGCCTAACGCTCAGCATCAGCTGCGGCGCGAAGCGCCGTCAGCTGCATGCTGTTGTTAGACGCCCACCTCATGCCGTAGCCCATTCGGAGGAGAGGAGCGCGGCCTGTTCCAGGACGGTCTGCGTTGCCTTCTCCTGCTTGTCCGGGGGGTACCCGTGCTTGCGCAGGATGCGCTTGACGAGCACCCGCAGCTGGGCGCGGACGTTCTCGCGCAGCGTCCAGTCGATGGTGACGTTGCTGCGCACGGTCTCGACCAGCTCGCGGGCGATGCCGCGCAGAGTCTCGTCGCCGAGCACTTTCACGGCGCTGTCGTTCGTCTCGAGGGCGTCGTAGAAGGCGAGCTCGTCCTCGCTGAGGCCGAGCTGCTCGCCGCGCGCGCCGGCTTCGCGCATCTCCTTCGCGAGTTGGATCAGCTCCTCGATCACCTGCGCCGCCTCGATGGCCCGGTTCTGGTACTTCCGGATCGTCTGCTCCAGCATCTCGGCGAAGGAGCGCGCCTGCACGACATTCTTGCGCCGGCGCGTCTTCAGCTCGCCCTTGAGTAGCTTCTGCAGCAACTCCACCGCGAGGTTGCGCTGCGGCATGCCCCGCACCTCGGCCAGGAACTCGTCCGACAGGATCGAGATGTCCGGCTTCTCGAGCCCGGCCGCGGCGAAGATGTCCACGACACCTTCCGGGGCCACGGCGCGCGAGATGATCTGGCGTACGGCGTGGTCCAGCTCTTCCTCGGGGCGAGCGTCGGCCGGGGCGCGCTTGGCCAGCACCGCCTCCACCGCCTGGAAGAATGCCACGTCGTCGCGGATGCGGAGCGCCTCCTCGTGCGGCACCGCCAGCGCGAAGGCCTGGGACAGCTCGCGCACGGCGCGGATGCAGCGGTCCTTGCCGTTCTCCTGGGCGAGGATGTGCTCCTGGGCCGGCGGCAGGAGGCCGAGCCGCTCCTGCGGCGTGCCGGTGGTCCACTTTCCGCGGTCGAAGCCGTGGAAGAGCCCGCAGCAGACCTCGTACTTCTCCAGCATCACGGCGACCGCCTCGTCCTGGTCGAGCGCCGTCCGCCCGGTGCCGCCGCTCTCGGTGTAGGTCGCGAGCGCGCGCTTCAGCTCGTGGGCCAGCCCCAGGTAGTCGACGACGAGCCCACCCGGCTTGTCCTTGAACACCCGGTTCACGCGCGCGATCGCCTGCATCAGCCCGTGCCCGCGCATGGGTTTGTCCACGTACATGGTGTGTAGGCTCGGCGCGTCGAAGCCGGTGAGCCACATGTCGCGCACGAGCACCATGCGGAGCGGGTCCGCGGGATTTCGGAACCGGTTGGCCAGCGCCTCGCGCCGGGGCTTGTTGCGGATGTGCTTCTGCCATTCCGCGGGATCGGAAGCCGAGCCGGTCATGACGACCTTGATCGCGCCCTGGTCGTCCTCGTCGCTCGCCCAATCGGGCCGCAGTTTGACGATCTCGTCGTACAGCTCGACGCAGATGCGCCGGCTCATGCACACCACCATGGCCTTGCCGTCCATCGCCTCGAGGCGCCTCTCGAAGTGCTCGACGATGTCGCGCGCCACCACCTCGAGCCGCTTCTGCGAGCCCACGACGGCCTCGAGCTGCGCCCACTTGGTCTTGAGCTTCTCCTTGCGCTCGACCTCCTCGCCCTCGGTCGCCTCCTCGAAGTCCGGGTCGATCTTCGGCCGCTCGGCCTCGTCGAGCGCCAGCTTCGCCAGCCGGCTCTCGTAGTAGATCGGCACCGTGGCGCCATCCTCGACCGCACGCTGGATGTCGTAGACGCTGATGTAGTCGCCGAACACGGCGCGGGTGTTGGCGTCCTGCAGCTCGATCGGCGTGCCGGTGAAGCCGATGAATGAGGCGTGCGGCAGGGCGTCGCGCATGTGGCGGGCGAAGCCGTCGATGAAGTCGTACTGGCTCCGGTGGGCTTCGTCGGCGATCACCACGATGTTGCGGCGCTCGGAGAGCGTCGGGTGGCGGTCGCCCTTCTCCTCGGGGAAGAACTTGTGGATGGTCGTGAACACCACGCCCCCTGCTTCCACCGCCAGCAGCTCGCGCAGGTGCGCGCGGGTTTCCGCCTGCACGGGCGGCTGGCGCAGGAGCTCCGCGCAGCGCGAGAAGGTGCCGAAGAGCTGGTCGTCAAGATCGTTCCGGTCGGTGAGTACAACGATGGTCGGGTTCTGCATCGCGGGCTCGCGAATGATGCGGCCCGCGTAGAACGCCATCGTCAGGCTCTTGCCCGAGCCCTGGGTGTGCCACACCACTCCGACCCGTCGATCGCCCTTGCTGCCGCCTGGCCCAGGGCCGGCTCCGTAGCGGCCCGGCTCTTCACGGACGCGATCTGGCTGGCGGACCAGACCTTCGCTGGCGCGCAGCGTTTCCTGAACGGCAACCCGAACCGCATGGAACTGGTGGTAGCCGGCCATCTTCTTGACGATCTGCCCGCTGCCGTCGTCTTCGAACACCACGAAGTCACGCACGAGAGCCAGGAAGCGACTGGGTTCGAAGACGCCCTCGATCATGACCTGGAGCTCGGGCATGTGAGCGTCCGCGAGGCGTTCACCAGATGTCGTTCGCCACGGCTTGAACCATTCACGGCCGCCGCTCAACGTGCCGATCCGAGCCTCCACGCCATCGGAAGCGACCAGCACCGCATTCGAGTTGAACAGTGATGGAATCTGCGCCTTGTACGTCTGAAGCTGCTGGAACGCCGACCACACCGTCGCATCCTCGTCGGCGGCATTCTTCAGTTCGAGCACGCCGAGAGGAAGTCCGTTTATGAACAGAACGATATCCGGCCGGCGATTGTGCTTGTTCTCGACGACCGCAAATTGATTCACTGCGACCCAGTCGTTGTTTCCGGGGTCATCGAAGTCGATAACGCGCGCCTGAGCGCCTCGAACCTCCCCGGCGGATGTCCGGTATTCGACCGTCACACCATTCACCAGCAGCCGATGCAAAGCGCGGTTGCGCTGAATCAGGTCCGCACCTTCTTGACGCGTGAGCTTGCGATAGGCGTCCTCCAGCGCCTCGACCGGCAGCGTCGGATTGAGCCGCGCCAGCGCGTCACGCAGTCGGGTGCCTAGGACGACTTCGCCATAGTTGGCCCGCTCGGCCGCGGGCATGTCCGGCGCGATGTCGAGGCCGTGGGAAATCTCCCAGCCGATGGCTTGCAGCCAAGTCAGGGCGGCCTGCTCGACGACGGATTCAGTGAAGGGGTCGCTAACCATTCAGCTTCGTCCTGCTACCTGCTTTGAAGCGCTCAGGCTGCCCCTTCACGAGTTCCAGCTCATATCGCCTGCGGTCCAGCACTTCGAGGAAGGCCATCTCGTGACCGGTTGCCACGACGATCCTGCCCTTCGATTCGCTCACCTCGACACCGGTGTTCTTGCAGAGCTTCTTGAGCGCGGTCCTGTCGATGTTCTTGGTCTCGGCTTGCCCGCGAATGGACGCTAGGTACCGCGCAGCACGCGGGCGCTTGGCCGCGTACGCTTCGATGTCATCGAAGTCCACGAACGCGAGGTCCTTTCGGATGGCTTGGACGTTCTCGGGCACCGCATCGAGGATGGCCTCCTGGAGCTTGCCAGCGAACTCGAAGCCGCTCGGTCGCAGTATATGAACGTTGGCCGAATCGACCAGGAAGTCGAAATCACTGTCCAATTTGAAGACGTCATCTGGGATCAGCTTCAGCGAGTCTGAGACGAGGCGGATCAGGCGCTTCTTTAGAACCCCCTTGAACTGCGAAGCGCGGCGCAGGGCGGTCAACCGCCGCTTCTTCTTGTCCCTCAGCCGCACGAAGTAGCAGAACACGTCGGCCGGTTCCTCGAGTGCACCGCCATCGATGTCCAGATTGGTCACCTCGTGCAGCTCGCGCACGGAAGCAGCCATGTCGTCAGTCACCGGCAGGTAGAGGTACTCCGTGCTTCCGTGTTTCTCAGACGGTTCGTACTTGACTGGTCCGTCCTCGACTTTCTGCATGGCGTCCCAAGTCGCTTGCACCATCTCTCGCAGTGCCGTCTGCACGTCCGCATCCACCGGGATGGCGACGAACGTCTGCCCGTCGCCGTCGTCTCGGCCCACGCCGAACTCCGTGACTGTCACGCTCGTCAGGTCGAACTCCAGCCTCATGCTTCGGCCTCCAGATACACCGTGTCGCTCAGCCGATAGGCAACGATCCTTGTGCCGGAGGCCAGGCTCACGCGTCGGGTGATGACCGCCTGTCGAGTCTTGCCAGTGAGCGCGTTGCCGTCGGCTGGCGGATAGACTGTGAAGACCCGATAGTCCAGCGCCGCGAACAGCAGGTTCATGTAGTGCAGGTTGAGGTGCCAGAACAGGAACACGATGAACGCGAGCGCTGCGAGCGTCGCTCCGAAATCGCGCCATGTGCCGATGTCTTCAGAGTAGAACGGCAATAGCATCGCAAACAGGTAAACGAGGATGTGGTCGCGGTGGTCGTCAGCTGTGCCGACGGTAATCTCGCGCTTGTCGGCCTGCTTGTTCGCCGTCCAGATGCGTAACCAGAGGAACGCGTTCGGGACGACAACCATCAGGGTGCAGAACCAGATGAACCAGTGGTCAGGTATAAGACTGTTGCCGCGAATCGCCCACAGGATGAAGAGCGGCGATATGCTGCTAAGCACCATCAGGAGGCGGGCCGCCTTGAGTCCTTCGTTGTGCGTGCTGGCACGGCGGCCGGTCATGAAGCCACCCTCTCTATGAATGTGTCTGCGTCGTTCACGCGCAACTCGCCGGCGATGAGCTTGGGCAACAGCGTGTCGCGCAGGGTCGCGAGGACGCGCACCTCGCGCTCATGCTCCACAACCTTGAGAAACATCGGGCGCGATATCCGGTCGAATGCCTGCATGATGGGTGCGGTAGGCGCGACGGCGGGGATTAGCCTGAAGCTAGACTTGCTGATCTCTAAAAATGTCGAACCGTTTGCATGACTCACGATCTCGTCGTGGGCCTCACGGGCCCATCGCAAAAGAAACAGGTTGGAGATGCCCAAACGGGGCTTCATCGCTATAAAGCCCTGATTGACCGCGATCGGGACTTCCGCGATTGCCAGATAACCAATGGGTGCACGCGACGAAAGAAGGACCGTACCCCTCGGGAGCAAACCGGAACTCACCTGTGCCAGTCCGGCGTCGGTGATCTTTCGCTCGGTGTCGAGCAACACAGGCATCGCAAGTCGCGACAAATCCTTCGGCGTGACCCAGGGGTGCGTGCCACCTTCCCAGTACTCGGCCCGGTCGGTCTTCGGAGTGCTCCCGCCAACGACTTCCGCCAAGTCGCCAATGGGCTTAATCTCCCACCCCTCCGGGATCTCGCCGAGTTCGGAGTCGACGAGGCGGGCGGGGAAGAGGTCGGCGAGGGGCTTGGGGAGGCCGGGGTCGCGGCCTTCGGCCTTGGCGCGGACGGGGTCGAAGTCCACGAACCACGACTTGAACAGCGCCCGCGCCATCGCCTCCAGCGTCTCGCTCATCCGCCGGTTCAGCTCGATCTTGTCGTCCAGCGTGCCGAGGATGTGGGCGATGGCGCGTTGTTCGGATATCGGTGGGTAAGGAAAGCGAAGGGACCGGATCAACGCGCCACTAAGGTTCTGTTGCGCGGCGCCCGTGGCCAAGTTCTTGAGCTGCGAACGCGCGTGAAGTAGCTGATAGAAGACGAACCGATAGTCTGCTAACGTTTCGTCAACCACCAGCGCGCAGCAAGCTTGGTTGCAGGTCATCGGACGCCTTAGTAGGCCAAGCTGACCGACGGTTGCGCCATACATCGCAACCAAGACCGTATTGGCCGGCAAGATCTTCGCCGACGATTGGGCCACAGCACGATCAGTGATGGATTCTTCGGTCCGATCGATCCACTTGTCCTGAAGCTCCTGCGTCTTGACCCATGGCCATGTTCCGTCGGCGTAGTAGCCGGGGTTTCGTCGGCTGGGAGTTCCGCCACTCGTTACACGCGCACAGACGTCCTCGATTGCACGAATGGGCCAGTGCTTAGGTGCGACAGTGCAGAGCTTAGTTTCCATACCCAAGCTCCTTCAGGTTGGCGGCGATGGCGGAATCCAGCTTCGCGGCCTCGGCCTGCTGCTCGCGCAGCGTCGCGACGAGCCGCTTCATCTTCTCGTCGAACGGCTCGCCGTCGTCCTCTTGCGCCTCGGCGCCGACGTAGCGGCCGGGCGTGAGCACGTGGCCGTGCTTGCGCACCTCCTCCAGCGTCGCGCTCTTGCAGAAGCCGGGGACATCGGCGTACTCGCCCGCCTCCTTCTCGCCGCGCCAGGCGTGGTAGGTGTCGGCGATCCGGGCGATGTCCTCGTCGGTCAGCTCGCGGTGGGTGCGGTCCACCATGCGGCCGAGCTTGCGGGCGTCGATGAAGAGCACGTGGCCGCGGCGGTCGCGGAACTTGCCGTTCTTGCGGTCGCGCGCCAGGAACCACAGGCACGCGGGAATCTGCGTCGAGTAGAAGAGCTGGCCCGGCAGCGCCACCATGCAGTCCACGAGGTCGGCCTCGATCAGATTCTTGCGGATCTCGCCCTCGCCGGACTGGTTGGACGACATCGAGCCGTTGGCGAGCACGAAGCCGGCCACGCCCGCGGGCGCGAGGTGATGGACGATGTGCTGCACCCAGGCGAAGTTGGCGTTGCCCTTGGGCGGAGTGCCGTACTGCCAGCGCTTGTCGCCGGCCAGGCGCTCGCCGCCCCAGTCGGAGATGTTGAAGGGTGGGTTGGCGAGGATGAAGTCGGCCTTGAGGTCGGGGTGGCGGTCGTTGTGGAAGGTGTCGCCGTGGGCGATCTGGCCGTCGATACCGCGGATGGCGAGGTTCATCTTGGCGAGCCGCCAGGTGGTGTAGTTCGACTCCTGGCCGTAGATCGAGATGTCGGCCTTGGCCTTGCCGCCGCCCGCCTTGCCGCCATTGCCGTTGCCGTTCGCGTGCGCGCGGATGAACTCCACGGACTGCACGAACATGCCCGAGGAGCCGCAACAGGGGTCGTAGACGCGGCCGCGGTAGGGCTCGAGCATCTCGACCAGGAGTTTGACCACGCAGCGCGGGGTGTAGAACTCGCCGCCCTTCTTGCCCTCGGCGCTCGCGAACTGCGAGAGGAAGTACTCGTAGACGCGGCCCAGCACGTCCTTGGCGCGGGCCTCCTCGTCGCCGACCCGGATGTTGCTGATCAGGTCGATGAGCTGGCCGAGGCGCGTCTTGTCGAGTGCGGGGCGAGCGTAGTCCTTGGGCAGCACGCCCTTCAGCGCCGGGTTGTCGCGTTCGATGCCGGCCATGGCGTCGTCGACGAGCTGGCCGATGGTGGGCTGCTTCGCCTGGGCCTTGAGGTGCGCCCAACGCGCCTCGGGCGGGACCCAGAAGATGCTCTCGGCACGGTACTCGTCGGGGTCCTCGGGGTCGGCGCCGTTGGCCTGCTCGGCGACGAGCTTCGCGTGCTGCTCCTCGAAGGCATCGGAGATGTACTTGAGGAAGATCAGGCCCAGGACGACGTGCTTGTACTCGGCGGCGTCCATGCTGCCGCGGAGCGCGTCGGCCATCTGCCAGAGCTGGGCTTCGTAGCCGACGTTTGCGGAGGTCGCGTCAGGCTGTTTCGTCTTGGTCTTTCGTTTCGCCAATGTCTACCTCATCCGATCGTTTCGCTGCGGCAGTGTCTTGGTGCGTCTAACGATGCCGCTCAGCGACAGCGGCCCGAACACCCGAAACCGTGAGCACGCAAACTGACATCCAACAACCTGAGAGCTTGGCCGCTGTTCGCTGCAGCAGGCTGGTTAGCAGGCGAATCAAACCATACCAATCCTTTTCCATGTGGTCAGGAAAGATGATGACCATGTATCCCATAGGCTATGACGATGAATGCGAACAACCAAACCAAGCAACCGAAAACCAGAATCTCGCTACTAATATCGTGCGAGATTGATGACACCCAAAAACTGATGGATGCACTCGATCACGTCAGAAACAAAATCCGAGTCTCAAAAACAATTCGCGGATACGCCGGCGATGGCTTCGCGTGGACACTGGGCGAGGCCGAGCCTGCTAACGATAGAACTGAGCGACAGCCGCCCCGCCGTGATAACGCCAGTGACGCTCGACAATCAGAGCGCGCCGCCGAAGCCCGCGACTCTCGAACTGTAAAACGGGGCGGCTGTTCGCTCCAGTGACCTTGTTGGACCAATACTTCGTCCATTAATGACTGACTGAACGAGGCGGAAGCCGCTCTGGCGGCGGGTCGCGCCGGTGCATCTGTTTCCCTCCCATGACTCGTTTTCTGTATTCAGATTCCAGTTCAGGTTTCACGTTTATCTCTGGCGGCTTGCTCCAGAGATTCGTGGAAGCCGCGAAAAAGCGCACGACCTGGCGACGTTGTCCGTCTATGTTGAACCACACAGCATGCTCGGCGTCTCCAGTCCTCCACTCCCACTCTATGCGATACCAAGGGATTGTCTGGCCGCGCCATTTAACCGGCCCTTCCATCTTGCTAGGACGTTTGGACGTCTGCGGCAGCCTCTCCGCATACCCCATTCGTTTGAGAGTTTCTCGAGCCAGTGCCAGGGCTTCGCGGCGGCTCATGTTCAGTTCCCCGAGATATTCTTGCACGCGATCTGGATGTTGTTCGGTAAAGTAGTTCTTAGGCGCCTCGAATGCATCCACATGGCCTCTGGAATAAACGAATCGCCATCCATTTGTAAGGAGGAGACTCCCACCAACATCCCCGGGGAGCCTTCCGGGAACAAATCGTTGCACCGAGTCGCCGGTAATGGGCACCGGCACCGGCAAATCCAGCTTTTTGGCAAAGTCGGAAAAGATCGGTAGCAGTGCAACTAGAACTGCGTTCGAATACTCTAACGTAACGTGAATCATGTCGGGCATAAATCCTCACCACGGCGGATTGTTGTATTGGTTATAGCGGAGTTCGTCGTAACCATAGATTTTGAGGTTGCTCGTGTTGATGCCGCTTGTGCCGGGATAAGTTCTCGCCCGTCGCACAGCTTCCTTGAGCGACTCCCCTTTTTCGATCCACTCATATTTGAACCAGGTCACGAAATTAATGTGGTCATACCAAACGCGGTTGAGAATCCCGATCCACTTGGTAGCCGTCCAGCCCATGAACGCACAGGGCCGCCGACCATCATCGGCAAAATCGGCAACTGTCATCGTCTTCTTCGGTATCCCAAACGCCAGCGGCAAATCGCCTTTGGCCGTCTCGCATCCGTCCAGAAACACAAACCGGTAGGCGTGCCGGTTGGTGGCCAGCGGATTCTCCGTGGCCAGGGCGTTGTAAAGCTGCGCAGTGGTGATCCGCGTCAGGGTATTTGTGCCAGAGCCGATCTGATCCCGACCACCGTGCCCGAAGTAAAAGAAGTTGCGGGATGTGGGGTGGATCAGCGCAGTGCGCAGCGCATTCCAATCGTTGGTCGCGGTGCTCAAGGGGCTGGTGCGAAGCCGATACGCCTGCCCCGGCGGATGGGGCGGGCGCACCACGTAGCCGCGGCTTTCCGCCGCGCCCACGAAGTTGTCGGTCATTTCGTCCAGCAATTCGTGGTCAATCAAGTGATTGAACGCCTGCTGGTTGACCACCACCCAGTTGCCCGGCCCGGTCCAACGGTCGGAGCTCAAAAACTTCTTGGGCGTCATCGTGGCGGCACTTCCACCAGATTCAAGTGTTCCTTCTCCCTTGCCACGCGAGCCATAGACCATCTTCACCTTCGTCTCCGCACCCGGCACCGAGGCTGCAGCCTCGCCTCCGTCCCACCAAGTGTAAATGTCCGCATCAAACCACGGATCGTCCCGGCGCACTCCGAACGGATCAATCAGATTCCACACCGCCCGAATTTGCCCGTCGGTCGTGTGCCCAAAGAAACTGCCCACATACTGGTTCTGGCTGTCGAAAATGGCCACCTCCCAATCCACGTCCGGGTGCGCCGAGACGGCGTTAATCAGCAGCGAATCGTAAAGCTCCCCGAAATGGAACGACCAGTTGGGGAAGGAAATCTCGTTGAACACTTCGATCTCCATCACCGGGCTGGCGATGTTGACCAGCGCCGCCGGGTCCGGATTGGCCGGATCCACCATCCATGTGGCTTCCGCTTGGATGGTGTGAACGCCGTTGCTCAGCAACCGCGTGTCCAGGGTGAAATACAGAAACGGGGTAGGGAACGGCGGCTTAAGCATCGCGGCGGCCTCCGTGCCATAGTCATCAATCATGATGGTCACATGCAACAGTTCCCCTTCCGGATGCCCCACCTCGATAGGCAGGCCCACGACGCCGCTCAACCGCATCCCGTTGGTCAAGCCGATGAAATGAACCCCGTGTCGCACCACTTGATAGAAGCCGGTGGCCCCCAGCGGCACCTGCTCGCCTCCGCTCTCGGTTCTGGCCCCTTCAGCTTGATCTTTCGGGTCTCGAATCCAACGCGAATCCCAAGAGACAGGCGGCAACGGGGGCGGTTCTTGCTGGTTATACTCGCTGTCGGTGTCTGCGTCACCATCCTTCGATTCGGGCGGAGCTCCGCCCGCCTCCCCACTTCCGCCTGCCGGATACTCGACAACTCCGGCATGGACAAAGGTCGTTCGGTTCGTGCCCAGTGCAGCGGGGTAGTCGTTGGTGAGAATCGTCCACGGATGGGCTTCGTCCAAGCGAGGCCGATAGCGGACAATGAACATTTCGCCCTCAACACTCGGCCAAGACAGGACAACATTGGTGCCCTGAACCTGTAGCCGGAGGTCTTCGATGGCGTGAACAGGTTGCTGGTTCGCGAAGAGAACCAGTAGCATTGCGGTTGCGAATACAGAGGTCGTCTTCATAGTCGTCGTTGCGCGTTCGATTTGGTCCAACGACCAAGCTCAGGCACAGCCGCCGACGGCAACGCCTGAGCGCAAATAATATGTCCGAACAACCTGAAAATTTGAACGGAGAAGCGGGGCGGCT
>Ga0209508_1002599_pt1 | contig 11592 bp, 10 predicted proteins | sample AD_UKC129_MetaG_FD_184427 | JGI IMG/M metagenome (GOLD analysis project Ga0209508, IMG submission 184427) | Active sludge microbial communities of municipal wastewater-treating anaerobic digesters from Canada - AD_UKC129_MetaG (SPAdes) (version 2) | ecosystem: Engineered > Bioreactor > Anaerobic... | reverse complement strand
TTTTGTAATTATACTTTTTACAACTATTTCTTCTGTTTTAAGCACATGGGTTTTTTCAGAAGTCATGATTTCACCTTTTTAGTCTGAAACAATTTCGTACAACGTTTTTAACATAAAAGAATTCTTGCAAAGTAAAAATTTAACTAAGCCTATCGGTTCAGTTAGCCGCATATACTATTAAGTAAAGTACTAGTAATTATTTGTTGTGTTTTTCCTTAAACTGCAAAGGTTGTTCTAAAATCCTGTTAACGAAACAGACTCTTTATTTTTTTCATCTACCTCAGTCAAGATTGAAGCTTCTTTTCTGGTATGATTTTTTCCTAAAAATGTTCTTTCCTGACCTGTCTTATGCTTAAATCCTGTCTGAGAATCTTCTGGTTTCTCCTTTGATTTCAAGCCCTTGCTTATCAAGGTGTCTTTTCTTCAAAAGTTATTTCTTCTCTGATAATAGTTTCTTCAATATTTCGCAACTTATTACATTACTTATCTTTTCAATGAACTCTTTGTTTTCTTCTTTGCCACTGGCTATCCCATCCTTCAAAATTACAGGAAGGAGATCCAGATCTTCTGCTCCGCGATATGTCGAAAGCACACAATGCTCTGCACAATACCCGGTCAAAACAACCAGGTCTGTTTTACTCTCTTTTAGAATCTTATGACAATCTGTCTTGTTAAAGCTATTTTCATATTCTTTGTAGATTACGGGTTCTCCACGCTCGGGTTTTAGTTTATCAATAAGTTCAAAGTCTTTTGCCCCGGGTTTGAGACCCTCTTTCTCATTCTTGTGCTGAACCCAAATTACAGGACTCGCGCTCTGCCTGAAAAACGGAAGCACTGCGTTTATATATTCACTGGCAGAATCCATAAATTCTTTAGTATAACCCTATAAAATGCCTTCTGAAGATCAATAACCATTAACGCATAATTCATTCTTTCTCTCCTTTCCAGATGAAAATTCCTGATAACCAAAAACCTGAGCGCCTCAGAAAATCCGGCTTTATGAATACACGAATACGAATAGCGTCACATTTAACTTGCTCACAAGTGACAATTTTACTCTTTGCCCGGTTTTAATGGTACAGGCAATGTTTATTACCCACTCTTTCAGTTCAATTATTCTTCAACTCCCCGTAAAAGTTAATTCAGAAGATTTTTATCCTCATAAAATCCTTATGCTAATGTGAACATATCTCATTATTTCAGGGCTTTATATCTTAGTAGCTCCCGAATATACCTGGAGATCAGTTCTATCTTCCAAAAGACGGGGATAACAATTATCATAAACTTTTTTCTGCAAGTTAGCAATGGAATTTTGTAATTTTACTGGATGCGAAGCAAGATTTCTTATTTCAGGAAGAACATCATGCAAAGAATATACCCCTCTTTCAATTATACCTCTAACATAATCTATCATAGTCCTGCACTCATAACAGGCTGCCTTATTACCGTTTTCAGTTTCTCTGGTGCTGACCTGCGAGGGTCGCTTAAATATATCTCGTGGTGTTTTCCTCTTAATTCATAGCCATTTTCTTCAATAAAGTTATGGAGTTTCTCAATGGTTGGACCCTCAGCAGAATATGGACCAATATACATTAATTGGGTAGATAATCCCTCGTACAGGCTTTTGAACTTTATTTTCGAAAGAGAGGGTAAATTTTTCTTGATTTGTACCTGCTCTACGGCTCTATTAAAAAGTTCTTCTGTTACATATTCCGGTTGCATAATCATTGCCGTCCACTGCCACATGTCTTTATTTTCCATAGTAAATTGGCTCATTGGCTCTGTCCACCAGAGACCTTCAAGCGGCATAACGACATAATCTACCGCCTTTTCTTTTTTGACCATAAACTTTAGAGTGTAGGATACAGCATACAAAGATTCTATCGCATCTTTGTAGTCCTGTGATGTGTTTGGGTCCCCTGTTCCATCAATCATTAAAAAATTCATCTCGGGAACATCAACGAGTGCAATCTCTTTTGGCGGGTTATACAGGTGTTTAAGTTCTTTCTTTAAATCAATCTTTTCCATAATATACCTCCTCTGTTAAATTTTTAAATATTTTATAGTATATATTTCTCACACCGTTATTGTCCTCTCTTTCCAGTATCTTCTTAAATTCTGGAATAAGTTCTTTTTGCGCCTCTTTACTGCTTTTAGCTGTTTCAGTCAGGGCAAAAGCGGCACTCCATCTTATAACCGTACTTTTATCATTTGTATTCTCTAAAAGTCCTGGAATAGCTCCTTTAACTTTATTTGGAAATCTTCGGGTAACAGTGCCTATTATTCTTGCAAGCTTCCCATTTCACTCGAGGGGCACTATCCTTGAGATGTTTAATAACAAAGTCAAGGCAATTTAGAGTTACTGCCAAATTTTGTGTATGATCCGAGAGAAGCGTCCTCCTCTTCTCGAATTCCATCAACGAACTTCACTCCTTGCATCACCTCCCTGGATGAGGAACTCCATCTAATCTTCTCCATCCATCTTGAGCACTGAGGAAGAGACGGAAAACCATACTGAGTACTGTTATTCGGGAACCGCAATTACGGTATTTCTGGTTCTTAATCTGACATTTACTTAGGTAAAACTATAAATAACAAACAGGAGGAAATAATACACCTTAAAAGTCTCTTTTCTGTCTTGACAATGGGGTCCACCTTAACTTCACACTTATTGACGTAGAACTGTCATAATTTCTCCCCTGAGTAATATCGAATGATATGGTACAATAAATCAGGGATTTTAAGACAATATTTTTAACTACTGAAACCAATTCCTGAAATAATTTACAACTTATAATTTATTTATAACACAGACACAGGGGAGGAGAGTTTCTTGAAAATCTCTTTAAACGGAAAATGGAGAGTTTACGATGAGGAAAAGGAATTCGATTTTGAAGGTAATGTTCCAGGTACAGTGCAAGGAGACCTCGTAAATTTGAATTTAATGCCTCATCCTTATGTGGGAACAAATGAGAAGCTGTTTAGACGATTAGAGGAAAAATCCTGGATTTATGAGAGAACTTTCTATATAGACAAATTAGACCCGAAGTCCCACTACGATCTGGTGTTAGAAGGTATAGATACTCTTTCTCAGGTATATGTGAACGGAGAATTCGCAGGGAAGACCGAAAATATGTTCATCGAATATAGATTTTCCATAAAAGAATATTTAAGGGAGGGAGAAAATTTTCTAAAGATTAAAATAGAATCTCCTATAGAAATACCAAAAACTTTAGAAAAAAATTATGGGAAACTGCATGCCACCGAAGAAACAGCTCGAGTGTATATAAGGAAAGCTCAATATTCCTACGGATGGGACTGGGGAGCAAGAATTGCCACGAGCGGTATATACAGGAACGTTTACCTGGAGTGTTATCCTGACGCCCGGATTTATGGCTCCACAGCATATCTTGAAGATTTAGACGGAACTGTGGTTTTTTCTGGCTATGTTGATTCTATAGAGGATGAGCTTGACACTTACCAGGTAGAGATTATCTTAGATGGCCAGAAAATAGATAGCTTTCCAGTAACGCGTGATATTGAAAAATTTAAATTTGAGGGGAAAAAACAGATAAAAGATATAAAGTTGTGGTATCCCAATGGTTTAGGAGAAAGCTATCTTTATTCCGCGGAATTCAAATTGCTCAAAAACGGGAAAGAAATATATGCCGAGGAAAAGAGAGTGGGGTTTAGAACGGCAAAGGTAATAAGAGCAAATGATGGTGAAGGTGAAAGTTTCATTTTTGAGATAAACGGCAAAAAACTATTCGCTAAAGGTGCTAACTGGATACCAGGAGAAAACATCTTGAGCTGGTTAACCAGGGAAGACTACAAAAATTTACTTCAGATGGCTAAAGATGCTCATATGAATATGCTGCGAATCTGGGGTGGTGGCTTATACGAAGACCCTGCTTTCTATGATTATTGTGATGAGCTGGGTATTTTAGTCTGGCAAGATTTCATGTTCTCCTGTGCCGAATACCCCGACCATATAGATTGGTTCAGAAAGATAGCCAACGAAGAAGCAAGACACAATGTCATAAAACTCAGAAGCCACCCCAGCATTGTCCTGTGGTGTGGAAATAACGAAAACAATTGGGGATTTGAAGAATGGGATTATAAAATAAAAGTAGATGGAAAAAACTTAGGTAACAGACTGTATTTAGAAGACTTCCCTCTTATTTGTTCCCAGGAAGATCCCTCAAGACTATACTGGCCTTCCAGCCCTTACGGAGGGGAAAGAGCCAATTCAGACCGGGCCGGAGATAGACATATATGGGAAGTCTGGTCAGGCTGGCAGGATTATAAGCACTACTGCCGGGATACCTCTAAATTTGCGAGCGAATTCGGCTTCCAGGCTGCACCGGATCCTAAAACCATAGACTTTTTTGCTTCAGAGAAAGACAAAAACATGTTCTCACCGGTTATGCTGAACCACAATAAACAAGTAGAAGGACCCGAGAGATTGCTAAAATTCATAAATAACCACTACGGCCTGGTGCACAACTTCAACTCTATTGTCTATCTCACCCAACTAAATCAGGCAGAAGCTATTAAAACAGGGGTAGAACACTGGAGAAACAGAAAATACAGAACAGCCGGGACACTTTACTGGCAATTAAATGACTCCTGGCCAGTTTTCAGCTGGTCGTCCATAGACTATTTTAAAAGACCCAAAGCTCTATATTTTTACACCAAAAGATTTTACAATAGCTTGCTTCCCATAGCTAAAAACAAAGAGGAACAAATATCTATTTCCATAATAAATGACGGAAGTTACAAAGAAGTAGATTTAGAGGTTGAATTGTGGGAACTTGATGGCAATTTATATAAAAGGGAAACCTATCGCAATCTTAAGGTTCCCGAAGATTCAGTGATTTCAGTCGGTCAATTAGAAGTTGATCCTGCCATATTAGAACATACAGTAGCCTACCTCGGCTTAAGACAAAACGGGGAGACAATTATTGAGAACCACGAAATATTTGCTGACCTAAGGCTTCACCGCCCCCCGGATCCTAAAATAAGCTATGAGAGAGCGGGCAAAAACCTGATATTAAAATGTGAAAAACCAGCTTTAGGAGTAAATATAAGAATTGACGATGAAAACTATCCCGGAGAAAACTTCTTCGTTCTGTTCCCGGGTAGAGAAAAAGTTATGAAAGAAGTTGAAGGGGAAATTTCCCTGAAAAGCATGTTTGACTATTTATAGAAGGAGGAAGGCATATGTCTCAAGCTTTAGTGCTTTATTATACTCGTACTGGAACCACAGAAAAAATGGCTCAAGCTATTGCTGATACCCTCAGCGAAGAGGGAGTCTCTACCGATCTGGTTGATGTTTCTCAATTCCAGATAGATGACTTAACCAAATATGATTTGATAGTCATCGGCTCTCCCACCTATTATGGAACAATGGCGGCAGAAATCAAAGAAATCTTAGATGAGAGTATTAAACTTCACGGTGACTTAAACGGCAAAATAGGAGGAGCTTTTTCTTCTTCCGCCAACCGAGCAGGAGGTAATGAAACCACCATCTGGTCAATTTTATCTGCTCTTTTAATTCACGGGATGGTGATAAAAGGGGTAGTTGAGGGAAGCCACTATGGACCGGTAGCTGTGGGCACTTTTGACGATAAAGCAAAAAAAGATTGCCAGAATTATGCTCGAGAGCTATCCCAGCTTCTCAAATCACTAAAATCAGCCCCTGCTGTTTAGTTTTAAAATAATAAAGAGAACATTAGCACTGATTGATAGCTGGTTTTTCATCTAAAATCAGTTTTCCTCTCTCCCGGGGGAAAACTGGATAATCACCATTGAAACAAGCAAAACAGTAGTTCTCTCCCGGGGGAGCAATGCTATTCTTTAAACCATCGATAGTTATATACTTCAAACTATCCAGCCCTAAATATTTTTCTATCTCTTCTGCAGATTTACTACTGGCTATCAGTTCTCCCCGGGTGGGAAAATCGATACCATAATGACAAGGAAAGATATGAGGAGGAGAGCTCACCCGCATATGTACCTCCCGCGCTCCGGCTTCTTTCAAGGTAGCTATTCTCTGGCGAGAAGTACTTCCTCGCACTATAGAATCTTCAATAACAATTATCCTTTTACCTCGAATAAGCTCCTTAATAGGATCGAGTTTTATCTTTACCGCCAGCTCTCGCGCTTCCTGCCCCGGTCTTATAAAAGTTCTTCCTACATAAGGGTTACGCACCATAGCAAATTCTAAAGGTATACCAGATGCCTCAGAGAAACCCAGAGCGGCAAAAATCCCCGAATCGGGAATAGGAACCACCATATCCGCCGAGTAATCTTCTTCTTCAGCTAACACTCTACCCATATTTTTGCGAGCCTGATAAACCTGGTTGGCAAACACCACACTATCAGGACGAGCAAAGTAAATCAATTCAAAAATGCAAAAAGCTTTACGAGGAGAATAAGCATAGAAAAAGGAACGCAGCCCTTTCTCATCAATTATAATCATCTCTCCGGGCTCCACTTCTCGCACAAATTCTGCCCCCAATACATTGAAGGCACAGCTCTCCGAGCTTATTATGTAGCCATCACCTAATTTCCCCAGAGCAAGGGGGCGAAAACCCCAGGGGTCTCGCACGGCAATCAATTGATGATGAGAAAGGATTCCCAGAGAAAAAGCGCCCTGTATTTGCCACAGAGCATCTTTTAGAGAATCTTCAAAGCCATCAAAAGAACTTTGAGCTATGAGGTGGAGAATGAGCTCGGTATCTGTGGAAGATTGAAATACTGCCCCTCTTTCACTAAGTTTTTTCCAGAGAGCCAGAGCATTGGTTAAGTTACCATTGTGAGCAATAGCTAAATGACCAAAGCGACTCTCGCCAATGAAAGGCTGAATATTACGAGGAGAAGAGGAACCGGCAGTAGAATAACGAACGTGTCCTAAGGCAATATGGCCAGGAAGATTTTTAAGGTCTCGAGAAGTGAAAACTTCAGAAACCAAACCCATTCCTTTTTTCTCCCGTACCATTTTTCCATCTGATGCTACTATACCAGCACTTTCCTGTCCTCGATGCTGGAGAGAAAAAAGACCCAGATAAGTTAACTCAGAAGCATTCTTCAGACCGTATACCCCAAATACCCCGCATTTTTCTTTTTCATCCACTTTATTTTATTCTCCCAAACCACCTTCCCAGCGATTTTTCAATTCTTCTACTGATAGGGAAATAAGTGATTTCCCTCCTTTTTTGATGACTAATTTCTCCCCTCCGGTTTTCCCTATAACCTGGCAAGGAACATTTTGTTCTTGAGCCAGGCGCTGTAGGGAATTTAATAATTCTCCCTTCACACTCACGAGCGCTCTTCCTCCGCTTTCTCCAAAAAGCAAAACATCTTCTCTCATATCCCCCAGGCATTCCAGATCCACAATTACCCCCCGAGGATTTTCTTCCGTTACAGAAGATTCTACAAGAGCCAGAGCCAGCCCTCCTTCACTCAAATCAATAGCTGAGGAGACAATTTCTTCTTCTGCCAAAGTTATAAGAAGTTCTTGCAGGTTTTTTTCGCCTTCTAAATCTACCCGGGGAGGCGGCCCTTCTTCTCGATTATGAATAATCCTCAGATATTCACTCCCTCCCAGTTCTTCTTTTGTTTCACCTAAAAGAACTAAAATTAAATCATCTTCCCCGAACCCAGCACTTACCACCTTTTCCACTTCTTCTATTATCCCCACCATTCCTATAGTGGGGGTAGGGAAAATCGCTCCTTCAGGATTTTCGTTATAAAAGGATACATTTCCGCTCACTACCGGAATACCAAAGAAACGACAGGCTTCACTCAAGCCCTCAACAGCTTCTACAAACTGCCAATAACGGTCAGGTTTTTCAGGACTACCAAAATTCAGGCAATCAGTAACTCCAGCAGGCCTTGCTCCACAAGCACTCAAATTCCGGGCTGCTTCAGCCACTGCCATTTTCGCTCCCTCTCGAGGAGAAAGATAACAATAAAGGGGATTGCAATCACTGGTAACGGCTATTCCCCACTTCTTGCCTTTCACTCTCAACACTACAGTTCCTGATCCAGGAAGAAGAACGGTATTAATTCCTGCCATATGGTCGTATTGTTCAAAAATGGGACGGCGAGAAGAAAGATTTTCTGAAGAAACCATGCGCAATAAAACTTCTTCGTAGTTGAGAGGAGGTGAAACATCCTCCAGAGAAAAATTGTTAACCTCGTCCAGATAAAGAGGCCTCTCCCGAGGAGGAGTATAAACGGGGGGTCTGGTTAACTCCAGAGCTGGGATATCAGCAACTACTTCTCCTCGCCACTTTATCGTTACCCTTCCTGTATCCTTAACTTCCCCTATTACTTCTCCCTCTAACCCCCATTTTCGGAAAATCTGAATAATTTCCTCTTCATATCCTCTCCTGACACACAGAAGCATCCGCTCTTGAGATTCAGACATCATTATCTCCCAGGGTTCCATCCCTTCTTCTCGAAGAGGGACTAAATCTAAATCAATTTCTACCCCACTTCCTCCACTAGCAGCCATTTCACTCGTGGAACAGGTAAGTCCTGCTGCTCCCATGTCTTTAATTCCTACTATATGTCCGGTATCTAAAGCTTCTAAGGTAGCCTCGATCAGGCATTTTTCCGCCAGGGGATCACCAATCTGCACACTAGGTCTTCTTTCTTCTGCTCCAAATTCTTGAGAAGCTAAGATGCTACATCCTCCTATTCCATCTCTTCCGGTTTTATTACCCACATAAACAATATAATTTCCCTCTCCTTGCGCTTTAGCCTGAGTTAACTTCTCCCGGGGAGCAATACCCAGACACATCACGTTTATCAGGCAATTTCCCCGAAAAGCAGGGTAAAAATACAGCTCTCCAGCAACTGTGGGTACTCCCACACAATTACCGTAAAAAGCTACTCCCTCCACTACTCCACGAAACACATACAAAGAACGCTCATCTTCCCGAGGACCAAAATGCAAAGAATCGAGACAAGCAATAGGCCGTGCTCCGCTTCCCAATATATCTCGAATAACACCTCCAATTCCTGTAGCTGCCCCCTGCCTGGGCTCTACCTGAGAAGGGTGATTGTGACTTTCCATTTTAAAAACCACCGCTAAATCATCATAAACTATGCCACCAGCGTCCTCTCCCCGAAGAGGAGAAAATTCTCCCTCTCGGGGTAGCAACTCCAACCATCTTCGAGAATGAAGATAACCACAGTGTTCCGACCACTCTACAGAGAACATAGCTATTTCAGTAGGAGTAGGAACCCGCCCTAATATAGCAAGAATTCTTTCATATTCCTCTTCCTTTAATCCTAATTCCCTGGCAACATTCAAGCCATTTGCTACTTCCACTTTTTATCCTCCCACCATTTTATAACTGAAAGAAACACTCTCCGGCCATCTTCGGAGCCCAAAATCTCCTCTGCTGCTCGCTCAGGATGGGGCATTATACCTAATATATTACCTTCTCTGGAGACTATCCCCGCCACATTTTCCCACGAACCATTGGGATTATAACGAGAATCTATTTCTCCTTGAGGACCACAATAACGAAAAACTATGTGCTTTTTAACTTCTTCTTGATGAGGAGAATCAATAAAAAAGTTGCCTTGCTGATGAGCAATGGGTATTTTTATTACCTCTCCCGGGGCAAATAAAAGAGTAAAAGGTGTTTGATTATTTTCTACTCGTAAATAGACATGGCGGCAAATAAAACGTCCACCTCTGTTGGGAAGAAAAGCTCCAGGTAAAATCCCGGCTTCAGTGAGAACTTGAAAACCGTTACATATTCCTATGACTAATCCTCCATTTTCAGCAAACTCTTTTACCGCTTCCATCACTGGCGAAAAACGGGCAAGAGCCCCTGCTCGAAGATAATCGCCATAACTAAAACCCCCCGGCAATACTACACAGTCACAATTTTTCAGATTTTTATCTCCATGCCAGATAAATACTGTTTCTGCTTCCAAGACTTGAGATAAAACATGATGACAATCGTAACCACAATCAGACCCTGGAAAAACCACTATTCCAAATTTCATTTTCATCCTCAATTTTTTATTTCTTCTAACTGGTAAGAGTAGCTTTCGATTACCGGGTTAGACAAAAGCTGGTCGCACATTTCCTGAATGCGCTTTTCTGCCTGAGAGCAGTTTTCCGATTCTAAAATTATTTCCAAGTATTTACCAGCCTTAACTTCTTCTACTTCTCGAAAAGACAAGGTATGCAAAGCATTACGAATGGTAACTCCCTGTGGGTCAAAAACTCCCGGTTTCAAAGTCACTATTACTTTACCTCGATATTTCATAGCTCCCCCCTGCAAATAAAATTTATTTTAATCCTGTGGTACTATTTCTCTTTTACCTGATTCTGCTGCCTGGAGAATGGCATCACAGATTACTGCACATCGGTAACCATCCTCGAAAGTAGCTCCATACGGAGCAATATCTTTGTTATTAACTATGGCATCCAGAAAATGAGCCACTGCATGAACAAAAGTATGTTCCCAGCCGATGATATGTCCCTGAGGCCACCAGTACTCATAGAAAGGGTGGAAGCTTTCGGTAACTAAAACATCGTGAAACCCCTGAAATATCTTAGGCTCTTCTCCCACCAGATAAACTTCCAGTTCATTTAATCTTTCTAAATTGAAGCGAATACTACCTCGAGACCCATTAATCTCTACAACCTGATAATTTTTTCTTCCAGCACAAAAACGGGAAGCTTCCAGCGTTCCTATGGCTCCCTTCTCAAACTCCACAAGAGCTACAAAAGCATCATCTACAGTTACAGGAACTTTCTTCCTGGGGTCTTCTGCTAATTTTCTTTCTTTAATGAAAGTGCGGGTTAAAGAACTAACTGTAGTAATTTCTCCCACTAAAAAACGGGCTAAATCTATGATATGAGCTCCCAGATCTCCCAGAGCTCCTGAACCTGCAGCATTTTTATCCAATCTCCAGACCGCGGGAAAATCAGGGTCCATAATCCACTCTTGAAGATACTGCGCCCGGAAGTGATATATCTCCCCCAGCTTCCCTGAAGAGATAAATTCTTTGGCTAATCGAAGAGCAGGAACAAAACGATAGTTAAAACATACCATGGCTTTAGCTTTAGATTTTTGAGCTGCTTCCCACATCTTTTTAGCTTCTTGCGCATTACCAGCTAAAGGCTTTTCACAAAGGACGTGTTTGCCTTTCTCTAAAGCTAAAATAGAGGGCTCAGCATGAAGATAATTAGGGCTAGTGTTATCCAGAATTTGCACTGCCGGGTCTTCAATTATTTCTTCCCAATCGGTGTAATATCTTTCATAACCATACCGTACCATAGCTTCCCTTACTGCTTTTTCATTCCTTCCACAAATGGCTACTAATCTGGGAATTGCCACCGGTGGCCAGAAAATATAAGGATACTTCTTATAAGCATTAGTGTGAGCTTTTCCCATAAAGGCATAACCCAGCATCCCCAACCCTAATTCGGGAAGGTTTTCTACTATTCCTTTTGCCTCACCCATGGTAACAAATCCTACTTTTTCACTCATTGATTCCTCCCCCTTTATTATAAGGATTGGCTTCCCTCAAAATACCCATAACTTGATCGGC
>Ga0209508_1002598_pt1 | contig 11597 bp, 11 predicted proteins | sample AD_UKC129_MetaG_FD_184427 | JGI IMG/M metagenome (GOLD analysis project Ga0209508, IMG submission 184427) | Active sludge microbial communities of municipal wastewater-treating anaerobic digesters from Canada - AD_UKC129_MetaG (SPAdes) (version 2) | ecosystem: Engineered > Bioreactor > Anaerobic... | reverse complement strand
TGAAGAAGCTTCGCATATATGTTCGCGCTGCCGTTGAGCGCGACGAGCCCCTTGACCATGTCCTCTTGTATGGTCCACCCGGCCTTGGGAAGACTACTTTAGCTAGCATAATCGCCAGAGAGATGAAAGGAGAACTTCGAATGACATCTGGCCCCGCCTTGGAGAGGGCCGGAGACTTGGCTGCAATCCTCTCGAATCTCAGGCCTCATGACGTGCTTTTCATAGATGAGATTCATCGCCTCCCACCACAGGTCGAAGAGATACTCTATCCAGCCATGGAAGATTTTTCCATCAACATCGTAGTAGGCAAAGGGGCGATGGCTCGCAACTTGCGACTCAAACTTTCCCCTTTTACTCTCGTGGGGGCGACTACACGATTGGGCCTTCTCACATCTCCTCTGAGAGGTCGTTTCGGTATCGTGGAGCAGCTTTCTTTTTACGCGCCGGAGGAGTTGGCCTCAATCGTCCGCCGTGGCGCGGTTATCTTAGGAGTGAAGATCGAAGAGGGAGGTGCTTATGAAGTAGGGCGACGCGCTCGCGGCACGCCAAGGGTGGCCTTGAGGCTTTTAAAGAGGGTGCGCGATATCGCCCAAGTGCGAGGACACGATTATATAGATGAGGAGTTGGCAAGGTTAGCGCTGAGCATGATGGGTGTGGATGAAGAGGGGTTAGACGAAAGGGACAGGCGCTTTTTGCGCGCTTTAGTGGAACTCTTCGACGGCGGCCCTGCCGGACTTTCCACGCTCGCAGCTGCCTTAAACGAGGAAGCGCAGACAATCGAAGACATCTATGAACCATACCTCATACAAAAGGGCTATATCGAACGCACGCCAAGAGGGAGGAAGGCAACCCTGAAGGCTTTTGCATACTTGGGGCGACCTTGTCCCTGGGCCGACTATCGGCAGGTAAAGTTAATATCTGAGGAGTGAGCTACATGGGCGATTTGGCCAAATTCCTCATATTCTTAGGGTGCAGCATTGTGGTGATAGGAGTTATACTGCTCGTCTTAGGGAAGGTGCCATTGCCTTTCGGCAAGCTTCCCGGAGATATCACAATCCATAAGAAAAATGTCGTCATATTTGCCCCTATCACTACAATGATAGTGGTGAGCTTGGTCTTAACCGTGCTACTCAATCTTTTTGCGAGGTGGTTTAAGTGATATCCAGAAAGCTAAACTTATTTATCGCTAAAAGGTTAGCAGGTGCGGCTTTGCTGATTTTTGTTTTATCGACCTGCACCGTCATAGCTCAAGGAGCTCAGGTAGATATATCTGTAGGCTTAGAATCTGGCATTACTACTGGCACTATAAACTCGTCTGGTGCCATAACTGCCGTCGACGCTTCCGGCAGAAGAGTTAACCTGGGCAAAAGCGCCAACTTTCGCGCAGAGAGCGGCCTTCGCACTTTGGTCATGGGCAAGACCAAGGCCAGTCTACCGGTAACGTTTACAAGCTCACGCTATCTTTCATGGAAGGGAAGGCCTTACAGGGGTCTTATACGGTTGGTCCCAAGTACGAAGGGACTTGCCGTGGTCAACGTTTTGCCGGTAGAAGATTACCTCAAGGGCGTCCTAAAAATGGAAGTCAACCCAGCTTGGCCCATGGAAGTGCTGAAGGCCCAAGCCATAGTAGCCAGGACGTATGCTATAAAAGGCCGCGGGCGCCATAAGAGCGAAGGTTTTGATCTGTGCGCTTTGCCTCACTGTCAGGTCTATAGAGGAGTCAACGCTGAGGATCCCAAGCTAAGCCAAGCCATAAAAGTAACAAGCGGTATGGTTATCACTTATCAAGGCAATCTTGCTCTCGTGTTTTATCACGCAGACAGCGGCGGCTATACTGCCGATGTAAAAGACGTTTGGGGAGGGTCTTACCCCTACCTAAGGCCAGTCGCTGAACCGTTTTCTTACCAATCTCCTTATAGCCAATGGAGCCTTTCGCTTCCTCTGAAAGAGATCGAAAACAGGCTTCGCAGGGCGGGCTTCGACGTGGGGGTGCTTTTGGGCCTGCAGTTTGAAAGCACAAGCCCGGGCGGCCGTGTGGACAGCGTAATACTCAACGGTTCCATGGGCACTCAAAAAATAAGCGGGCATGCCTTTCGCATGGCGCTCGGACCAAATGAGTTGAGGAGCACCACATTCTCCGTCGACGGGATTCAACCGAAAGCGGTAGCCACAAATCCGACATCCTCGCCCACGACTCCATCGAGCGCCTCCTCAAATGCGGGCGAAAACACGCTCATCGCTCTGACCAAACAGGGATGCTTCACTCCCGATGAACTCATCGATATGCTCATGCATCCGGAGAAGCGCCAACATTATGTGCAAAAGGCGCTCTCCAAGAGAAAAAGCCCAATCCTTCCCTCCATTCCTACCCCTACAGTTACTCCTACGCCAACGCGCACTGCTGGGGGAATCGTGAGCTTTTACGGCAGGGGATGGGGACATGGCGTAGGCATGTCTCAGTGGGGAGCGAAGGCGATGGCAGAGCGAGGCTGGAGCGCGAGGCAGATTTTAAATCATTATTATCCCAATACCGAGATTTCGAAGCTCTATTGAAGCGGCACAAAGGAATGGCAATACCTGACCTGTATAAGACGCAATCATATGATTACCTCCTCCCTGAGGAGCTTATAGCCCAATCTCCTATAGAGCCGAGGGATGCCTCGCGCCTCATGGTATTGCGTCGCAATGAGGACACAGTTGAACATCGCCGCTTCCGAGACATTGTGGAATATCTGGATCCCGGAGACCTTTTGGTAGCGAACGATACGCGCGTCATTCCAGCCCGCCTTCGCGGGAAGAAGGGATCGGGAGGAGAGGTAGAGATTTTTTTGCTCGCTCCGCTCGACGAGGAATCCAAAAAGTGGAAAGCTCTCGTGAAGCCTGGGCGAAGGGTAAGGGCAGGTCAGCTGATTTTTCTGAACTGTGGCATTCGTGTAGTGATAGACTCAGACCTTCCAGAGGGCATAAAGGTCGTTTCCTTTCCGGACGAAGTCGACGTAAGGGCACTTCTTAAAGAATTCGGAGAGGTTCCACTCCCGCCTTATATCCGCAAAAAAGATCTGCCATTTGAGCGTTACCAGACAGTGTTCGCCAAAAATGACGGTTCGGTAGCGGCTCCGACGGCTGGCCTCCACTTTACAGAAGCCCTAATGGCGTCGCTCAGACAAAAGGGAGTCATGTTGGCGTGGATAACACTGCACGTTGGACTTGGCACATTTCGTCCGGTAAAGGTAACCGATATCAAAGAGCATACGATGCACGCTGAACGTTATGTGATTTCCCCCGAAGTGGCTGAGCAAATCGCCAAAACCAAAGATAAAGGCAGGCGAGTGGTTGCTGTAGGCACGACAGTGGTGCGATGTCTTGAATCTGCAGCCCTTAAAAACGGTTCCGTGATGAGCGATCCAGGCATCGCAAGCCTTTTCGTATATCCTGGATTTCAATTTCACATCGTCGATGCCCTCATAACGAACTTTCACCTGCCGAAGAGCACTCTCCTGATGCTCGTGACAGCGTTCGCAGGCTATGAGAATATAATGAAGGCGTATCAAATTGCGGTGAATGAGCGATATCGCTTTTTTTCGTTCGGCGACGCGATGCTAATTCTGTGAGGTAGATGAGATGTCTAAGAAGATCGCCCTTTCGGCATCGATCGCCGGATTGTATGTGGCACTGGTGCTCGCTTTCTCCCCTGTTTCTTTTGGGCCAGTACAGTTAAGAGTAGCAGAAGCGCTCACATTGCTGCCCGTTTTGTGGGCAGAGGCAATCCCTGGCCTATTCGTAGGGTGCGCGATATCCAACTTCTTCGGCGGCTTCGGAATCATCGATGTCGTCTTCGGCAGCGGCGCTACGCTTCTATCCGCGCTCCTCACGAGGAGAATGCCCAACTTGGCACTTGCGGCGTTGCCTCCCGTGATTATCAATGGTTTAGTTGTGGGAGGGTATCTATCTTATCTGTTATCCTTGCCCTTCATTCCGGCTCTGCTATACGTTTCAACAGGAGAGGCGATCGCATGCTTCGGCTTGGGGATACCCCTCGTCCTTGCTCTGCGTAAATCGCGTCTTTGAAATATAATTTATTCGGAGGTGATCCCTATGTGGCTTTGGGGTGCTTTTACGCCTCATCCCCCCATCATAGTACCCGAGGTGGGGCGTGGAAACGAGAGGGAAGCCCAATCGACTGTAGATGGCATGTTGAGGCTCGCAGAGGGGCTTCGCGGGCTTGAGCCTGAGCGGCTGCTCATCTTTACCCCTCACCAGATTTACAGGGAAGGCCTACTAATGCTGGCCGCAGATCGCTTCGTAGGGGACCTATCCCAGTTTGGCGCGTCGCAGGTGCGCATCCAAATGGGAGGAGATAAAGCGGCGGCTGCGGCTCTCGAATCATATTTGCGCTCGCACAAAGTGCCGGTGCACCTCCGTGAAGGAAGCCGTCTTATGCTGGATCATGCAACCGTCGTCCCGCTTTATTTCTTGGCCAAGGCTTGGGGGAAAGTCCCACCCGCTATCTTGGCAAATCCGATAGGATTGACTTACAAAGAATCCTACCGGTTGGGAGAATTGCTGCGCGACTTCAACGACGGAGCGAAATGGGGACTCTTGTGCAGCGGCGACCTGTCACACAGACTTATACCCGGAGCTCCGGCTGGTTATAACCCGAGGGCTATAGCTTTCGATCGGACCGTTATCGAGTCGCTACGAAAGTCCTCTCCTGAGCCAATATGGAAGTTGTCCCCTCTCGAAATAGAGGAGGCAGGCGAGTGCGGTCTGCGATCTGCCTTGATTCTCCTCGGAGCTGCGCGAGGTGAGCCTATCGATGTCATCTCCTACGAAGGCCCCTTCGGCGTGGGTTACGGTGTGGCCCTTTGGCAACCGGTGGCAGTAGAAAAAAAGACAAGGGATGACTTATCGCCACACGTGAAGCTGGCGCGACTCACGCTCGAGCGCTACCTCTCGCAAAGGCGATTGCCTTCAAGAGAAGAGGTATCCAAGACCTTGGGCGAAAGCGCGACGCACCAGTTGGAGAGCCAGAGGCGATCCGCCTTCGTCAGCTTGAAAACGCGCGATAAAAACTTGAGGGGATGTATAGGGACAATAGTTCCAGCCTACGAAAACTTGCTTCGAGAGATCATGCATAACGCCGTTGCGGCCGCCACAGAAGATCCACGATTTCCTCCGGTAAGGCAAGAGGAGTTGGAGGAGCTTGTAATATCCGTGGACGTCCTCTCTGAGCCCGAGACGGTATCTTCTATCGACGAGTTGGACCCTAAGCGCTACGGCGTGATAGTCGCCAAGGGACATGTCAGAGGGGTACTGCTTCCGGATTTAGAGGGAGTGGACACACCCCAAGAACAGCTTTCCATCGCTGCTCAAAAGGCAGGCATTCGTTCGCTGGAAGGGGCTACGGTATATCGGTTCACCGTGGAGCGGTATGAGGAGGCCCGACAAAAATGATGTCAGGCGAAGCCACTCATCCAGCCCTATACTGGCACAGAGAAGGCGAGGCCGTCCGCTGCGATCTCTGTCCCCACCGCTGTTTACTGCCGCGAGGCGCACGTGGGGTGTGCGGCATTAGGGAACACGCGCCTTCCGGTGAGATGGTGACGCTAAACTGGGGGCTTGCTACCGCCCCCACCCTCGATCCTGTGGAAAAGAAACCCCTCTACCACTGGCGCCCGGGCACGCAGATTTTCTCCTTAGGCACGGTAGGATGCAATATGGCCTGCCCCTTTTGCCAGAATTGGCACCTTTCCAGAGGGGATGAAAAGTCGGGGCTCGTCCCCATAGCGCCTGAAGAATTGGTCGGCCTGGCGAAAAAATACAAGGGCAACGCTGTCGCGTTCACTTATAACGAGCCGTTTGTGTGGTATGAATTTGTCATCGCCAGCAGCAAATTGCTGAAGCAAGAAAATATAGCCGTCGTTCTGGTAACGAACGGTCTGATCCTTCCGGAACCGTTGAGTGCGCTTCTGCCTTACGTGGATGCCGCCAACGTGGACCTCAAGGCTTTTACCAAGGAAAGCTACAGGAAGTTGGGTGGTGACCTTGAGTGTGTAAAGGAGACCATCGCGGCACTCTTTGAGAGCGGTGTGCACGTTGAGATTACACATTTAGTCGTCACTGGCTTCAATGACCGTGTAGAGCATTTTGGTGAGCTGGTGGATTGGATCGCGTCGCTTTCGCCAGATATACCGCTTCATATATCTCGTTACTTCCCTCAGTATCGTTGGCATGAGCCGCCTACTTCCATAGAGTTACTACGTAAATTTCAATCGATAGCTTCAGAAAAACTTTACTATGTTTACCTTGGAAACGCAGCTGAGCCGGCTATAACGCGCTGCCCGAAGTGCGGAGAGGAACTGATTGCGCGGCACGGATATAGGGTCGTTAAAACTGCACTCGATGCGTCTGGTACGTGTCTGAAATGCGGCAATAGGACCGGCATAGTTTTAAAATAAACAGACGAAATTTGCTATCTATTTAGGGAACCAAGTGAGATCCTCGAAGAGTGCCATGTAGTAAACCGATACAAGGGGCTATGACAGCTGACTGAAGCGGCCAAAAGGGATAATGACCTTGGACGGTTAACGGTTGTCAATCGCTTTTTAGCGAGGGGTGATTTTGGACAGCGTGTGTGTAAAAGCTTATAAAATTCTTGCAATTTTGCAAATCTCGGAAAACTCTTGCCCTGTGATATAATTGCCTAAAGCAAAAGAATACACTATGCGGTTCATTTTAAATAGCTATGGAAGGAGCGCGTAGAGAGGCAATGAAGGTAGAAGTGCTGTGTAGAGGGTTCCCAGGCAAGGCCGACGTCGGCTTTCTGGGCCTGAGCAATGTAGCCCTCATCACGGCAGAAAGTGAGAGGATACTTTTCGATACGGGTGCCATGGGCGTCAGGTTGAACCTGTTGCACGCCTTAGAGAAGCATTCCGTGAGACCCTGTGACGTCAACAAAGTCGTCCTCAGTCATCTGCACTATGATCATTGCGATAACGCTTTCTTGTTTCCCAATGCCACCTTTTTCGTCAGCGAAGATGAGTGGGCTTATGCAACAAATGGTGACGACCTTCTGATCCCTTACGGCATAGTCGAATTCCTAAAAGGGCACAATTTGACCCTCGCAAAAGACGAAACAGAAGTCGCTCCAGGTTTAGAGCTAATTTCTACGCCAGGACACACGCCTGGAGGCATCTCACTCGTTTTAAATGTAGGAGGAAATAAGTGGATCCTCGCCGGCGATGCTGTTAAAAATAGAGTAGAGCTTGCTACCGGGCATGCGGACATGACGCTCGACCCCACAGCAAGCGAGCGCAGTATAGCTAAAATAAGGAAATTGGCTCATCGTGTATTGCCGGGTCACGATGGATGGCTCAAAGTGGAAGGAGAAAGGGTTATAGCGGAAGAAAATCCTTCTCTAACCATTACACTACCAGAGGGGATAAAAGGGGGTAGAGATGGAGTTTTTCGTCTAAATATAGAAGCCTTAAGTTGAGCTTTTACTTTTATTAGATTAAAGGTGAAAGGTCGGTGAGTTACCATGGACATGGCAAAGAAAAATCGCATTACTGCTATCGTTGTAATTGTGCTTTCTATCTTTGGCCTCATGGAAGCAAAGAGTTATCCGGCAGAGGCAGCTACTTATCCTTTGGCAATACTTTTAATGGCTATAGCCCTTAGTGTAATTCTTTTAGTCACTAAGCCCAGGGTTAAGACGAAGCCAGGAAATATTGTCTATCGGCAGCTCTACGGAATGATCGCCTTTACCATTGCTTATTATATTATTATCAGAATTATTGGATATTATTTCGCAACTTTGTTGTATGTGCTCGTATCCATGTATTTCTTGAAAGAGAGGAATCTTATAGTCCTTGCGAGTGTTTCAGTAGGATTTGTGGTGGTGTTATATTGTGTATTCGGGCTCTTCCTTAGGGTTCCGCTCCCTCACCTTGTGTTATTTTAATAAGTAGAAAGGGGATCAACCAATGTATAACGCTATATTTCAAGCCATCCCTGTAGTTTTTAGCATAAAGTCGTTGTTATTGATGTTCCTCGGCACTGGCCTCGGCATAGCCATAGGCGCTATGCCAGGGTTGACAGCCTCTATGGGCGTAGCTTTGCTTATTCCGCTTACCTTCGGTATGCCTCCAGCCTATGGCCTGGTTCTCTTGGGCAGCATATATTGCGGGGCCATATACGGTGGGTCCATCTCCGCCATATTGCTGAACGTTCCAGGCACGCCGAGCTCTGCGGCCACCGTCTTGGACGGTTTTCCTATGACGCAGAGGGGGGAAGCGGACAAGGCATTAAAAATATCCACTACCGCTTCATTTACTGGAGGTATAATCAGCGCATTTGTCCTCCTTTTTTTGGCCCCGCCTTTGGCGCGTATAGCTCTCATGTTTGGGGCAAGCGAATATTTCTGGCTCGCCCTCCTGGGGCTTTCCGTCATCGTCTCCCTATCCAGCGCCAACGTAGTTAAAGGATTCCTAGCCGCTGCCTTTGGCCTCTTTGTGGGGTCAATCGGGCTCGACCCGCTCACCGGGGTGCCCCGCTTCACCTTCGGCGTGCCGAATCTATTGGACGGGGTTAATGTGATAGTCTTACTCATAGGTCTATTTTCTATACCTCAAGCGCTGGAGATGATCGAATCCGAGACCGTAAATAGGATACCTGAGATCGTAGAGCGGGGCGTAGCTTGCAAGTTTCGAGAGCTCTGGCATGAGATAGCTCACGTGTGTTGGCCCACGTACATACGGTCCAGCATACTTGGGACGTTCATAGGCATCATACCGGGGACAGGTGGTAATGTAGCTACATTTTTAGGATATGAGCAAGCTAAGAGATTCTCAAAACACCCAGAGAAATTTGGGACGGGGTGGAGCGAGGGAGTGGCAGGATCTGAGGCGGCAAATAACGGCGTCACAGGTGGCGCTTTGGTGCCCTTGCTGACCCTTGGCATCCCTGGCGACTCGGTAACTGCCATTATGCTGGGCGGACTTCTTATCCACGGCTTACAGCCAGGTCCTCGGCTCTTCGTTCAACATCCCGACGTGGTGTATACCTTCATGGTAGGGATGGTTGTAATTAATGTGGTCATGCTGATTATGGGCTATTTCGGCTCCTATCTATTTGCTAAAGTGGCAAAAGTCCCTTACAGCATTGTAGGTCCTATGGTGATCGCTCTGAGCGTGGTAGGCACTTACGCTATAAAAAACAGCATGTTCGATGTGGGGCTCATGCTCTTCTTTGGGTTCATCGGGTATATAATGAGAAAGTTAGCGATACCTGCTGGCCCAGCGGTTTTGGCTCTTATATTGGGTCCCATGGCTGAGGAAAACTGGCGCAGGGCCATGCTGATAAGCGGCGGAGAGATAGGATACATGTTCTCGGGAATCCTCAACTTAGTTTTGATCGTTTTGTTCCTTTTGGTGTTAGGAGTCGGTATAGCAACCTTCATCAAAAAGGGGAAAAGGACAGAAGAGTTCGAAGCTGACGCATAATCTGATCATGTAGTTGTTGGGTTTTTACTCACTTCACAGGTTATAATTTAACGAGGTTACAAAAATCATAATGATCAAGGGAGGGGTTTTAGGGATGAAGCGGTTGACGGGGTTGGTTTTAGCTTTGATGATGGTGGGTTTAATGACCTTGCCAGTGGGCGCGCAGGGGTATCCCACTCAGCCTATAACCATAATAGTAGGTTTTGGTCCGGGCGGTGCTACTGACGTACTGGCCAGGATAGTAGCTAAATATTCTGACAAATACCTTGGCCAGCCCATGGTGATTAACAATATGCCAGGGGCGAATACAGAGATCTCTCTCGTGGCACTTAAAAAGGCAGCGCCTGACGGCTATACGCTCGGCACCTTAAATATTCCCCATGCTCTCTCCAACATATTAATGAGGCAGACCCAATATGCAATGGAGGACTTTAAGTACTTGGCCAACTTCGTCGTCGATCCTGGTTTAATAGGGGTCAGGGCAGACGATGACAGGTTCAAAACGCTCGACGATTTAATTAAATACGCTAAGGCCAACCCTGGCAAGGCTACCTGGGCCACATCTGGCATAGGATCAGACGACCACATAGCAGCGAATATGTTCGAAGTGGCAACCGGCGTTAAAGTGAGACCTGTTCCATATAAAAGCGATGCTGAAATCGTTGCAGCTGTCCTCGGAGGACATGTGGATGTAGGTGGTTTCAATGTGGGTAATGTGACAGAACAGGTATTGGCCGGCAAGATCAGGGCTTTGGGCGTGATGGCGGAGAAACGATATCCCGATCTGCCAGATGTGCCTACACTTAAAGAGCAGGGATACGATGTAGTCAGTGACTCGAGCCGCGGTATCGTAGCGCCAAAGGGCATTCCCGATGAAATCGCCCAAAAGCTCGGAGATGCCTTCAGGAAGATTTCCCAAGATCCCGAATTCGTCGAGGATATGCGCAAATCCGTCCAGCCTATGGATGTCAAGATACTCGACGAATACGACGAGTACGTGAAGGTTCTGGTCAAGCGCTTTACTGATCTGTATAAAGCCAATCCATGGGGTGAGAAGAAGTAGTATTTCTACTTTAGTAAAATATTAAGGCTGCAGTTTTCGCTTACCACTGCAGCCTTAATATTTTTTAGAGATGGCACAAGGGGATGATTAATTATGGAGTGGCATCCTCCTCAGGACTTACTCGAAATTATAAGAGGAGCCATTGATATGCATATCCATGCGGCTCCAAGCCTTTTCCCCAGGCGCATGGACGACTTTGAGCTCTGTGCAGAGATTCAAAATTACGGCATGAAAGGGGCAGTAATAAAATCGCACGCCGGTTGCACAGCCTCCAGGGCGGCTATTGCCAATAAACATTCCGGCAAAAACACCAGACTCTATGGATCGCTTACATTAAATTACTTTGTAGGAGGGTTAAATCCCTTCGCTGTGGATTCGGCGCTGAGTTTGGGTGCCGCTGTAATTTGGATGCCAACCATTCATGCCCAAAACCACTTTGACTTTTACGGAGGCGGGACATATAAGACTCAGAAGATGGAGCACCCTTTGAAGGAACCGAAGGGCGGCATATCCATCCTGAATGAAAGTGGCAAATTGGTCGAAGCAATCTATGAAATTATAGACTTAGTAGCTTCTAACGGTGCATGTCTTGCCACGGGGCACCTCGGCAACCGAGAGGCCATCGCCCTTTGCGAGGAGGCGATCAAAAGGGGCGTTAAAAGGGTTATCTTCACCCACCCAGATTTCGAGACGAGCAAGTTGCCCATAGAGGAACAGGCCAGACTGGCAAAGATGGGGATATATATGGAAAAGACAGTGCTTTCTCTCCTTCCAGGCTGGGATTCGGTCACTCCCGAATATATGGCCGAGACGATAAAAAACGTTGGGGCCTCAAGATGCATTATGGCCACCGATTTTGGACAAGCCTCAAATCCGTCACCCCCTGTAGGGCTTGCCCATTTTGTCGACCTCATGTTAAAATGCGGCGTCAGGTGCGACGAAATAAGCCTCATGTTAATTCACAACCCCAAGGAACTCCTCGATTGAAACTTATTTGAATGAGCGGGGCAACTTGACAATCCGGCACAGGA
>Ga0209508_1002587_pt1 | contig 11624 bp, 14 predicted proteins | sample AD_UKC129_MetaG_FD_184427 | JGI IMG/M metagenome (GOLD analysis project Ga0209508, IMG submission 184427) | Active sludge microbial communities of municipal wastewater-treating anaerobic digesters from Canada - AD_UKC129_MetaG (SPAdes) (version 2) | ecosystem: Engineered > Bioreactor > Anaerobic... | reverse complement strand
TTTGAATAGTATAGAACAAAACGAAAAAGTAATTAAATTAGGAAATGTATATATTGTACCAAAAGTAATTAAATTAAGAAATGTATATATTGTACCAAAGGATGTTCTTAGAACGTTTATAATTAATGGTAAAGAACAAATTCAAAGAATATGAATGAAGGGAGGTAAGATATATGACTGAAGAATTAAGAAGTATGATAGAAAGAAAAGAAAGAATGAGAAGTATATTAAAGAATGAAAAATATTTCAATTTTTTACAGTCATACTTAAAATTCTATTATAATATTGATATTAATGAAGAAATTACAAAATTTGGAAAAAATGAAAATATATTGAATGAAATAATAGATACACTTGATGATACAGATGTATTATCAGATTTGGAAAATTGGTATATTATATCTATGTATGGTAATAAATTTAACGTGAAATATTATTTTAGAAAAATAAAAACTGGTGATGGATATATAAGTTACAATGAAGTATATAATTTTGTTGAAGAAAACTTTATGGATGTTGATATGTTTAAAACATATAATTACATCGAATTTGTTAACGAATTTTTGTATAATATACAATCAATTATTAATTATCAAGAAAACTTAAACAAAGAAAAAGAAAAAATAACAAGTGGTGATATTTATAGTTTTCTATATATTATGTTTAAAATATTCAATATAAATAGTAAATCTGGTTTTTATAAGTACGTTAACTATTGTTTAGTACCTTCAAATACGAACGATATACTTGGAATAAGAGTTTTGAAATATATTACTGATTACATTGATAATAAAGAACATATAGAAAAAATATTCAGTGATTGGTATTTTGGTTTTGATATAATAATTGATGATATGAAAAAAGTCTTATCAAGATATGTCATCGATGATTTAGATATCGAAACAAGAAGGAAAATTGAAGATAGAATATATGAGATACTAAAACAAAATAACGTTATTATTTTATCTGAAAATGAAATAATTATTAATTCAGATGTATTAGAAAATATATTTGACAATTAATTCGTAGTTAATGATTGATTTTAATATATTATCCAACCTCGTAAAATGTGAGTACGTTTTTTACGGGGTTGAATTTTAGCTTTAAGGGGGTAACTATAATGACAATTCGTATCAATCATATCGATAATAAGAATGAAAAAACAATAAGTATAAGAAAAAGTTTACTGATTATTGTTTTATTGTTGTTTATTTTAAAACCTGTTAATTAATATAACTAATATAATATTTATAATGTGGGTTTTACACACTTATAAGTAAGTCCTATTATTAACATCTTTAAATACAATTAAAGTACGAATATTAATGAATAAGAATCTGACAAATAATAAGTATTAGAAAATGATGAAACAAATGAAAAAACATCTGATACAAAAGATATGAACACGTATTTAGATTTCTATAGTTACGATCCACCAAACTGGTTTTTTGAAGAAGTAAAATTACAAAGAGGTAAAAAAGTAACTACTGATGAGTATGTTAATGTCGTTTGGAAGTCTATTATGGAAAATTAAAAAAGATTTGGTATTGATCCATTACTTGTGTAATAAATAATATAGAAAGAAAGTAATTATATTAGTTAAGTATGTATGTAGAACGTTCTATTATAATTATGATAAGAGGAGATGATATTTATGGTTGAACCATTAAAAAAGACGGTTGATACAGATAACAAAGAAGTTTACTTGTTACCAAAACCAAAACATTTTTCAACAAGAAATGTTGTAAATCAAGATGATATTATTGAATCTTTTAAGTTTTAGGTTGATATGACGTTTGGAAAAGGATATTTTAATAATAAGTCTGGAAGGACAGCACAAGAGATGTTTTAGGATTAAATGTAAGGTAAAGTATAGGAATTTTAGACTTATCGTTATTTACAAGAAAAATTAAATATAAAATTAAAGGATAAACCAGATTTATCGGTTTGGGGTAAAGGAAAATGGGATGAAGTAGATTTAATGACAACAGATGGTATACGTATTTCCATAAAATCGACTAAATATCATGGTAAGACATTAGTGTTAACATAAGACGACTATGATGAAAGAGGAGTATATATAGGAGATAAATAAAAAGGTTATGATTATCCGTATGATATTGTTATTTCATCAAGATTAGGAATAAAGTTTAAAGATAAAAAAACATATGATGAATTGAATATAGATATAGAAAAGAGAAGAACCGATTTATTGTAGTAGAGAGATATATAACGATAAAAAAAGGTTTCTGATATAATTGATTTTCTATAAAGTAATAAAAAGACAAGAAATTCACAAAATACACAAAAAATAGAAGAACAATTAAACATATTATATGATTATTTTGTTGATAAATAAGTGTGGTATTTTGACTTCTTAGGATTTTTAACGTCTTAGGAGTTAGAATATATTTTCTCAAATAAAGACTTATTTACAATAAAAAAAGGTGAAAAAATGAAGAATTTTAGTGGTACTTATACAGAAGAAAAATAAGATGCTGTTATGATTAGTTACGAATATTTGTATGATATAAGAGAACTTTCATATATGATTTACAAAATTCGTTAATTAAAAAATGAAGAATGATGGAAGGATGTGTTAATATGACTGTAGATGATAAGTTAGTACGTATGATTTTGAAATATTTTACTGGTTACTATGGTACAAAAGAAGAATGTGAAAGATTAACAGAAATTTTGTAAACGAAACGTAGTGGGGTTTATGGTATTGAAATTCTTAATAATTTTTGTAAGTTATACGATATAGACTATACCAAATGTGATTGTTCTGATGAAGGATATACAATAATTGTTGATGATTATTATCCTGAAAACGATTATGATAAATATAATATTCTTTCATAATTAGAAGAATGGTAGTTTCGTGATATAGGAATTAAACAAAAGATGACATTTAAGTATCTATTTAAAACATTTAATTTGTAAGATGGTAAACATCGTATTGTGAATTTGTATGTATTTATGGATAGATTTAAAGAACATTATAAAGATATATTATAAGAATATGAACCTATTGATACGTTTAAATTTGTTAATTATCTTGTTGATATAATATCAGATAAGAAATATTGTTATTCATAGTATTTAGAAATTGACGATATATATAATCTTATAGTTACATTATTAAAGGATTTACGTGTGTCTGAATTAACGTTTTTTGGTGATATTCATAGTTTTCTTATATTTAAGGATAATATTATAGGAATTAGACTTTTTAGGTTTATGATTGATAATTTATCCGAATGTATAAGAATAACATTTAAATATTCAACACATGAAATTAAAAATATTTATCAAGGTTTATGGTCTAAATCTGATGATTTTAAATATCTTGATTTAGATATTTTTAGTAGAAATATGTTAAATTAGATAGTATAAGACCGTTTAGAAAAAAATGTTAATGGTATTGACATTTAACAGATAAAAAAAGAATTAGATGAACTGATACGATAGTGTGTTGATGATAACAGATTGATTTATTATACAAATACAAAAAAATAATAGGTTTTTTCTATAACTGACAATTAAATATTAATACACAATGACTAATACAAAAGATTAAATCAATTAATTCTTGAAAAGTTTGATCTTATAAACTGACACTAATATGTTTTTATTAAGTGGTGGTATTTTTAAAGTACCACCATATTTTTTATTTTAATGTATTGACAATATTAAATTTTTATGATATAATATATTTGTAGAAGAAAAATAGACAAGAAAAATAAATAACAAAAAAATTAAAAAATGTATTGACAAAATCAAAAACATATGGTATAATAATAATGAAGTAGAAAAAATAAAGGTGGTTAAATCCACCGAGTATGGAGGGATAAGTATGGTAAACAACGATATAGTAACAAGTATATTGAATGATTACTATTATTTAGATTTAATTGATGAAAGAGTTATAGAAAGATTCAAAGATATATTATCATTTGAAGATAGAAACGGTTATAATGGAATTGATATTTTTAAGTGTTTAGAAAATGTATATATAAATACTTCAAAGTTAAATTATGAATGTTCAGAAGATAGTATAAAAAGACTTAAACTAAAAATATTATCAGACTTAGAAAATTGGTACATTTTGAATAATAAGAATTTAAGAAACAAAGATGATATAGAATATATGTTTAAATTCATAACTTTGAAAGATAATATATATTTTTACAGTGAAATATATGAATATGTAAATAATATAATTGATAAAAATAAGAATGTAAAAATATATAATGTATATAGTTTTGTAAACAAATTTCTTAACGAATTAGAAAAAGAAAAATATAATAATAGATTAACAATTCATAACGTATATAGTATTATAAATATTTGTCTTGTACATTTGAAATTTGGCGAATCATTATTTTTTGAAGAACTTGAACATTTTTGTACTTATAAAGACAATAAAACAGGTATTCAGGTTTTCATGGAAATATTGATAAATACTGATGTTGATGAAAGTGAAGAGGAATTATATAAAAATGTATACGATATTATGATGAGTGATTGGTATGGATACAAAAAAATGAACTATTGATGAAAAAGGAAATGATGATATAATGACATATGTAATATATACCAATGAATTTATACTTATATATCAACCATTTTTAGATAAGATAATATCATTGATTAAACAAGAAGAAGGTTTAGAATGAATTATATGTAATGATATTAATAACTTTTATATAATATAATATTTTATATTTTAATATTATATTTTGAGAACTACAATATATTGTAGTTCTCATTTTTTTATTGATAAGTATAACAAAAATATTAAATTTTCTAAATTATAATTTATAAAATTTTTAACTTATATATAGTTATATACGATTTGAATTTAAATAATAAAGTATATGAATACGTGAGGTGATTTATAATGGTTGATAGAAGATATTAGAAAAAAATATTTAAATAACTAACTGGTGATGAAGGAACGAAAGAAGAGATTGATTTTTTAACAGAAATTTTGAATTATGAATATAATGGAATTACAGGGTTAGATATGTTATTTAGAACATATAGTTATTATGTTGATGAAGATTATGGATTTGACCCTAAGAAACAAAAAGAAGAATTTAACAAATAAGTTGAAAAAGATATATTGTCTAAAAATAAAAAAGTTACAAAAGAAGAAGGTTATGATATTTTATACGAATTAGAAGAAAGTTGGTATTATACTATTTTACATCAATAAACAGAAGATACAAAATATATGTTTAGAATATTTAAACTTAGTAACGGTGAAATAGTAAAAGTTACTGATTTGTATTACTTATAAGATTTAACTAAAAAGATTAATCCAAATGTTAATAAGATTAACAGGTATAAATTTGTGAATATGGTTGTTGATTTTTTTGAAAGAAATTCGGAATATTATGAAATGTTACATTCAAAGGATGATATATATGATATATTAGAATATTGTCTTGTTAGTTTGGGTATAATTACTGAAGATTATAAAAAACTTTAAGAATATATTAAATTATTCTTTGTTGAGAGAGACGGTATGACTGGACTTGATTTTTTAAGAACAATTAATGATTCAATTAAATTACAATAAAAAAGTGATTTTGATTATATGTATTTCATGTATAATCAATTTACTAAATGGGTTAAAGGTAAAGTTAAATTATATAAATATGATGAAGTATATGATGAAGTATATAAATTTTAGAATGAAATTGATAGTAAAGGATATACAAAATATGATATTATAGAATATATAAATAAAGTTGTTAATTAATATAAAAAGAATTATTGGTTATTTGAAATAGAACATAATGGTAAAAAATACTTTTTAATGGAAAGTGAATATTTTATAAAAATGATTACTGATATTAGACTTCTTTATAAAATATTCACTATTTTATTTCCATGAATTTTGAACTTATAGATGGATATATACGTTATAGTAATTTGTACAAATATGTAGAAAAAGAATCAAAAAAGAATCATATTAATTTAAATACAATATCGTTTGTAAACAAATTTGTTAATTTTATACTTGATAAATATTATGTATATAGTTATAGTCAAAATCTTATTTGTACAGATGTATTTGATATAATATATTATTTATTTAATGTTTTGAAATTTACAGAGAAAGATTTTTTTACTAATCTTAGTCAATTTTGTATATCTAAAAATGGAATGTCAGGTATTCGAGTTTTTAAATTTCTATATTATGAATTTCAAAATAATTATACAATTGACGAGATATATAATATATTTGTTAAATGGGTTAATGATGAAATACATATATTTGATTTAGTGGTTTTTCATGGTTGATAAGAAGTATTCAACTACCCACCACCTATAGAGGTGGGGGTAGTTCACCAGATTCTCGTACGTATTCAGAATTAACTTCCGATATTATGAAGTTATATGTATATCCATACAAATATTGAAATATTTATATATTAATATATAATATTATATAATAATAGATATCAGAAATTGATACCTATTATTTTATTTTTTTATATTATACATATTGACAATTTATAATTTAGTGTTATAATATATTTGAAACTATAATATACTAATATGAAGAGAGGTGTTTAATATGGAAACATCTAACAAATTATTAGATGTTTTAAGTATTGTTGATATGTTAACTGGTGATATTATAAATAATATAAGTTCTAAAAAACAAGATAACTTTGATTTTGAAATATATCTTAAAAGAGGATTGGGTGGTGAAGAAAGTATTATACTACTTGATGAATTAAAAACAATATATTACAGAAACTTTTCACTATTTCAGAAATTAGGAATAGTGAAGAGTTTTGAAGAAACATATGATTCAGATAACGAAAAAGATGTATATGTTGAATTACAAAATAATTTAAAAGATGTTAACAATACAATATTTGATGTATTATTGTTAATAAATGAAGAACTTATTACTGATACAGATATTAAACCGTTTATTAATGTAATAACAGAAAGTATATATAATAATTTGTTGATGAATAATAATAATATATTTAATATTGTGAATTTAAATTTAAAGGATATTATATTTAATACATTTTTTGGTTCTATTAGATTTGTAGAAGTTTCACCTACAAAGAAATCAGAAAAAAGAGAAACTACTATATTGTTCTCTGATATAGATATATTAAATTTGGAATATGATATACAGATGAAACAAAAAATAGAAAACGAAATAAAGAACAATATACGTATAGATACATATAGGTCATCAGGTCCTGGTGGTCAATATGTAAATAAAACAGAATCAGCGGTACGAATTGTACATATTCCATCAGGTATAACAGTTACGTGTCAATCTGAAAGGTCTCAACAACGAAACAAACAAATTGGATTAGAAATACTAAAAACAAAATTATACAAATACTTCAAAGAATTAGATGATAGTAATTCGACAAAAAAGGAAATAAAAACAGGGATGGATTCAAAATATATAATAACGTTTAATAAGTATAAGAATCTAATAAATGTTGATATACTAAATAAAACATTGTCATTGGATAGAAAAGATGACGTATTTTTGATTAGGTTTATGTATTTTTTAATGAATGACTTTTATAATAACAACGATATACGATACATAGAACAAGTAAAGAATACATTACATGATTTTAATATGATTGATTGATATTATTGTACAGTGGGGGTGGTATAATGATTTACAAGTAAGATATTTCAAAGCTACAACGAATGTTCCCTGATTTTGATTAACAAGAAATCAAGTAACTTACCGATAATGTTGATAAATACTTTGATTTTATCAGTGAAAACAAACGTGTGAATTAATTTATAGAGTTGTTAAAAATAATAGACCCTGAGTATAAGAAAACAGGATATAATATATTTATTGAAAAATACAACGAATACATATAAATATTTCAAAAACATCCGTACAAGATTCAAACAAATATTTACAATGATTAGTTCAAATAATAGATGGAAAATTTATTTGAATATACAAGTTTAGTAAGATTGGAGAAAGTATTACCTTTAGTCTATCCAGGTGTTATCGATTATCTTATTAAATTGATTTATAGAATATTTGAATATGAACCAAATTAGGTTGAAAAATTTATATTATTATTAAAAAAGAAAGATATTGGTGGTAATACAGGATAAGATGTTTTTACAGAAACATTATTTGATAAAATTAATGAATACGAATAACATAGTCCTTATCACAAAAGTGAAGATGAAATATTGAATGATTAACTCTATTATACAATTGATTATATTATAGATTGGTAAGAAAATTCAAACTGATTTATAAAATTGGAGGTGTTTGATATGGATTATAGGAAAAATATTAAAAAAAATGTGCAAAGACCGTTACATGAGTAAAAACAAAAGGTAGATTTGGTGAAAATTTATCGTGAAAAGGGTATTGAATGGGACAATGAACCTTTAATGTTTTCTGAACTTTTGATGTATTTTTTAGAAAATGATTATAATGGTGGTGTAATTAATATTTGGTTTGATGAATACAAAGAATATTTGTTTTAGACATATGATCCAAGTAGACAAGATTAAGTTATGAATCATAGACAATATGTTGTTTATTCGGTTGGTTTGGGTTAGTTATGGGTTTGGTAAGAAAATGATCTTATTAATTCTGATCCAGAAAAGTTTGATAGTTTAGATAATGATGACTTGTAATAATATGTACGAAAACATGTTACTGAAAATTGGTTTTTGGACTGGGAAGATGAGTTTGAAGAATAGTTGAAAACAACTACCTATCGTCTATGATGTAATGATATATTAAGTGGTGGATTGTGGAGACACGATCTTGGTTGATTAGTCAAGGAAAATTTAAAAAAGTCAGTTAAAATAGATTTAGTCAAACATTATATGTTTTTAGAAAAGGATTTTGTGTAGTTTACAACTGAAATTCATCTCCTACATACAGAAGTAGGAGCCTTCTTACATGAAAATGATAAAAAAGGAGAGGTGGTTTTTAATATGTATAAGACTCTGACTACGATTAGAAAATAGACGTTGTATGATTTTTGGAAACGTATTAAAGATAACGATGATGTTGAAAGAGTGGATAATAGTGTGATTATAGTATCATCTCATTAATAGTTGGTACTAAATTAGGACTATACATGGAAATAGTATAAAGATCTTACAGGTACACTTTACACAAATTTTAAAGTAACAGATTTACATTCGATTTTTTCTGAATGTATTGATAATTAGAGAAATATTTAATATTATAATTAAGGTAAAAATGAAACAACAATTGATCTCGATTTTAAAGGCTAAACTTATAGACTTCACTTTTTACAAAACAAGTACGAAATATATAAGATTGTAGATACTATTCAAAAAGAATGATTATTATAGGTAATATAATATTAATATTATTTTTATTATTTTTGTCTTACTTATTTTATAGTTTTTCTTGATTATTTTCTAATATCTTTTATTTATCATAATATTTTATATATATTAAAATGTCTTGTTCTGATATTGAACAAGACATTTTATTTTTTGTAATATGATATTTATTTAAATGATATATATTTGTTATATATTATAATAAGGGAGATGAATTTGGGAAGATATTAACATTTAAAAACGATGAACATAAATATTGGTACTTTTGTGAAGTTAGAGTAGATAACGACTAAGAAAATATATTAAAACAATAATGATATAATATAATATAGAAAATTAATTTCACTATTCCTAATTTGGGAATATTGATTTTTTTTATAATTCAGATATATTATATATTGAATTATAAAAATTTAGAATATGTTAACAATATAATATTTAGTATATTATTATTATTAAAAGAAGAACTTATTACTGATATAAATAAATGTAGTAATAATATAATAAATAAACAACGTTCTACAATATTATTACATATAGTGTAGGGGGTATTTGATGTCACAACAAATATAAGATAATAAAAAAGAAATAAACTGGGTGACGGAGTACTTAAAATGTAAACTTAATCCGATATATTTTATAAAAAATTATATATATATATTTAATCAAAGAAAAGGTTTAATAAAATTTGATATGTACAAAAAACAAGAAGAATTTATTCGTACATATTTAAAATATCATACCGTAATTATATTAAAATCAAGACAAACTGGTATGAGTACAACTTTGTAATAGTTATAGTTATATTTATAAATGTTTTACGATAATTATTATGTTGGTATAATATCTATAGAACAGAGAAGATAAAACGAATTTTTACATAATATAACACGAATGTATCAGGAAAGTCAAGACTTAGTATATTTTCCAGTTAAATTGAAAGGATAACTGAAAGAAACTTTATAATTCTCAAACGGTTCTAAGATTATTTAAGGAAATTCTAATAATCCTTTTAGAGGATTTCCGATGTAAACAATTATTGTTGATGAATAATAGTTTGTACCTAATCTTGAAGAATAATTGTAATAAGTATAACCTACATTGTAAACTATATAAGGTTCTTCAATACCATATGGTATAATACTTAATTCAACACCAAACGGAATTGGTAATTACTACTATGAATAATATCAGAATTAGATAACATAACATCAATAGGATTAACTAATTAGATCAAACAGACCGATTAACGGATATGTTAAATTTACATTTCATTGGTCTGAATAAGGATTTGATGATTAATGGTATGAATAACAAAAGTAAATTTTGAATAATGATAAACAGAAAATATAACAAGAATTAGACTTGAAATTTATATAGTCAGGAAGTACGTTTATAGACGGTGAAATACTGGAAAAGTAACAAGATAATATAAATTAAATAACTAAAACGTAAAGTAAAAATTAAAACGTTTTACAGTTTGAATTAACAAATGGTATAATATATAATTTAAATGTGTATGATGAAATAAAATAAGATGAAACATATTATGTAGGTGTTGACTAATAAAGTGGATTAGGAAACGATTATTCGTAAATTGTAGTTGTTAGAGAAGAAGATTAGATGGTTGTGTAAGACTTCAAAGACAATTTAATTCCAGAAGATTAATTTTAAGAACTTGTATATTTAGTATAAACATATTTTAACAATTAAATGGTTGGTGTAGATATAACAGGTGGATTTGGATTGTCTATAGTAAATAGATTAGTTAGAGAATATAGATATAACAATTTGTATTCAGAAAAGAAAATAACGTAATAAAAAATAAAAAAGTAACAAAACAAATTAGAAGAAATTGTTGGTATACAAATTACAAATTCAAAAAGATAATAATTACTAAACACATTAAAACGGTATCTTAATGAAGATGAGAGTATAATTAATTCTTAGGACATACTAAACGAATTATTAACATTTATAGTTAAACAAAGTGGTAAAGTTGAATAATAATAAGGACATCACGATGACTTGGTATTCTAATTATAAATTTAATTATACATTCGTGAACAAACTATACAAACTACAAATAGACGTGTTAGAATATAACAAGAATAACAAACAATAAATCTTTAACAAACACTAAAATTTAAGTCAGGACAAAATATTTTTGTAGAACAAAAACAATAATAACAATAATAAGATATGACAAATATGACGTATGAAGAGATAAAGAAAGAATTAGGAGATGATTTTGA
>Ga0209508_1002584_pt1 | contig 11630 bp, 9 predicted proteins | sample AD_UKC129_MetaG_FD_184427 | JGI IMG/M metagenome (GOLD analysis project Ga0209508, IMG submission 184427) | Active sludge microbial communities of municipal wastewater-treating anaerobic digesters from Canada - AD_UKC129_MetaG (SPAdes) (version 2) | ecosystem: Engineered > Bioreactor > Anaerobic... | reverse complement strand
GTGGGCTGGCGGCCGAAGGTATTTAGATATGGCTGAATACCATGAATACCGTTCATGCCGGCCAAAACCAGGTTCTAATATCTTTTATCTCTAGCTCAAAGAGTCACTGCCATGACCAGAGGAATTTTACACATAATATTGGACTTGATCCGTAGCCCTGCTGCTATTGTTCGGGACTACTGAATTCGGTCGCCACCTGGCCAGTATTGGACTGCAATTCGTATTTACGGTAAAAGGTATTATCTTAGCCCAGTATTTTGTAAATGTTCCCTACATGGTCAAAGTAATTTATACCGCTTTTAGTTCAGTCAGTACTCGCATGGAATTTGTAGCCCGCAGTCTGGGCTACAACCAGTTGGAAACCTTTGTAAAAATAACTTTGCCTTTAGCCAAGGGCGGTATTATGGCAGCTGTCATTATTACCTGGGCTAAGGCTTTGGGAGAATTCGGTGCCGCACTGATGTTAGCAGGAGCAACCCGGCTGAAAACCGAAACCCTTCCCCTATCGCTATTCCTTAATATGTCTACTGGAGAACTGAGCCTGGCTATGGCTGCTGCTACCATATTGATAGTGATTTCAGTTGCCTCATTGCTGGTATTCGAAGGCCTGGGCTCCGGGACCACAGTACTTGACCGTGGAAAGGACGGGGTATGGTAATGCTGAAACTGGAAAACGTCTCTAAGCGATTAGGGGATTTTGCCATTAACAACATCAACCTGCAAGTGGACCGGGGCCAGTATTTTGTAATACTTGGCCCCTCGGGCACCGGCAAAACCGTTTTGCTTGAGATAATCGCCGGTTTTCACCGTCCTGACCAAGGCCGGGTATACTTATACGATAAAGATATTACTCGTCTGCCGGCGGAAGCCAGAAAAATGGGATTTGTCTATCAGGACTACATGCTGTTCCCGCACATGACTGTCAAGGACAATATCCTCTTTGGTGCCAGGAAGTGCTTCCCCTTGAGCCAGGCAATGGATAAAATGAAACGTCTGGTAGATTTGTTAGGCATCGGCCACCTGCTGGATAGGTACCCCTTAACTCTCAGCGGCGGAGAACAGCAACGGGTAGCTCTGGCCAGAGTCCTGATTATTGAGCCTACCATCCTTTTGTTGGATGAACCCCTCAGTTCTCTGGACCCAAACAGCAAAGAAGCCCTGCAATTAGAGCTGAAGAGAATCCATGAAGAGTTCGAAACCACAATCCTGCACATTACTCACGATTTCAACGAAGCAATAAACCTGGCTACCCATGTAGGAGTTATGATCAATGGTACTCTGGCCCAGACCGGAACTGCCCATGAGGTATTCAGCCATCCCAATAGTCTGGAGGTAGCAACTTTTCTGGGGATAGAAAATATTATTCCCGGCCGGTATATGGACGGCACTTTCAAGTGCAATGAACAGCTGGTATTCCCTGCTCCGCCAGCCAACGGGCAGAGTTTTTCCTATATCTACTTCTCATCCAAAGATGTGCGTCTGGGCAGTGAGCCCGGCTCGGGGAATTGTTTCCAGGGGATTGTTACCGGCATATCTTTGCAGAAGGATTTTGTCAGCCTTTCGGTTGATGTGGGACATCAGATCAGGATCAAGCTCTCGCACCGGGAGTTTAATGACTATTCCATATCTTGCGGAAACAAGATCGAATTTCACGTTCCCGTTTCCAGCCTGGGCTTCTTTTAATTCAAGACTGCTGGCAGTTAATCCGACCGGACTGTATTATACCCAGAACAGTCCGGTTTTTTTATGGCTGTTAAGTTAATAATAGTTGGCGAAACAAAGCTTCTCATGGATAATTGATATGTAGAGTTTCTTAAGGAAAGGCTTGACATCATGACTTTACCCCCTTATGTCATAAAAATAATGGAAACGTTAAACAGCCACAATAAAGAAGCTTATGCCGTAGGCGGATGCGTACGGGATCTGCTTTTGGAACAGCCGCCCACTGATTTTGATGTGGCTACCTCTGCCCTTCCACGGGAAATCATGGCTATATTCCCCAAGACCGTGCCCACCGGCATCAAACACGGAACGGTGACGGTGTTTATGGATGGAGTGCCGGTGGAAGTCTCCACCTTTAAGGGCCTGGACATCGGACAGGGCAGCTTGAGTGAGGACCTGCGGCACCGGGATTTTACCATCAATGCCATAGCCATAGATGCAGCAAGAGTAATCTATGACCCCTTTGGAGGCCGGGAAGACCTCCGGGAAAAAATTATCCGCTCCCCGCTGAACCAATCCCGGGAGCGGTTCCAGGAAGATCCCTTGAGAATGCTGCGGGCTATACGCTTTGCGGTCTGCCTGGGTTTCACCCTGCATCCATCGGTAACTGAGGCAATGGCTGAGTGTTACCCCTCGATCAGCCAGGTTTCCATAGAGAGAATCCGGGAGGAGCTAAATAAGATACTGGTATCGGACCGCCCTTCTCTGGGAATCAGGCTGCTGCTGGAGCATAATCTATTGGAATATATAATTCCCGAAGCCATGCCTATGGTGGGCTTTGACCAGTACAACAAGAACCATGACAAGGATGTTTTCCAGCACGCTCTGGCGGTTTTGGACGGGGTCCCTCCTCGTCTCAATGTACGCTGGGCAGCTTTCCTGCATGACATTGGCAAACCCGCCACTTTCACCCGGGATGAAAAGGGAGTGGGCCACTTTTACGGTCATCATCTCAAAGGCCAGGAGATAACCCGCCAGATTCTGGAGCGCCTGAGATATGACCATAAAACCATTGAGGATATTACCACTCTGGTCGGCGCCCATATGACTCGTTTTGCCAGATTTCGCAATGCCAATCTCAAAAAGCTGGTAAGCCAAGTGGGTGAACACAACCTGCAGGACCTGTATGATCTGCAAAAAGCCGATATACTGGGTTCGGCACCGCCTTTTGACTTTACCTCCCTGGAGGAAATGCAGGCGGAAATAGAGCAGATTCTCCGGGAAAAGCATCCCTTAACCATCGAGGATCTGGCTGTCAATGGTTATGATTTAATGGAAATCGGTATAGAGCCGGGTCCCGGTATGGGCAAGCTGCTAAATCAGCTTCTGGAAATCGTCCTGGAGGAGCCTCAAAAGAATAACCGTGGCACCTTACTGGAGTTGAGCAAGAAGCTATCTCAGCAAATGCAGTAGCTATTGCCATTGCTGTGAAAATAGCTTTCGCCGTGTCATCGCGAGGCACGAAGTGCCGTGGCGATCTCGTTCAACATACCTGCAGGCACTATTCGAGATTGCTTCGCTGCGCTCGCAATGACACAAATGGTGACTTTTCATTCATCGTGGCCTGCGCCGCAGGTGACAATTGCTGTGAAATCCTGCAACTATATTTTCATTCATCGTAATCTATACCACACTTCTCACTCCCAACTTCCCAATTCCAACTTCCAACTTCCCACTTCTCACTTCTCAATCCTACCGGCCCCCGTAACTGCTGCCGCCTCTTCCGCCGCCTCCTCCGACGGAGAATCCTCCCCCGCCGCCGGAGCCGGATGATGACTTGCTGACCGCCTTTTCGGCGGATTGCATAGCTCTTTCCAGGGAACTGCCGATTCCCTCAAAGGTATTGGCAAGGGCCAGCATATCGGAACGACCAGATCTGTACCTCATCCACCCGTAACCGAAGCGGTAATCTCCATCCTGCAGATTGGGAAAGACCACTTCCAGCTGCCGGATGACTTCTTTGGCCACCCCCAGGGTTACCGCATAGACCAGGTAGTGTTCCCAGATATTGAGGCTGGGAATTTCATGGCGCTCCATTTCCGAAAAATGCTCCAAAAACCGTTTGAAAGCCTGCCAACGCACATAATCCTCCTGCCCGGTCACCGAGCGTCGCCGGAAAAAAAGCGGGACTATGAGTATAATAAGGCCGGCAATAAAGGTGGCCCAGCCGATAGTTCCTATGTTCAGGGCCATGATAAACCCCAGCACCGCAAGAACTATTCCGGTTAACACGGTGAAAAGCAGCATCCTGCCATTGTTGTCAAAGAAATTGTACTTCTCGCATCTGCCGATAATGCCAGTAGTCCACGTACTCCAGAAGTCTAGAAAGTCTGCCCCGTACTCTTTGGCATATTCTTCTATATCCGTCAGATATATATAATCCTTGCCGCCGCCGACTTCTTTTTTGAGAAAATCAATAAGTTTGGCTTCGTGGGGCCTAAGCACCGCTTCTTCCGGTTTGCGCAGGGAGGTAGGCTCAGGGGGCGGTAAGAAGTTAATCCGGAAGGTAGCAACTTCTTTGCTGCCAAAGAGTTTTTTGGCCTGGACGGTGGCTTCTTCCAGAGAAAGGAACTTGCGGCGAGCCAGGTCCATGATGGTAGCCGTGAGGTCATTGGTGTTCATGGCCTGGAAATTCCACAGCACACTTAGCTCCGCGGGACTGTAGTCAGCGGGCAGCTCCCGGTAATAATCACCATCGAAAACGGTGGGGTGTTTGCGCCCGTATTTGCGCCACAACAGGAAGACCGTCAACAGGGCCACAGCTATTATACCTGCCCCAATGCCATTTTCCACGCGCGCCAGGGTCCGCTGCCTGTTAGCCTGGTCGGCCCATTTTTGTTCCTCGGCCAAGATTTGCTCCAGAGCCGGCTTGTTCGTATAGGCTTCTTTCGGAGCACCTGCAAAGAGGCTGACCGGCATGACAACCCGGCCTTCCATAAAGGTATAGGCAGGCAGGTCGCTTACTTCCAAGACCACTTTATCAGGCCCGGCAAATTCAATCACCCCGGTCAGGGGACCGTGTCCCCAGATGCGAATATCTTCTCCCTGCTTGAATTGTTCCGCTCCCGGTGGGAGAGTCAGATTCACCTGGAGATAAGAAAACTCATTGCCGTTGTCTTCATTAATGAATTTCCGATAGAGCTCGGCCACATCAGTATGTATCTGGACGGCATTTTCCACCCGGTAGGACAGTTCAAAAGTACGTACTTGATCACGAGCGTTTATGCTCCAGTCAACGACCATCCCATCAACTTCGGATTTAACCAGAAAGGTTCCCGGCGGTCCGTATTCGGTACCGGGATTGAATTCATAGGGCCGGCCGTTTTCCCTTACCTGTACATCCGTAACCGGAGAACCATCCTGGGGAATCTTCACAAAAAAGCCGTTCCATTGCCCGGAAAACTCTATAGTCAGCCTTTCTGTCACTTGCATAGATGCATCGGGAAGCACCTGGGCATCTACAATAATTTGCTCCATGGTAAAATAGCGGTCATCAGCCCAAACCCAGGTGACCATGCAGGTCATCATCAAAAACCAACCTATAAGGAAACTTAAAGCCGCATTACGCAAAACACGGGCATATTTTTTAATTGTCATACCGAATTCCCCTTTTAAAATTCCACTTTTACCCCTTGACGAGCATCTGGCTCGCCCTGAAGGGTGAAATAATCAGCCGCGGCAAATCCAAACATACCCGCTACCAGGTTGCTAGGAAACATCTCCAGCTTGGTATTGTATTTTTGCACGGTATCATTATAGAATTGGCGGGCAAAAGCGATTTTGCTTTCCGTATCCGAGAGTTCGTTTTGCAGCTGCAGGAAGTTGGTATTGGCTTTCAGGTCCGGGTAGGCTTCCGCTACCGCAAACAAAGAACGCAAAGCATTGTTAAGCATGTTTTCCGCCTGCATCTGCTCCCGGATATTCCCGGCATTCATAGCCATAGTCCGGGCCCGGGTAACTGCTTCCAGGGTGTCTTTTTCGTGCTGGGCATAGCCCTTAACAGTGCTGACCAGATTGGGTATCAGGTCATAACGCCTCTTTAACTGCACGTCCACCTGGGACCAGGCATTTTGCACCCGCTGCCTCAATTGCACCAGACTGTTGTAGGTACCGATCAGGTATATGGCCAGCAAAACTATAACCACTCCGACAATAACTAACCCAAGCATTCTTCAGCCTCCTTACCAGACAACTCTCACATCTTTGCATTATTCTTTTATAAATTTTACCATTTAACTACCCCTATTAAGGAAGGGTTTTAGCTGGTTATTGTCATAATATTGCGGATTTTTTTCGAGCAATTATACAGGGATAAAATGGCACTTGGCGAAAAAAATAACACAACCTGATTTGTCTAGAAAGGGGATGGTATGATGGCTTCCAATTATATCTATTCCACCCGGGATCATCTTTTTCTGCTCAAGGAATGGCTGGATTTGTCCAAGGTTCTCAATACTGAACGGTTTAAAGACACCTATAGCATAGATGATATAGATGCCATACTGAATAATGCCCTCAGAATAGCTCAGGAAGTAATAGCCCCCACCAATAAAGATGGGGACAAGATCCAGGCTCAGTTTGAGAATGGCAAGGTTAGGATTCCCGAATCAATGAAGAAAGCCTACCACTTTATCCAATCCAGCGGGTTAGGGCCCAGCAATAAAAACCGTAATGATGAATCGGCACTGCCCCTGTGTATATTAGGATGTGCCTGGGAATACCTGGCGGCGGCCAATCCGGCGCTGGCTCCCTATTTTGTCCTCAGTGCGGGAGCCTGCAATTTGATTCAGACCTTTGGCGATGATAAATTGAAAAACCTTTTCCTGCCCAAGATGTTCAGCGGCCAGTGGACCGGTACCATGGCAGTCACCGAACCGGGAGGAAGTTCTGATTTAGGTGACCTGCTCACCAAAGCTTATCCCACCGATGAACCGGGGGTCTACAAAATCAAGGGAACCAAGTGCTTTATTACCGGAGCTGAGCAGGACATTACCGAAAACATTGTGCACCTGGTCCTGGCCCGGGTGGAAGGAGCTGCTCCTGGGTTAAAAGGCCTGTCGGTATTTGTGGTGCCTAAATATTGGCTTGACGAAAAGGGAGAAGCGGGAGAATTCAATGATATCAATTGCATAAGCATCGAAGATAAAATGGGCATGAAAGGCTCTGCCACCTGCCTGATCAACTTTGGCGAGGACAACAACTGCCGGGGGTACATATTAGGAGATCCCCCTGATGAAAACGGGGCGGGCCAGGGCACCTATCAAATGTTCAAAATGATGAATGAAGAGCGTCTCAACACCGGTCACGGGGCGGTGGCCGCTGCCGCAGCCGCCTATTATCATGCGGCAAATTACGCGTCCCAGCGTATCCAGGGACGGCTGCTTTCTGATCTGAGGGGCCCAAGAGTTCCCATCATCCGCCACGAGGATATCAGGCGCAACCTGATGTTCCAAAAATCCCATATTGAAGGCCTGCGGGCGGTGATTGTCTACAACCTGTATCTGCTGGACCTGGCGGAATGGAGCGATGATAAGGAACTGGCAGCCCAGGCCCGGGATATAGTGGACCTGTCCACCCCCATCATTAAGGCTTACGCTTCCGATATGGCTTTCCAGTGCATCAACGAAGCCCTCCAGATTTTCGGCGGCTATGGCTACACCGAAGACTACCCCATATCTCAAATGCTGCGGGATTCCAGGATCTTTTGCATATGGGAGGGCACCAACTACCTGCAATCTCTGGACCTGGTCGCCCGTAAATGGACCAAGCGCAAAGGTACGGTATTTGCCGGATGGCTGCAATCCATTCAGGATTTCATCGACAAAAACAAGGATAATCCCGATTTTGCCCAGGAATTCGCCCTGCTGCAGAAAGGGCTGGACAACTACAGGCAAATTCAGGCGGCTATAGTTGGTTACTTAGGCCAAGGGAAAATTGGTATGATCGGCCTCTATGCTACCCGCATCCTCCATTCTACCGGCAAGATATACTGCGGCAAAGTCCTGCTGGACATGGCGTTAGTGGCGCAAAAGAAGATTAAAGAACTGGGACCTGACCATTATGATTATCCTTTCTATCAGGGTAAAGTAGCCTCAGCCCGGTTCTATTTGCAAAACATCGTGCCCGAAATAGATACCACCCTGGAAATAATCAAAGCAGGCGACACATCGGCACTGGATGTGGAGGAGAAGGCGTTTTTAGTATAATATATTGCACAGTACTAAGCAGGGTTTTAAGTCTTGCTCCTCTCCCTGCAGAAGGGCCAGGCAATTATATTAAGCAGGATGGTTATTGCAGCTAGTATTGCGCAACCCAGACTAATGCACACGTGGTATCATAAATGCCGCCCAGTCCTAAATTACTACTCTATGGTGTATCTCAAACAACTGCAGATACTATTTTGAAAGGAATTGTAATTTTTAGCCAGTTTTTTAGTTTTTAATGTGATCTTTGCGCAGTTTGGCATAGCTTATGATGGATCTTTGCTAATTCCTGTCTGTTCTCTTTTACTTCAGAAAATAACTCGAGATTATCGAAAATCTTATCTCCGTCCTTTCCTTGAAATGGAATAATTAAATTATTGAAAAACAGCAGTTCTGTTTCATATCGTTTTCTAGCCGCGCTATACTTTATTCTTTTCATGATGTAAGGAACATCATAATTACTGTATATTTCTCTTATCTCGTCCGCATCATCGTAAGTAAGAATCCAAGGTAAATATCTAAGATCATTAGCCAAAAAATCAGCTACTTTGCAATGATCTTCGTGTATATAAAAATTTGTGTATAATCGCCTACCTTTTTTGTAGTAAGGAGGATCAATAAACAGCAGTGTTTTGGTTTTGAACTGCATAGCTTTTATTCTTCTAAGAAAATCCAAAGCATCTAAGTTATATAGCTTGATGCTATTTCTGAAGGATGCTATCTGTCTAATAGCACCGATAATCTTGTTCTTGTTGAATCTACAATCTATTTTATATTTACTATTTTGCTCATATCCACCAATCGGCCCACCGTTTAGTATTCCTGACCTGTTAGTACGATTTAGGAACAAAGTTGCAAAGCCCAATTGAAGCATATCTTTGGAACTTCTATAAATTTCACTTTGTCTTCGATATTCTTCTATTGTGACAGGTGTTTTTTCTATAAGCTCGCATAGTTGATCTGTCATGTTTAAAGCACAATACCAAAAAGCATAAATTTTATGATCAACAGCATTTAGGATTCGCTATATCTTCAATCGGGACAATTCCCCGAACCTCTAAACGGTCTGGATATACCCACAGTTTAACCTGCAACCTGTCAAGCAGTTCCTCCCAGGTTACTACCCTCTGTGGGAATCCAACCGTTAAATGTTTTTCATCGTGAACCTTCACAAAGGCAATATTTTCAGTAATTTTATCGTCATCCGGCTGGTAGCGGACATCAAACAGTTCCTCTTCAATCGCTTCTTTCACAACAGCAATATTCTGCTCCAGCTTTGTAAGGTTTTCCATCTCCGGCCAGTAATGCTCATAACGCCTGCGGACAGCAAGCTCCTGCTCCTTCAATTCATTGATTTGCCGCTTATAATCTTCGTGAGACAAAGCCCCGTCAACATAGACAGTAGCAAGCCTTTTCTGCTTTTCCTGCAGCTGCGAAATCTGCTCTGATATTGGAGAAAGCAGGATTTCAAGTTCTTCCTTCCGGCGTTCCAGCGAACCGACGTACTCCTCGATGGCTTTCCGCATCTGGTCTTTGTCTTGAAGCATATCAATAAGCCGTTTTTTGACTTCTGCGGTAACTGCTTCGCTGTCAAGCACAGGGCTGTCGCATTTTGGGCTCCCGTCAAGGTGGTACTGTTTCAATTTCCCGTTGCACTTGAAAACCAGCTTTGTGCCTTTGTTATACATAGCATCGTGAAACGGGCGCTGGCAGACACCGCAGAAGATACGACCGGCAAGTATAGGCTTGGGCCTCTTGCGGTTAAAGCCTCCTCTGGACTGCACTCTCTTTTCCTGCGCTTTCTCCCAGAGCATCTTGTCAATTATCGGCGGGAAGTCTACCTCAAACCACCCATCAGTTTTTTCCTTCTTTATTTTTTCGACTTGTTCTGGACTGACCTGCATTTTATCACCCCTCCAAAGATAATTTGTCCCAGCGTAAACGGTGTGAGTAAGAATACGCTGGACAGTAGCGTCGCTCCAATAAGCCTGCATTTTCCCAGCGCGCCCTTTTCGAGTTTTGCGAAATTGGTTAGGCGTAGGTATACCGAGTTCAGTCAGCTTTTCGGCAATCCGCACCATACCCAAAGGCTGTCCTGACTCGTCTCCATAGACGTACCATTGGAAAATAAGCTTAACTATCTTGGCTTCATCTTCTCGAATTACCCACTCTTCCTTTTCGTCATCCCACCTGTAGCCGAACGGTTGAGAGCCGCCGGAATACTTGCCTGCTTTTGCCAGCTTTTTCTTGCCGGTCACCGTCCTTAATTTGATAACTTCCCTTTCATACTCCGCAAAAGTGGCGAGGATGTTTGACTGCAGTTTACCTTCAGGAGTGTCGTCGTTAGACCCCTGCACGAAAATAAAGCCGTCTCCTTTAAGGCCGCACCGCCTTACTTTTCGGGCTTCGTCCCGCAGGGCGGCAAAAAGGGCTAAAGAGCGGGAAAGCCTGTCTTGGCGGTAGACGAAGATAGCGTCGTATTCTCCCGCTTGGTATTTCTCCCAAAGCTGATGGAGCACTGGCCTCGCATCAATCCCCAGTGCTCCGCTGTATCCGTCTTCTTTGAATACGTCTTCTTCTGTAACGTGGTAACCGCGCCTTTTAGCTTCCTCCATGCAGATTTCCGCTTGGGTATCGAGAGAAGTCCCCTCTGCTTGGTCTTCTGTGGAAACCCGACAGAGGACAGCGGCACGTTTCGGCAGTCCTTTCATAGTATCGCCTTCTCGAGCCTTACTCATTACTTATCTGTCATTGTTGAGCTCTAGGAAAGATGATATATTCTTCTTCCAACCAAAATTCCCTGCCTCCTGGAGCTGAAATTTTTGCATAACCTTCCCTTTTTTCAATTAGTCTCCCTCTTGTATCAGAGAGCAACTCTTGTGCTAAATCCTCTGATATATCCGCAAAATCCCGTACCTCATAAATTAAAGTACCAGCTTTTATAGTAACATCGCTTTGAACTTTCCTTTCTTTATCTTTTGTAAATGGGACCGTATCGGACTCTTTAATCCATCCTTTCATGTTCATAGGGGTATCGTATACTGGTACTGTTACATAAAGCCAGCATTCGTCCTCAACTTTAACTAAATCATTGACTTGAACCAAAGTATTAGGCATTATCTTTCTTTGAACGCGAGCATTATCATAAGGAAGAAAAAGTAAATCCAGTTCGTTTTCGACGAACCTGACCTGATACTCTGGCTCGACATACAGCATTCCTAAATAAGGAATTTCATCAGTAGTTTTTTCCTTGGTAGTTACTTTATCTATTATAAATTTTTGCCCGTTAAACGAGTAAACAGTAGCTGTAGTCTTAAATTCTCCTTTCGGGGTTACCCCATCCCGTTCCAATTGGCAGGTTGTTTCCCATGCGTAAAGTCGTTTACCTTCAGCATCAAACTGATAACTGCCGACTTTCTTGTAGTATGCTCCCGACAACATTACTGACCGCTCAAATAAAGTACCCTGCCAGGCTTCTAAGAAATTACTCTCTTTTAGGTATACAAGATGCGCATTAAAAATATCCAGCCCGGTACCCCCTGTCCGAGTAACCAGTTTAAATAGTTTGTTACCATCTATCTCTATAGGATTTCTAAAATCCCATTCTTCTACCTTCCACTCTTGTTCTGTTCAGTATTTAGGAATCGCTTAAATTTAGATTCGCTACCGTTCATTCTAATTATTATAATCAAATGAATGCTCGTG
>Ga0209508_1002572_pt1 | contig 11662 bp, 8 predicted proteins | sample AD_UKC129_MetaG_FD_184427 | JGI IMG/M metagenome (GOLD analysis project Ga0209508, IMG submission 184427) | Active sludge microbial communities of municipal wastewater-treating anaerobic digesters from Canada - AD_UKC129_MetaG (SPAdes) (version 2) | ecosystem: Engineered > Bioreactor > Anaerobic... | reverse complement strand
CTTCCTTCTTTCCTTTCATATTCCATTGCTATCTCCATACCAATTCTTTCTATCTCCTCATCCTCAACCATATCACTTTTTTTAGGGATCACACGAATAACATTTAGGAATTTTGGCATAGATATAGATAGGCTTTGCTCCTGTTTAATTTCTTTCTCCAGTTCTATCTTTGCATCTTCATATCCTCTTTTCTGCTCTTCTTTATTCCTTATAGGAAGATCTACTCTTTCTCCCATTGCTTGTCTCTCATAGAGTTCTGAAAGCTCAGCATCCAAATCATTTATAAGATATTCAAGGGATTTTAACCCGTACCTTTCTTTTACCTTTGCCTGTCTTTCCCGCTCCTTGCTTATCTCTCCTTTGTAATTTTCTACAGCAGATATGACAAATGGTATAACGTCTTGATTTACTTCTACCTTAATTTTGTCGCTAACTTCTGAAGGGGAAAGATTCCATAAAATTCCAGGATTTATTTCTTGGTATCCCCTTCCATTATCATAGATAGCTACAATTTTTCTACCAGCAACCTCTCCCTTTCCATCTTTAACTTCACCTATATAAAACCATATAAAGCCATCAAGCCTTCCATCAGGATCTTCAAAGACAGATCCTCTTTTTACTTCCTCACTAAACTCATCAATTATCCATTGGATAAGAGCTTCAAGGAGAGGATGACCAAATGATATAAATTCAGCATCAGAATTTTTAAAAGCAATCTCCTTATCAAAAGTTGCCTTTGGATATCTTGACATTAGAACACCATACATATTTTTAAAATTTACATCTTCTGCGATTTTCCTTATTTCATAAGGGATAGAATCTATGGCAATAAAACCTTTTCCAAGTTCCCTAAATTTCCCACCTGCTTTTGTAAAAGCCCGCTTAAAAAATTCCTCTACATATTCTGGCACTAATTTATATTCCTTTGCCTTCTCAGCCATCTCCTGAATTCTTGTATAATCAATAACATGGGTCGCAAGACTTTCTCCAAATAGCTCTTTAATCTTTGAGATATATTCCTCATCTTGTTGAATATCCAGATCTTTCAAAATTTCATCCATACTTCTTGCATTAGTAACTGCCTCAAGAATCAATTGATATAAATCCTTTCCAAAAAATATATCCCCTATGATATCAAAGACTCTATCAGTTCCAAGTTTTTCTCTTATCTCTTCCAGTTTATCAAAGAGTTTTATTAAAACCTCTCCTTCTATTGTATCTTCTGCCACAAGATTGAAGATATAAACATCTTTCTGCTGTCCATATCTATGAATCCTTCCCATCCTTTGTTCCAATCGGTTTGGATTCCATGGAATATCATAGTTAATCATAATATGACAGAATTGAAGGTTTATACCCTCTCCTGCAGCCTCGGTAGCAACCATTATCTCAGTCTCATCTCTAAATATCTTCTCTGCAGAGATTCTTTCCTCTATTTTCATTCCACCATGTATATAATTAACCTTATATCCCCAGCTCTTTATCTTTTTTACAAGATAGTCAAGAGTATCTTTTGACTCTGTGAAAATGAGGATTTTAGGATTACCATTCATCTCTTTTATTTTCTTAAATCCTTCTTCAATTGCATTTCTAAGCTCTTTAAGTTTTACTTCACTTTCATTCTTTATAATCTCCTGTACTTTTTCAATAAGTTGATCTAATTTTTTTATCTCCTGATTCAACTCTTCAGAGTTTTTTGCAAGACTAATACTTTCCCACTCACTTTCTTTTTTCCACCTTTCCTCCTCTTCAATGTCTTCTAAACTTTCTAAATCAACAGATATATTTTCTGGCTTTTCCTCTCCATTTAGGATTTTCTGAAGTTTTTCTTTCCTTCTCTCCAATGATTTAAGAAGTGCATATGTGCTTGATGCCATTCTACGTTGTAAAATCATAAGGGCAAATGCCACATTTTTCTTTTTCTCATCTGCTAAAGCTCTGTTATATTGCTCTCTTACGTAATATGAAACATCATTATAAAGACTTTTTTCCTCGTCAGTGAGTCTAAATTTTACTGTTTTAGGAAACCTTCTTGTGAATATAGGCTTCCCTTCAAAATCCCTTAAATCCTCTTTCAATCTTCTTATAAATAGAGGATTATCTTTGTTTTTTAATGACTCTTCAACCATCTCGGCTGATGCAAAAAATCCAGGCATGAGTAAATCTAAAAAGAGTCTAAAATTCTCAGGATCTCCTTTGTGTGGTGTTGCTGTAAGAAAGAGAAGATGATTTGATGTTTTAGAAAGGATCTCACCAAGTTTATAACGTTGGGTTTTTGATACCTTATTGTTATAGCTATAAGCAGCCATCTTATGGGCTTCATCTACCACTACTAAATCCCAATTTACTGAATGTAAGGCAGGTAATATTTCTTCTTGCTTTGAAAAATCAATAGATGTAATTACCTGATCATTTATATTCCACGGATTTTCACCATAAGTAGCACTAAAGGTATTCCTATCCAGGACTGTAAATTTCTCATCAAATTTTTCTTTCAGTTCTCTTCTCCACTGATCCTTTAAGTGCCCAGGAACAACAATGAGTATCCTTCTGGCAAGTCTTCTAAGCTTCAGCTCTTTGATTATTAAACCTGCCATTATGGTTTTTCCTGCTCCAGGATCATCTGCAATTAAAAATCTTATACGTGGTTGTCTTAAAACATAGCCATAAACAGCTTCTATTTGAAAAGGTAGTGGATCTATTTTGGAAACATTCATTGCAAGAAGAGGGTCAAAAAGAGAAGCATATTTAAAACGTGTTGCTTCAATAACTAAAAAGGAATTTTCTGGAGAAGCAGAGAAATCAATTTCATCTTTAAGGATTTCTATTTTAGAGAGGTCATCTTTTCTTATTAATTGGTCTATGTGTTTTCCAGAATCTGTGGAGCCAATAATCTGTATATAATCCCCTAATTCATTTACCTTATCCACCTTCACAGACTCATTCCAGAAAGGTCCCTTGATAATCTTGCCTTCCTCAATCATACGGTCCAAACTCCCCCATCTTATAACATACTAACATACCTTAAGTTCCGGGCTTAAGGGGAGAAACAGGGGGTAAAAATGTAGGATGTAAGCCCGGAACTTGATATACTCTACTTTAACAGACTAAACCCATCCACGAAGCTTCATCGCTTCAACTACACGTCTAACAGCACTTACATATGCAGCCTGCCTCATATTTATATTATACTCCTTAGAAGTGTCTAATACAGAGTGATAAGCGGTGGTCATTTTCTTATCTAAACGCTCATGTACCTCTTCCTCTTCCCAATAATACATATAAAAGTTTTGTACCATCTCAAAATATGAAACTGTTACTCCACCAGCATTGCATAAAAAATCAGGTATTACATGAACACCTTTTTTATACAGAATTTCATCTGCTTCTGGTGTAGTTGGTCCATTAGCTAATTCTGCAAGAATCTTAGCCTTAATGTTTGAAGCATTACTCTCTGTAACAACATTTTCCAAAGCTGCAAGGATAAGTATATCTACATCAAGTTCCAAAAGTTTTTCATTAGAAATAGGCTCTGCATTTGAGAAATTAATTACTGAGCCTGTTCCATTTTTATGTTTATAAACTGCTTCTGGATCAAGACCATCCTTGTTAAATATACCTCCCTTACTATCACTAACAGCCACTATCTTGCAACCAAAAAGAGACTTAGCAAGACGTGCCGCATGATATCCGGCATTACCATATCCTTGAATAGCAACAGTAGCTCCCTTAAGGTTTATACCAAGCTCCTTAGCTGCCTCACGAATAGTGTATAATCCACCACGAGCAGTTGCATCCCCTCTCCCAGCAGAGCCACCTATACCAATTGGCTTACCAGTAATAACACCAAATTGGTTCTTACCAGCAATCTTGGAATATTCATCCATCATCCATGCCATTATTTGAGGATTTGTATATACATCAGGTGCTGGAACATCTTTATCTGGACCAATAAATGGAGCTATTGCTCGTATATATGCGCGGCTCAATCTCTCTAATTCACCTTGAGACATCTCCTTAGGATTACAAATAACTCCACCTTTTGCTCCACCTAAAGGTAGATCCAGTAGGGCACATTTCCATGTCATCCAAGCTGCTAATGCACGTACAGTATCAATAGTCTCTTCAGGATGGAATCGGATCCCTCCCTTTACTGGACCTCTGGCATCATTATACTGAACTCTGAATCCTTGGAATACTTTGATAGAACCATCATCCATACGAACAGGCAGCGATACATGAAGTTCACGCATTGGGACTCGGAGAATTGCATGTACATTTGGATCTAACTTCAGAATCTTTGCACACTCATCTAATTGCTTTTGTGCCACCTCAAACGGATTAACTTTTGCCATTCATTTTACCTCCTCTTTCCAATTTGATATAATTTTATCATTAAATTTTACCACTATCGGCTAACATTTGCCTATATGAAAGTTTGGAAAATATAAACTTATTCGCTATGATAATTTGAAATCTTATTAAACTCTTCTCGTAACTCTTTATATGCCTTCTCCACCTCATCTGCTTTATTAACCGCATTTTTAAAGTGTGTGTCATAAAATACTTTCCACACTTTGTCAACAGCTTCAAATTTTTTTGAAAGTTCACGGAGTTCACTTGCTATCTTTTCTGCCTCTTCTGAAAGTTTTTTTGCATGAACGCCTGATTTTATAAGTTCAATCTTAGATGATAAAGTTAATGGTGATACTACTTGAACCCCATTTTTTGCATAGTCTCGGAGTAAATCAAAAACCTCATTTACCAAAAACCAATAAACACCTTCTGATGGAATATATGCAAAGGCAAAATCTGCAGTACCTTTTTCAGGACAGACATAATCATTTTTTATCTTATCTAAGTGTCCTCTTAAATCCTTAAGGAATTGCTTTTTAAAGCTCTCTTTTTGTTGTGGATCATCGCTTTCTACCATCTTCCTGTAATTATCCAATACAAATTTGGAATCTATACAAATAATACCAACCGTTGATCTAATATGAGCATCAGGAGTTTTGCCATCAAAAATCTCTTTTCTAATTCCAAACATATCCGGAGGAAGCTGATCAGAAAGGATAGTCTCAAGAGCTATTTCACCTAACGCTGCTCTTTCCTTAGGTACCCGTAACATTTGCTCAATAGATTTGTGAGTCTCTTTTATCTCTTTAGCATGAGTAGCTAATTCCCCTACTTTGTCATTTAGCCCAGATTCTTTCCATACCCTGAATACAGCATTCTCTATATCTCTCGGATCCACCTCACCTCTCTTAAACAAAAGAAAAATCAAAATACCTAAGAGTACTATAATTACTCCAAGCAAGATTTCTGTTAACACATCCAAGCCCCCTTTTCCTTAAATTTATTAAGAATAGTATATAACGTTTTGGAGATAAGGGAAGGAAATACCATAAAGAAAAGGTGTTAGCCCGCAGCGTATATACCGTGTTAGATGAAGCCAAATTTGGGAAGAACGAAATATGGTCTTTTATACTGTGTTATACCTCGTTGTCATTCGCCTATCAAGATCGGTCAAGACCAAAGTATTTGTGCTACCCACCATACTTGCCCATTTATCAAAGTCCAAGCAATCATCGGTCCAATAGAATTTCTTGTGTATTTGTATATCAAACCCAGCACGAAAAAAATCGCACTAGTGTAGAAAGCATTGTAAATGTTCGTGATGAGTATGTGAGTAATCCCGAAGATAACAACAGTTACGAGAAGACCCCGGGACAATGTTCTGTTCTCACTCTTGAAAATTCGGTCAGTGTTGGTGACAAGCCACATAAAGAAGAACACTTCTAAAGGTCCATAGGCAAATATCCCTAACACAGCATACCAGAGATTCCAGGGAAAGTCTAAATGGTAACCAGGAGACAAACCACTCATCAATTGCCCATTAGTTAGAAATGCATAACCGAACAACGCTGCTATTACAAACAAACCTGAAAGTATGAGGGACTTGACAAGCCCCTTGCGGCTAAAACCATACTGTGCCGGATCATCTTTACAGATCAAGCTGAACACCACCGGGAGCAAACCTACGGATACAATCTCAATGTAAGTCGCAAGGTATTGTTTCTCTCCTAAGATTTTTGGGGCTGAGGATAGATCCACACCGTTAACCAGTAAAATAATCAATGCTGTTATGGCTCCGCCGACTAAAACCCAGATCCAAGTGGCTATTACTTGGAATACAGGACTATGCAAGATTGTAAATAGTTTGTTCTGTTTCATTCTATTCCCATAACAATCCATTTTTGCCAATGACGTATAACTCATTCATAAACGAAGTATTTTGCCTATGCCGATTTTGGCTGAATCTTCCATCTTTCACAGATTTTGTCATTTGATCACCCCCTGATTAACATTTTATCTACCTAAATGATAGGTAGCTTTTTCCTTTACAAGATTCTCTTAAAGAGGATTCCTCTACAAAGATGTTCAATTTCGTTTCTTGCAATGATATTTTAAAAGATTAGATCTAAGTTGATTAATTGCCCTTAAAAACTTCAAAATCTTCTCTAAAGTTCCATTAATAGTTATTTTATAATGTTATTATAATAATTTTTTTAATATTGTCAAAATTTTTCCTACCTCTGATACACAATGCTTTTCTTACTTTTGTATGTATAATCTATTTATGAATAACTATGCTAAATCTGTATTATCTTTTTTGAAAGAGCTTTTAAGATTTCAGTCCTATGTGTAATTATACAAACAGTTTTATCCTTGCTATGAGCAATAAGTCTTGCAAGTAAAATTCTTTCTTTCTCATCCTAAGAGACATCTACAGAATTTTCTGCAATTTCATAGTCTAAACTGAATGGTAAACTCATCTTGTTTAAAATTTCTGACATATACTCTCTTTCAAGAGAAGCATCTCCAAGCCTTATTCTCTCTTCAATTGTGCTTAGAAATAGTGTTTATATTATATATATTTATAAATATATTTCCTGATGTTTGTGAAACATCTTTTAAAATTAAAGAAGTAATTGAATCTAAAATTAATTTGTATAAAAATGGCAAAGCAACAAATATTAAGGAATATCTCGGGTATATTCCTTATGCTGAAGGTCATAATGCCTTCCATCAAAGTAAATGTGATTAATATCAACGGGTTTCATTTTATCACCTCCAATTTATTCTTAGTAATTTCACCTAAGGTCTTATGGATAAAGGAAGTTGCCGAAAGGCAATTTGGGGGGCAAATAGGAGCGAAATTTTATATCCTCTATTATATGCCGTCAGCAAATAGCTTGTAAATTGTCATTCTTTCATCCTCCATCTAAAGCAAAAAATACCCAGAACGAAGAATCCTACTGTATAGGCAAGAACCAAGCCCAAATTGGTTGTAATATCACTGAAACCAGCCCCCATCAATACATCTCTTGCAGCATCAACGGCACAGGCAAAAGGAAGAGCATATCCAATTCCCTGAAATATACCACCTATCGCTTTCAAGTCCATCCAGAGTCCTCCAAAAAAGGATGCGAGGACTATTACCGCTGAGCCAACACCCAATACCTGATTTTCGGTAAAAAGCGATCCCAGAGTCATCCCCAATCCTATACAGCATATCGCCATAAGCAAGAGAATCAGGAGAACAAGACCTATATTTCCATAGACCTCAAGTCCAAGTAGAGTTCCTACTACAAAGCACACTGCTATCTGGAGGATCGCTATCAATATACAGGGTAATATATAAGCCAGAATGAAATCGCTCGATCTAAGCGGTGTAGTCAGCAATCTGGATAGAAGTGCACTTTGTCTATCCCCAGCAAGCACTGTACCTGAAAACATGGTTAAGAACACAAAGCCAAAGACCACTACGGCAGGAAATAGCATGGTGGCAGTGAAAGTGTCTCCCCCTATTTTCTCTCCAAGTAACCAAAACATCACCATAAAGAGTGGAGGTATCCCTACCTCAAAACCTATAGAAAGTGGATCCCTAAAAGTTTCCTTAAAATTTCGTACGGCTAATGCTGTGAATCTCATTCTCTCAACTTCTTTCCGGTAAGTTTAAGAAAAACATCGTCCATAGTGGGCTGTTTTAGAGATGCAGAGTAGATAGAAACTCCCTCAGAGCGGAGATAATCCACTACCTTATCAAAACTCAGCTCTTTATCCATGATCTCAACTCCATCTTCTACTGATCTTACTTCAGAATACATTTTCTTTAGCCCCTCAAGGACACCAGAGGTTAGATTCTTTGCCTTAACCTCCATGACCTGTGTATCATAGACTCTATTCTTTAATTCCTGAGGAGTGCCTAAAGCGATAATCTTACCCCCATCTATTATCGCTATTCTGTCCGCCAGAGCATCAGCCTCTTCAAGATAGTGAGTGGTCAAAAGAATCGTCTTCTTACATTTGAGTTCAGTAATCTGCTCCCACATGCCCCTTCTCGCTTGAGGGTCCAAACCCAGGGTTGGCTCATCCAGGAATAACACCTGTGGATCAGAAACCAGAGCCATGGCAATGCTTAGCCTTCGCTGCATTCCCCCTGAGAATTTTCTCGCCTGTTCTTTTGCCCTCCTGCTCAGACCCATCAATTTCAGAAGTTCTTCGGAGCGCTTCTTAGTCTCCTCTTTGCTTAGACCGTAAATCCCGCATATCAGCGCCAAATTCTCCCAGGCGTTGAGATGCCCGGCTATCGCAGTGTCTTGAGGAGATATACCAATGATCTCTTTAACCTCCAGCGACTCTTTCTGCACATCATGTCCCATTACGGTTGCAGTGCCGGCAGTCGGCTTCAAAAGGCAGCAGAGCATCTTTATAATGGTAGTCTTGCCTGCTCCATTGGGTCCAAGCAACGAGAACATTTCTCCCTTTTTTATATTCAGATTCACGCCATCCACTGCTGTTAGATTCCCAAATTTCTTGGTGAGTCCAGAGGTTTGTATGGCAAAATTATCTTCCTTATTTGCCTTAGTACTTTCTTTCATATACGTCCTCTCTATTTATAATATCTACTTTCATATTTTTTTGCTCTCTTCTCCCACTAAGCCCATAAATTTGTAACTAACGTCTCCAGGCTTTGCAAAGCCCGTACTAACTGAAGTCACAAAAACACTCAACTCAATTACTGTCTTTTCCTCTATGGAGTGTATCGGACGAAACTCATTACTCCAGTCACCACAAGAGCAATTCCTCCCAAGGCATGTGATAACCAAGGTGCAACGATGTTATCTGTGCGTTGAAAAGTATATCCCCATAGCACACCTAATCCAAAGCATGATAGAAAACCAAGGACTGAACTTACAGGAAGAGTTGATGTTGGCGTGCCTTCAAAGGGCGGGAAAAAATGCCATACTGAAAAACAAAGTGAAGTTACAAACAACCCTGTCCATTTTCCCATTGCATCTTGAAATCTTGGTTGTAACCATCCTCTGAAAAAGAACTCCTGGAAAGGACTCAATACCAGAATCCAAATCGGAATTCCAAAGATTAACTGGAGACCAAGCATTGGTGGAGAAAAGTATACCTTCCCAAATTCAATAAATAGGTAGACAATGACGTAGACAATACTCACCAGACCTCCACCCAATCCCCACAACAAAGCATACTTCAGATTTTGCCTTGTGAACCCAATTGATCTCCAACTTTTCGTAAACTTAGCCCAGATCAGAGGAAAAACAATTCCACTAACTACCACGAGGAGAAACATAGGTGGAGCAAAACGACTTAAAAAACTGAGACCACAGAAGACTATATAAGCAATAACAGCTTCTATAAGAGGCTTTTTAGTCTCTCTTTTTGAACTCGTTTGATCATTAATTTTCATAGTTCTTCCCCCCTATTAGTAATTTTATATAACGGCTGAGCATATCTGAGATTCAGCCACAAAGATAGACTTTATTGCAGTGCCAAAGGCACAAAGTCAGACACGTCTTGTTAGACAACTGCTTTGCCTGATAGTGTCCCCTCATGTTTGACTTCTCCCAAACCGAAACCAAATAATAAGAAGAAGCAAAGTATCCATTATGCCGTGAGCCATTATAGGTGCAACAAGATTACCTCTCCACAGGTATAATAGGCCAAGACACATTCCTGCAACTCCGGAAGAGACGGTGCCACTAATTCCTTCATACAGATGGTTTAGTCCAAAAAAGATGCCTGAGGAGATCACACAAAATATCAGGACAGATTGATTGTTCCCAAGAGCTGATGTCCACTCAGAAAACCAGAAGCCTCGCCAGAAGACTTCTTCAAGAATACCACCAGCCAGCCAACTTACACCAATCATTGCGATTAATCCTGATGTAGAATTTCCTATTTGCTTAAGTGTTGAGGCAAAGTTTTCATTCAACTTTTTTTTGAGAGCTAAGTCAATGGATAAATTAAGCAGTGCTATTACTATACCTGCTGCCAATCCAAAATATACATCTGAACCTGTCATTGGTAGTAATAATTCTGGCAATCCATAGCCCTTAATATGCATTACACCATGAATGATAAGCAGAGCTAAAGGGACATAAATAATTGTGAGGATAAATAAACGAATGCCTGTAATATCAGAAGATTTTACTTTAGCCAAAAGAAATGGAATAGCACCAACTACTGGTAGAAGCTTGAATATAAGAAGGTAAAGTGTGGCAAGCACCAATACAGTCAATAATAAATTTAACATCTGTTTCCCCCTTATTTCAAATATGGTAAATAGAAATTATCTGGCAAAATATCACCTAACAGTTTACAGATAAAAGAGGTTGCCAAAAGCAATTGAGTGAAAACAGCAAAGCTTTACCATTATCTCTAAAACTTCGTAACATTTCTGACAGCTACTGAATATTCTAAAGAATGAGATCTCTGATAAAGCTTCTACTGTCTTGTCAGATCTATTTTTCTTAATTCTTTTCTGAGAACTCTTATTAAATTGGTAGTCTTTCCTCTGTAATTAGGACAATCTTTACAATAAAGACCGCAATTATGCAATCAGGTTTTTATTTCTTCATTCATAGCCCTGCACCTGTCATCACTATAGCTTTGCTAAATACTTTTCAAAATCGGCAACTACATATTTCTTACCTTTCTGAATTACCTTATGTCCTTCTTCCTCCAAAAGTTTTCTTTGAGCCTCTACCCCACCAGGATATTTCTCATTTATTTCTCCACCTGCTTTTAATGTCCGCCAATAAGGGGTAATGTCCTTCTTTCCCTCCACTGCTTCTTCTGCTGCTGCCTCAGCTGCAATACGAGCAAAAATTCCAGTTGTTATCGGACATCCAATTGTGGCACCGTGCTTCTGAGCAAGTTTCTTACGAATGTCATTAATAGTAATAAGCTTTCCCCTCGGCACCTTTCTCATGATCTCATCCACTTCAATTGGTGCCGGAATCACTACCGTATCACCAACTTTTGTTCCCCATCTACCAGCCATTTTGGGAGTGATCTGCTCCACTCTCGGTAGATCTTTACTATCCGCCAATTTTTCCTGCCAGGATTTACGGGTCTTAGGCATATCTTTTATCTCCTCTCACAAGAATCATCTAGCACTATTTTATTTATATTTAAGCCGACTTTTGGTAAAAGAGAAATAAATACAAGAGATTGTTTCAGGAATTTTTTCTTCTATATGCTTTCCTTTGACAGTTTTAATCTTTTGAATAAAAATCGTTAGAAAAGAATATAGCAATTCTATTTTGTGTTAACTCTGAAAATT
>Ga0209508_1002570_pt1 | contig 11678 bp, 6 predicted proteins | sample AD_UKC129_MetaG_FD_184427 | JGI IMG/M metagenome (GOLD analysis project Ga0209508, IMG submission 184427) | Active sludge microbial communities of municipal wastewater-treating anaerobic digesters from Canada - AD_UKC129_MetaG (SPAdes) (version 2) | ecosystem: Engineered > Bioreactor > Anaerobic... | reverse complement strand
TCAGAAATCACAACTAAAGGAGGCTTGATATGGCTTCACCGGTATATTTTGTTAATCTACGAGCTTATGACGAAAGAAGTTCTGTTTTAGAAAAATTAAGCAGGTTAACCAGAACTCTTCTAAAAGAAAGATTGGAAAAGGGAGATTTGGTGGCAGTAAAACTCCATTTTGGAGAGCGAGGTAACCATGGTTTCTTAAAACCAGTTTTTCTGCGTTATATTGTAGAGGCGGTAAAAGAATCAGGAGGTAAACCCTTTTTAACTGATACCAATACTTTGTATTTAGGCTTTCGCCACAATGCTGTAGACCATTTAGAAACTGCCGCTTTTCACGGTTTTGGTTACCCAGCTGTTCCTGCCCCTCTTATCATCGCTGATGGTCTGCGAGGAAGTGATTATCAAGAGGTAGAAGTTAATTTAAAGCATTTTAAAACAGTAAAAGTAGCTTCTGCCATCCAGGAAGCCGATTTTCTTTTAGTGGTAACCCACGTTAAAGGACATATAGAAGCGGGCTTGGGAGGAGCTATAAAAAATATAGGCATGGGTGGTGCCTCTCGAGTTGGTAAACAACTCCAACACGGAGAAACCTTTCTCCCTGACCCTAAAGAAGAATTATGTATTGGTTGTCAGCGATGTATCAAGCACTGCCCTCAGAATGCTCTTTATCTTGATGAAAAACGGAAAGCTCGGGTGAAAAAAGAGTTATGTATTGGTTGTGCTGAGTGTGTTATTTACTGTAATCAAGAAGCCATAACTACTATCTGGTCTTCTTCTGCTTCTATTCTTCAAGAGCGGATGGCAGAATATGCTTATGGAGCAGTAAAAAGTAAAGAAAACAAGGTAGCTTTCATTAATTTTCTCACCGAAATAAGTCCTGATTGCGATTGCACTCCCTGGCATGACGCCAGCTTGGTACCTGATATTGGAATTTTAGGAGGAAATGATATTGTCGCTATTGATAAAGCTTCTGCTGACTTAATCAAAAAATCAGTGGGGTTACAAAATTCAAGGTTGAAGAACGCTTTCTCTTCTGGGGAGGATAAACTTTTAGATGTTCATCCCCGGACTCAGTGGGAGATACAGATTGACTATGGACACTCCATTGGTTTAGGAGATAAAATTTATGAGTTAAAAAATTTCCCCAAATAATTTTATTCCCATATTGTTTTTTAATTCCATTTTTCTATAATCATCTATAATAAAAAATCTCCTGAGCAAGGTGGAGGAAAATGAAAGAGGAACCCGAAGAACGAGTTTTATTTTCTAATGGTAAAAATGGGGGCAAAAAGACCAAGTCTTTAGGACCAGTTGTGGATTTAGAAGAACACGTTCCACCAGATTGGTGGAAAAGAATTTTTAATTCTCTTTATTTGAAAACTGATGGAGATGTAGTAGAAGATCAAAATATTACGAGACAGGAAGTAGATTATTTCATCAGTATTCTTCACCTCTCTCCTGGAGATCGAATTTTAGACCTTTGCTGTGGACAGGGCAGGCATTCTTTAGAATTAGCTCGACGGGGATTTAGCCGGGTAAAAGGGTTAGACCGTTCTCACTACTTAATCCAGAAGGCCAGGACCCAAGCCCGGAGGGAAGGATTAGGTGTCCAATTTAAAGAAGGAGATGCTCGTAAGCTACCCTACCCTACTGATAGTTTTGACGCGGTATTGATTTTAGGAAATAGTTTTGGATACTTTGAGAGCACTCAAGATGATTTGAAAGTGCTGACAGAGGTTTTTAGAGTGCTTAAACCTGGAGGCAAAATCTTTATCGATGTAGCTGATGGTGAATACCTGAGAGAAAATTTTCAACCTCGCTCCTGGGAATGGATTAGTAAAAAACAATTTGTATTGCGAGAACGGTCTTTATCAAAAGACCGGCAGCGTTTAATTTCCCGGGAAATAATTACCCACATTGAAAATGGAGTAATAGCTGACCAATTCTATGCCGAAAGACTGTATTCTGCTAAAGAATTAATATCTCTTCTAGAAAAGTCCGGGTTTAGTCACGTTATCACTCACGGAGAACATGCTCCTTCTTCTCAGCGGAATCAGGACCTGGGAATGATGGAAAGACGAATTTTCTTAAGTGGCGAAGCTCAAAAAGAATGGACACGTCTTAAAAGGATGAAAGGTGTCACTTTAAAGGTAGCAGTATTACTGGGCGACCCTCATCAACCTGACCCTCTTAAGCCTCAGACTGTTTTTGATGAGGACGACCTTTATACTGTCAACCAATTAAAAGCAGCTTTAGGAGAATTAAAAAACTGCCACTTTATCTATTTAGATCAGCACCGTACTTTATTGCACGATTTACTTCAGCTGCGAGGGAAGGTAGACCTGGTTTTCAACCTTTGCGATGAGGGATTTAACAATGATGCCCGACAAGAACTTCATGTTCCTGCTCTTTTAGATATACTGGGGTTGCCTTACACCGGTTCAGGCCCCCAATGTTTAGCTTATTGCTATGATAAATCTTTAGTTCGGGGAATAGCCAAAGAGCTGAATATTCCTGTTCCTTGTGCTTTCTTGATTAAACCGGAAGATTTCACTTTTAAGCTACCCTTTAGTTTTCCTGTCCTCCTCAAACCTAACTTTGGTGATTCCAGTTTTGGCATAACCCAGAAAAGTGTGGCCACTAACTTAGACGATTTTGTAGAAGCAGTATCAGAAATAAGAAATAAGTTTGGTTATGATAAACCCATCCTGGTGGAAGAGTTCCTTCCTGGTAAAGATTTGAGCTTAGGGATTATTGGTAACCCTCCCGAGTCTTATCAGATATTACCCATCACTGAGGAAGATTACAGTACCCTTCCTCCGGGGCTTCCCCCCATTTGTGGCTATGAAGCTAAGTGGTTACCTGATTCTCCCTACGGTAAAGTAAAGTCTCTACCCAGCGATCTACCAGAAGAAACGGAAAAGATAATTGTGGAAAGCTCCCTTAAATTGTTCGAGCGCTTAGAATGTCGAGACTATGCTCGGTTTGATTGGCGACTGGATGGAGAAGGCCGTCCCCATCTATTGGAGGTTAATCCCAACCCTGGATGGTGCTGGGACGGACACTTAGCTAAAATGGCTAACTTTGCCGGAATTTCCTATCATCAAATGTTAGAAGCTATTTTAAAGGCGGCTATCTGCCGTCTCAATGTTATTACCTCAGGAGATAAACTATGAAAACGGTCACCACTTCTCAAAAATGGATTGACCTCCGCAGCGATACTGTAACTCTTCCTACTGAAGAAATGTTAGAAGCTATGCTAAAAGCAGAAGTAGGAGACGATGTTTACGGTGACGACCCTACTGTAAACCTTCTACAAGAAGAAGCAGCAAAAAAAATGAGAAAAGAGGCGGCTCTTTTTGTCCCTTCAGGAACTTTCGGTAATCAGCTGGCTATATTTACGCATACTCAGAGCGGGGATGAGGTATTGATCCCTGAAAGTAATCACATTTTAGAGCATGAAGTGGGAGCCCCAGCGGTGATATCCCGGGTGGGACTCCGCCCTGTTCCTGATGAATGGGGAAAAGTAGATATAAAAGACCTGGAAAAGCGCTACCGAGAAGAAGACCTTCATCATCCTCGAACAGGGCTAATCTGTATGGAAAATGCCCACTCATCCGGTAAAGTAGTTCCACTTTCTAACCTCCAGGAAGTCTATCAATTTGCCCAAGAAAGAGAAATTCCCGTACACTTAGATGGAGCGAGGATTTTTAATGCTGCTACTTTTCTAAAAATAGAACCAGCAGAAATTGCTCTTTATTGCGATTCGGTGATGTTCTGTATTTCTAAAGGCCTCTGTGCCCCAGTAGGATCCCTACTTGTAGGGGCTCGCTCTTTTATCGAGAAAGCTCGCAAAAATCGTAAACTTTTAGGAGGAGGTATGCGGCAAGTAGGATATTTAGCCGCTGCAGGATTGATAGCACTGGAGAAAATGCCCCGGCGTCTCTCGGAAGATCATGAAAATGCCCGCTACTTAGCTAAAAAACTAAAGGAATTTGAGGGGATAAAAGTGGCCGAAGACCGTCTGGATATTAATATGGTATTTTTTACCGTGGATAGGGAAAACTTTTCTCCGTCAAATTTTCTCCAGTTTCTAAAAGAAAAGAGCATAAAAATTAACCCTCCTTCTCGAGGAGAGTTTCGTCTGGTTACTCATTATGGAATAAACAGAGAAGATATTGACTATTTTATAGAAGTTAGCAAATTTTATTTCTCTACATATCATAGTTAATCATTTGCCAGTCTGTTCATACTTCCAGAATGATATCCCTCTAAGTCTAGAGTAATAAAAGTATAACCCAGAGCTTGCAGACCAGAAATTACTTTTTGTCTCAGCTCTTCTTCTAAAAGAAGGGGAAACTGTTCTGGCGATATCTCTAAACGAGCCACCTCTCCATGATGCCTCAATCGGAGGGGGGAAAAACCTAAGTTATGCAAGAGTTCCTCTCCTTTTTCAATTTGAAACAAAAGGGGGAGAGTTATTTCCACTCCATAAGGAATACGAGTAGCTAAACAAGAAGATGAAGGTTTATTCCAGGTGGGAAGGTGAAGCTTTCGAGAGGCTTCCCGGATCTCATATTTTGTAAATCCTACCTCTAAAAGTGGATGCCTGATTTCTAATTCCTGGGTAGCCCGAAAACCGGGGCGGAAATCTCCCCTATCGTCTTGATTAGTTCCATCTACTACTGAAGCGTAGCCTTCTTTTTGTGCCAGGGTCAATAATTCCTGCATCATCCTTTTTTTGCAGAAATAACAGCGTTCCTTAGTGTTGCGCCAGATGAGGGGTTCATCTTCTCCCGAAATTTCTATGACCTTAAGAGGAAGTTTTAAATCCCGGGCAATTTTTTCCGCTTCTTCCCTCTCTCGGCGGGGTAAAAAAGGTAAATCTACTAAGACTCCTAAGGTATTTTCTCCTAAAGTTTCTTTACTCACCCAGAGAAGAAAAGTAGAATCCACTCCCCCAGAGAAAGCAACTATTACCCTCTCCAGCGCTAAAAGGTTTTCCTTTAATTTTTTATATTTCACATTTCCAGAAGAACAAATATTTTCTTCCGTTGTCTCACCTTCCCCAAGTTTTAATACTATCCGGTATTTTTTTGCTTAAAACCAGCAAAGAAAGTTAGCGCACTTCAGCTTTAGATTACGTTAAGCTTATTTTTTGATATATACCCGCGGCGAAACCAAAATCCCCACTGGCTTGAGTCTGTATTCATAAGACCATTGATTGCCGGTAGTTCTCCAGGCATTCGGGCCAAACCAAAAATAAGTATCGTCACAGTTGTGCACAGCACCAAAAGCATTTACTCTATTTCCGTAGGCGGTAATGTCTATTAAATGTTTCCCCTTCTCTACCCCACCTAGACTTAGCGTATAAGGAGCAAAAGCCACCTTCCCCTTTTCTTCTCCATCTAAAGATATTGATAGTAGAGGAGCTCTAAATTGGGGCACTTCGATTATTAATTCTCCTTCGTCACACTCCACCGGACAATGATAGGTTACATTTCCAGCATAAAAGGGCAACCCCTCTTCAGTCCAACTTCCAAAAGTAAGCTCCTTTACTGGTTCTACAATTTTAGCATGTTTTCCATGGACTTCTACTCCAAAATCTCCCAGTAGATAACACCATTCCACATTGGTTTGGGAATTAAACGGTATTTCCAGTACAATTTCCGTATCCCCGATGGGGAGAGCTGGAATCGGGACCTTTTTTATGCTTTTATCCACAAACCAGCCAGTAATTTCAGATTCAACATGTTCTCCATTAACAAATATTTTAGTATTTTCTGGATTCTCAAGAGCTAACTTAAGATCCTCTATTTCTATACGTGAGGTAACTACGAATTTCAATCTCAGTACATGTTCATATGGCTCTACTTTTTTATTAGTCCATGGCTGAGCTATTTTGTTCATCCGTAGAGGGTAATTCAGAATTTCTCTAAATTTGTTATCTATCCTGAGCACTTCTTCTTGTGGTTGCCAATCTCCATTATCAAATGAGTACTCTGCCATATCCAGTAAGAGAACATTGGGCTCCGATAAAGAAAAAGAAACAGGATCGAGCAAATTTACCTCTCCCGTACTTGAACAGCTATCATTTTGCCTTTCCTTTCTCTCAGGCATTCCTGGTGCAAGTTTCAGCAGTAAACTATCATGAGGATAAAATTCGTGTTTTATCAATGTGCCTCCGTCTTTAATTTCTGCAGCGCACTCTTTTACCTCACCCGTTAAGGTGTCATAGATTTCAGGATTCCATTCCCCTCTTATCCTCATTTTTATTTTTTCTAACTCTGCAATATCAGGATTTTTCATTTTATGAACATGAGAAATAAACAACCATTTTTTTTCTTCTTCTTTTCTCATTTGATAAAATAAATTATCGGAAGGAGTGCCGTCTTCTTTCCATATTTCTATATCACGATATTTATTGAGTTTCTCTTCCAATTTACTTCTGGAAAAAGGAATAATGGAGGACTTATCCGCTAATTTTTTTGCCCTATCTGAGGGAACACCATCTACCAGTGTCGGGGGCTCGCCTAAAAATATAACCTCACCACCAGCTTTCTGGAAAGCCTCTAATCTCTCTAAGGTAGTGGAGCGAAGAGTTTCGCAACAGGGAACAATTATCACCTCATAAGACATTTCCCCAACTTCAAAACGATTGTTTTCCTGAACTTCTGATAACGAAGGCAGCAATGACTCGGATATAAAATCAAAATCAATAAGCCCGAACAAAAGCCACTCTATGATATTTTTAAAGTTGGTTTCTAATTCTGCTCTTTTAAGTAAGGTTTTATCTTTCGGCCCCCAATGAATCCAGTAAGATTCGATAGGATGAATAACTCCCACCTTAACATCGGGTTTTCCCCGGCTCAGGACCGTATTCAAACGGCTGAAATGATCTTCAATCAGAGAATACTCCTTATACCAGGGAACTTGATATCCAATACTGGGGGGATAATCTCTCTTTGCTTCTCCCTCCATTGATACCCAAGTGAGGTGGTGAACTCTAACAGTAACTCCCAGCGCAGCTTGCCAGTCACCTGCCAGTTTGTAGCCCCTAAAGTCAAAATCCCAGTTGGTAACTCCATATATCTCGCTTAAAACTCCTTCTCTACCGTATTGATGGGTTACGCTTTGAGCTTGTTTGGCAGTGGAGAATTCTCTCCGATCACACAGCATATCAATTCCAGGCAGCCCGAAAGACCTGAGTGGCCTCATAGCTTCCCCTATAGCTGCAGTTTGCGATTCCAAAGTGGGTTCTTCCATCATATGGCCGGTTAACATAATCTTATGTTTTTCGCACCATTCTCCGATAGTATCAGCAAAAGCCTGAACAAATCTTTCTGTCACATGGTCATGATAGCGATATCTAACGAGAGAAGCTTTATTGTCTGGCAACTCCCAGATCAATTCTGGCAGGTGATCTAATAAACTTTGATGATACACCTTATAATAACTTTCTTCTAAATCATCGGTGAAAGGAAGAATCACTTCTCTTTCTTCTTCAGAAAAGCTCAGACAGTCTTTCCTCACAAATTGGGGCTCATCAGTAAAGATAGCCGGGATAGATTTACCAAAGTCTTCACCTAATATTTCATAATACCTTTGGTGAGTTATCTCGATGAACTTTTCAATTGCTTTCCGATTGAGTGTATCAACATAGGCTTGATTATTGAACCAGGGGTCATCTGCCGATATTTCTGAATAGGCATACCAGATTTTTCCTTCTTTTCCTGTTTCTTCTTTTAACCTCTGGTAATAAACTAAATAACCATTTTCTAAAACCACTTCGTACTTGGCCAGCAATTTCCTATTTTTACCTTTAACCGTTTTTCCTTCCGGAAGTAAATGTGATATTTCTTCCTCCATATTTTCATATGGAAAAGGAGTAAAAACCAAAAAGTGCTCTCTGTATCGGTTATCTTTTGTAACGTATCCACCAGCAAAACCCGATGGCCACCTGTCTTCGTCGTATAGCCAGCATAGCATCCCTTCTTCTTTGGCCTTTTCATTGCAGGATTTTACTAAACCCATAAATTCTTCACCTAAATAATCAATAGCTAACCCGGTGCGGGAATGGATATGAAAGCCTCCCATTCCCATAATTTTAAAATTGTCAATTTGTTCCAGCAGTTCATCTTTGATGAGTTTTGTATTCCAGGCCCAGAACGGCGCCCCTCGGTATTCGCTGGTGGGGTTTTTAAAAAGCTCTTTCGATAGTTCATTTAATTTCCTCGGATATAACACTAATATGCCACCTTCTTTCCTAAACCATTCATTTACTTTTTAATTCAAAATAGTACTGGCCACTGCCTACATTTACAATTATGCTATCTTCTTCGATCCCCTCGAATTTTATTTTGCTTTCCGGTAAGTTATCCTGCTTTTTACTGCTATCCACCAACAACACACCAGATTCATTTAACACGTATTCTTCCCCCAACCGGGGTATAAAAATATTGGCCTCGCAGCCAAAGGGAATAGCTATCGATAGCTTAAAAGTAGTTTCCGCCTTTTCCCAGGAAACCAGAAATTCTCCTTTTACCGTTTTTACTTTACCAGAAGCAAAACTTACATCGGAAACCAGATGGGGTTTTATCTTAACTTCTTCCCAGCCAGGTTTTGTCAACGACAGTCCCACCAAGTATTTATAAAACCAGGTATCCACGCTACCCAGCATTATATGATTTTGAGAATTCATGCCTCCTGCTTCTAACTTTTCCCATCTTTCCCATACTGTGGTGGCTCCTTCTTTAATCATATATCCCCAGCCCGGGTAGCTTTCTTGAGTTATAATTTTGAAAGCAAGGTCTGCATAACCATTTTCACTTAAGACATCAAAGAGGTATCTGGTCCCCACTATACCTGTATCAACATGAGAATCCTGATGCTCCACTATATTGTCTATTAATCTTTCTAAAATGAATTCCTTTTTATCCTTGGGAACCATTTCATAATACAGAGGCAGAATTTGAGAAGTTTGAGAAATTAACCTGTCAACCGGTCCAAACATTCTGGTTTCATAGCCGTATTCTTTCAGGAAACCTCCATTAAAACTATTCTTTATTTTCTCAGATAACTCTAAGTAATATTTTGCTTCGTCTTCTTCACCCAGAACTTCGCAAATTCTAGAAAACAGGTATACATCGTTATAATAGTACCAGCTCGAGGTAACCTCAACAGGGGTTTTTTTAGGAGATATGGCACCAGGAGGACACCAGTCACCGAATTTGCCCAGCTTTTTTATTAAATTGTTTTCACTGTTATCTTTCAGGAATTCAACATATTTTTTCATAGAATCAAAATGGTTCCTCAGAACTTGCTCATTTTTATAGTACTCATATAAATACCAGGCTAAAGTTATATATGCACTTCCCCAGGCAGGATCCGCAGGATAAATTTTTATATAAGCGGGAACGACATCTGGAATAGAACCATCTTCTTTTTGAGATAATTTTATTTCCTGTAAATAATTTTCATAAAAAAGATTCATATCAAAGTTATAAATAGCCTCTTCAGCAGAAAGTTGCGCATCTCCCATCCATCCAAATCTTTCATCTCTTTGAGGACAATCTGTAGGAATACTGTGAAGATTACTTAACTGGCCCCACAATATATTATTGTGAACTTTATTTATAAGCTCATTGGAGCAGTAAAAGTCACCGATTTTTTCAACATCAGTGTGAACAAAACAGCCTTCTACACTTTCAATTGTTGGAACTGTTGGAAATCCCGATACTTCTATATATCTAAAACCATGATAAGTAAATCTTGGCTCATAAGTCTCAAGACCTTCACCCTTGAGGACGTAAGTATCAGTAGCTTCTGCTTTTCGAATTGTGGCCGTATTTAAAGTACCATCCTTATTAATCAATTCACTGTGTCTTATTTTTATTTCTGTTCCCCTTGGACCTTTTACTGCTATTTTTACCCACCCGGTGAAGTTTTGCCCAAAATCGTATATATACACACCAGGTTTTATAGAATACATCTTTTGAGGCTTCAGAGCGCTGGTAACTCTAATAGGAGGCATGCTTTGATACCTCAAATCAGGACCACTAACTATTTCTGTTTCTTCCCAGTTAGTGTCGTCAAAGTGGTAGATATTCCAATTGGGCATCTCTAATCTGGCATCATATTTCTCCCCGTAATATATCCCATTTTCTTGTATAGGGCCATGAGAAGATTTCCAGGAATTATCGCTAAAGATAAATTCCTTATTTCCATCTTCATATTCAATTAAAATTTGCAATACTAATCTGGGTTTTGAATAGCCATAACGCTCAATATATCTACCATTTCCTAAAATCACGCCTATGCAATTTTTTAGACTAAGGTAATTGGTTATATCATATACGCTATATAGTGCTTCTTTAGAATATTCAGTCTGCCCTGGATCGAGAACATTGTTCCCTATCTTTTTCCCATTCAAATACAGTTCATAAAATCCCAATCCGCTAATATAAGCCCTCGCCTTTTTTATACCGTTTCTTAACTCAAAAGGTTTTCTGAAAAAAGATGCATAATATTGTTTGTAGCTCTCAGTATCATAATCACCGCTGGATTTAAATGTTTTTAAATCCTTTTTAGCGATCCATTGCGCTTTCCAATCCTTTTTCTCTAACGGTCCAGTTTCAAAACAAGAGGTGCTACTCCAGTCACTCATACCTCCCTCTTCGTCCCACACTCTCACTTTCCAGTAATATCGCTTAAAACTCTCGAGTTCCTTCCCCTCATAATAACAATAATTTTCGCTGCTTTCTACTTTTTGTGTATCCCACATATCTCCCTTGTTTTCTTTCATTAAATCTGGAAATGAAGAAACCAAAAGCTGAAAGGCAGTTTGTTTGCCTCTTTTTTTATCAGAATCAATAATCCATAAAAACTTTGGTTTCCCATTTTTTAACGCCAGCGGAGTTGTGGAGTAATTACAATACATATCTCTGATAGAAATGGTCATTTTTTTTAACTCCTTATTGTTTTTTCTTGCTCATTTAATCTTTATTAACTTCAGATCTATCATTTCTAAAATTGAGAAAAACCCTTTGTTAATAGAAATCTTTAAAGTTAAGAATCAACCATGGAGGTATGCAATATAAACTTGCAAGTACAAATTTTAGGTTGAAATCCTTTCAGGTTGCAAAGCTATTCTACTTTCGCCCGGGCAAAAAAACCCCTGTCTTTACCAACTACATATGCTGTGTTTTCAATCTCGAAAGTATCACTCAAACGTATATCTTCAGAAGATCCACCAACCATAACTGTCATCGTTCCCGCTTCAACAATCCAATTCATATCAACATCAAGGAAAGCAAATTGGTCAGCACGCATGGAAAAATGAACAGTTTTAGTCTCTCCTACTTTAAGCGCAACTCGCTTAAAACCTGCAAGTTCTTTACTGGGACGAAGCATGCTTGCAACTTCGTCTCTTACATAGATTTGTACAACCTCCTCTCCATCTCTACCACCAATATTTGTTACCTCACAAGAAAGGTTAATAATACCGTCAGCTTTCACTTTTTTATCTACTTTTAAATTTGAATATTCAAATTGAGTATAGCTTTTGCCTTCTCCAAAATAAAAAAGTGGCTGTTTAGATCCTTCAGCATACATATTCATAACCATTCCTTTAACTTCGTCATAGCTATCCCCTTTTCTGTGCCTGGCATAAATTGGAATCTG
>Ga0209508_1002567_pt1 | contig 11689 bp, 16 predicted proteins | sample AD_UKC129_MetaG_FD_184427 | JGI IMG/M metagenome (GOLD analysis project Ga0209508, IMG submission 184427) | Active sludge microbial communities of municipal wastewater-treating anaerobic digesters from Canada - AD_UKC129_MetaG (SPAdes) (version 2) | ecosystem: Engineered > Bioreactor > Anaerobic... | reverse complement strand
GTTAACGAAGAGTTTGCTAATGAATGGATAGTTTTACCTTAACTATGTGGGATGTAAAGATGGACTTGTTTGACTGGATAGATATTATTAAAAAGTTTTACCTTAACTATGTGGGATGTAAAGCTGTAATAGCGTTAGCTTGTATTTTTGGAGCTGATAGTTTTACCTTAACTATGTGGGATGTAAAGTTTAGGGGCGTGAGAAGTTTTGCGGTAGAGACTGCAAGTTTTACCTTAACTATGTGGGATGTAAAGTATCTTCCATAACTCCTTTTATTACACTGTTCACTATCGTTTTACCTTAACTATGTGGGATGTAAAGATACTTGGTGTGGAAAAAACGACATGGTATAGATGGGTTTTACCTTAACTATGTGGGATGTAAAGTGTACTTTTTCTCCAACTTGCATTTCTGCTATACTTTGTTTTACCTTAACTATGTGGGATGTAAAGTGGAGTTGGTGAATGGGAGGCATATCGACAAACTGTGTTTTACCTTAACTATGTGGGATGTAAAGATTATACTTATAGGGGAACTTTCTACTAGGGAAACAGGTTTTACCTTAACTATGTGGGATGTAAAGTTTGGATGAAACAGGGGCTTTGACTATTGCTTATGCGTTTTACCTTAACTATGTGGGATGTAAAGTGATTTTATCAAAAAAATCTGTAGTTAAATAAAACAGGTTTTACCTTAACTATGTGGGATGTAAAGGAAATAATGAAACAAGGTGAAGTACCTATACTAGTTGTTTTACCTTAACTATGTGGGATGTAAAGGAATATATGACGAGAAAAATTATATCGCTTCATGAAGTTTTACCTTAACTATGTGGGATGTAAAGCAGAATTGGCAGAACTTCAAGGCAGAAGGCTAATATTGTTTTACCTTAACTATGTGGGATGTAAAGATATATAAGCTCGAGTTAGAGCGGTTTTTCTTAAAAGGTTTTACCTTAACTATGTGGGATGTAAAGCTTGTTGTGCACGTTTGTCAAGTATCATCTGCAAAGTTTTACCTTAACTATGTGGGATGTAAAGGTTAGGGTAACTGTAAATGCTGTAGTCACTGCGTTGGTTTTACCTTAACTATGTGGGATGTAAAGGGCATACAAGAATAAAAGCTTTGAAAAAGATGGGGGTTTTACCTTAACTATGTGGGATGTAAAGATTATTTAATTAAATTGGTATTCACAACATATATAAGTTTTACCTTAACTATGTGGGATGTAAAGTTTGATAGCGAAAAGGAAATACGATTTGACAACGAAGTTTTACCTTAACTATGTGGGATGTAAAGACTTTTTTTTTGTAGTCTTTTGTAGTCTTTTGTAGTCGGTTTTACCTTAACTATGTGGGATGTAAAGTTATCCTTGCCAAAAGCTTTATTTCTCCGTATTTGTCGTTTTACCTTAACTATGTGGGATGTAAAGTATACATATGAAGAAATGATAGAATTGAACCCACATCGTTTTACCTTAACTATGTGGGATGTAAAGGGAGGCAAATCACGACCTTTACAGAAAGTTATTCATGGTTTTACCTTAACTATGTGGGATGTAAAGTATTGTGTTTCAGGGACTTGTACTTGGTACTACAGGGGTTTTACCTTAACTATGTGGGATGTAAAGTCGCTCAATCATGACTTCCTTGGTGTCGGTGAATGGGGTTTTACCTTAACTATGTGGGATGTAAAGTTAATTCAATTATGGAAAAACAAGATTTTAAAAAGCAGTTTTACCTTAACTATGTGGGATGTAAAGTCTAGTCTTTCTTGTATCTTCGAGAGTTCATCATTTGTTTTACCTTAACTATGTGGGATGTAAAGCTTCGTAGAAGCCCCTAGAAGCGTTTTTTTTAAATCGTTTTACCTTAACTATGTGGGATGTAAAGTTTTTTTCTTCAAGTAAATAATCTTCAAAATGCGGTGTTTTACCTTAACTATGTGGGATGTAAAGGAAGTAACTGTAAGGAAGTTAGGCGCTCAAACAATGGGTTTTACCTTAACTATGTGGGATGTAAAGTATGGAAACAATAAAGCTAGACCGAGTGTGATGGTAGTTTTACCTTAACTATGTGGGATGTAAAGTTTTTTTCTTCAAGTAAATAATCTTCAAAATGCGGTGTTTTACCTTAACTATGTGGGATGTAAAGTCATCCATTGCATAATTCACGTACTCGATTAAATCAGTTTTACCTTAACTATGTGGGATGTAAAGTGGTGAAGCTACGAATTTGACGGCAGACCAAGCAGCGAGTTTTACCTTAACTATGTGGGATGTAAAGTGCTCATCCCATGCTTTTGTTACATGAAGCGCATCTTCGTTTTACCTTAACTATGTGGGATGTAAAGGCCTTCAGGGAATTCTGTAGCAACTACAAACCGCTTGTTTTACCTTAACTATGTGGGATGTAAAGTGTTAAGGTGGCAGGAAGCGCTTTAGCAGATTCGTTGTTTTACCTTAACTATGTGGGATGTAAAGGCAAATTTTCTTGTAAAGCTGGCAAGGTCACATTATTGGTTTTACCTTAACTATGTGGGATGTAAAGCATCATCAAGTAGTGGAACTGGAGAAAGCTGGATTAGTTTTACCTTAACTATGTGGGATGTAAAGTTTCTATTATTATACTCACTTGAAGAATTTATTAATGTTTTACCTTAACTATGTGGGATGTAAAGCTAAAATATTGACAAACGGTACTAAAGCGCTATTTAGTTTTACCTTAACTATGTGGGATGTAAAGTTCATTGTTGAAGTTACTACTTTATCCGGAACACAGTTTTACCTTAACTATGTGGGATGTAAAGAAAAGTGCTTTAGAAAAACTGAAGCGGAGTATTCAAGGTTTTACCTTAACTATGTGGGATGTAAAGGTAGCATCATTAAGTAGAACATACAAATAATATTTATGTTTTACCTTAACTATGTGGGATGTAAAGAAAAATTTTACTATCGAACTTTTTACGCAATCTTTCAGTTTTACCTTAACTATGTGGGATGTAAAGTACTTTGATTCTACTAGATATTCTGGAGGAACAATAGCGTTTTACCTTAACTATGTGGGATGTAAAGATTATGAGACAAAAAGTTGAACAGAAACAAGAACCTGTTTTACCTTAACTATGTGGGATGTAAAGGTATTTTCTGTAAGCCCGAATATTTCTTTCATTGTTCGGTTTTACCTTAACTATGTGGGATGTAAAGTGCATCTGTTCAAGTTTCGGTACTATCTCAACATACAAGTTTTACCTTAACTATGTGGGATGTAAAGTGCTTGCGTCTCTTCTATTTCTCCTTGCTCATTTTCAGTTTTACCTTAACTATGTGGGATGTAAAGAAAAAAATAGAGCATCTAATTAACCCTTTATACTTTGTTTTACCTTAACTATGTGGGATGTAAAGGACAGAAAAGATGATAGAACTGTATGGTTAAAACCAGGTTTTACCTTAACTATGTGGGATGTAAAGTGCAATGCGGTTTTGATGCTTGCTTCTTCTTCTGTGGTTTTACCTTAACTATGTGGGATGTAAAGGAGTTACAGGCGCAAACGTACCTTTCTCTTTTTCAGCGTTTTACCTTAACTATGTGGGATGTAAAGGAATTGAAAGTAACGACTGGAATGCAGCAAGTTGCAGTTTTACCTTAACTATGTGGGATGTAAAGTCTGTAATATTAGAAATTGGTTTGAAAGATGATAATGTTTTACCTTAACTATGTGGGATGTAAAGATTCAAGAGCAAAAAGTCGAACAGAAACAAGAAACTGAGGTTTTACCTTAACTATGTGGGATGTAAAGACATATGCTCTTTGCTTTGTATCCCAACAATCAGCCCGTTTTACCTTAACTATGTGGGATGTAAAGTAATTAATCTTGTAAACAATTTTGATGAATTGAACGGTTTTACCTTAACTATGTGGGATGTAAAGAAGAAAAATATTTTAGCTATAGAAGGCAACGGACGTGTTTTACCTTAACTATGTGGGATGTAAAGTCTTCTACAAGCTCCCTGAATATTTCTGCAAAATAAGTTTTACCTTAACTATGTGGGATGTAAAGATCAGGGTGACTGTAAATGCGGTAGTAACTGCGGTTGGTTTTACCTTAACTATGTGGGATGTAAAGCATTAACAATGAAAAGTATAAATGATTTTAGAGGCCGTTTTACCTTAACTATGTGGGATGTAAAGGTTCGTGGCATTGAAAAGCTTGTAAAGTTCGATATTAGTTTTACCTTAACTATGTGGGATGTAAAGTCTCTCACGTCTGGCACTGTGAGGCTGTATCTTTTCGTTTTACCTTAACTATGTGGGATGTAAAGAGAAATAGCATGGTAAGGAGGTATTCAAATGTTTGTGTTTTACCTTAACTATGTGGGATGTAAAGGAGAAAACGCTCCAAGATTGTCTACGATTGTATCTCCGTTTTACCTTAACTATGTGGGATGTAAAGTCTCTATCCGCCCACTTATCGATTTCCAACCTTCCCTGTTTTACCTTAACTATGTGGGATGTAAAGGTAGTGGGATTAGCTCTGACAACTGTATCAAATTTTCGTTTTACCTTAACTATGTGGGATGTAAAGTTTCTTCGATTGTCTGATAAAACCATGGACCGCTTCGTTTTACCTTAACTATGTGGGATGTAAAGTTTCAAAATAGCGCTCATAGGGCTATCTGTGCCTTCGTTTTACCTTAACTATGTGGGATGTAAAGTCAGCAGACCAAGCTGCTACATCGCTTAGAGCTGCTTAGTTTTACCTTAACTATGTGGGATGTAAAGATAATAGAAAAGTTGGATAAAAACTACATGGATCGGCGTTTTACCTTAACTATGTGGGATGTAAAGAAAATCTGCTCGTTTTCGTTCTTTGCTCATTTTCTCGTTTTACCTTAACTATGTGGGATGTAAAGTTTTTACTCATATCATAAAAAACATCAAGAGCATTCAGTTTTACCTTAACTATGTGGGATGTAAAGGTTCGTTGAACTTGACTTGTGAATTGTGTTTCATACGCGTTTTACCTTAACTATGTGGGATGTAAAGTTTCTTCAAATACATTAACTTTAAGTATTTTATATTGATTCAGTTTTACCTTAACTATGTGGGATGTAAAGTGCGGTAGATGAGGGAAACGCTTTCACAAAGCAGAAGGTTTTACCTTAACTATGTGGGATGTAAAGGTTGGTGACATTGAAAAGCTTGTAAAGTTCGATATTGTTTTACCTTAACTATGTGGGATGTAAAGTCGATTAATCTACCTATGCCTATATTTATTATTGGTAGTTTTACCTTAACTATGTGGGATGTAAAGTTTTATTAGGCGAGTCAATGTCGTAGCCAACAACTTTCCGTTTTACCTTAACTATGTGGGATGTAAAGCTTGTTAACTATTTCTCCGTTGACAACAAATATCTCGTTTTACCTTAACTATGTGGGATGTAAAGATAGTAGAAGAGTTGGATAAAAACTACATGGATCGGGTTTTACCTTAACTATGTGGGATGTAAAGCCGATTTATTTTGAATCTATAATTTTTGATAGTGTGGTTTTACCTTAACTATGTGGGATGTAAAGTCATATAACATTGTAGAATTATTATAACAATATTCGGTTTTACCTTAACTATGTGGGATGTAAAGAGTTATATAGCGATGGCGGAAACAAGGGCGATAGCAGTTTTACCTTAACTATGTGGGATGTAAAGTCATGTTCATAAGAATGTATTCTATTTTTTCTGTATCCGTTTTACCTTAACTATGTGGGATGTAAAGTCTATAATCAGTTCAGGGACGATTGTGAATAATCTCGTTTTACCTTAACTATGTGGGATGTAAAGCTCTAAAAGGTATTGATAGCATTTAGCCTGGCCTCTGTTTTACCTTAACTATGTGGGATGTAAAGATAGGAGCATTTGGAGCTATAGTATCTCTCGCTGACGTGTTTTACCTTAACTATGTGGGATGTAAAGCTCATAGAACGCTATAATGTTACTCAAATATTCAAAGTTTTACCTTAACTATGTGGGATGTAAAGGATAGGGAGCGACAAGCATAAACAAAAGATTGAAAAGTTTTACCTTAACTATGTGGGATGTAAAGCTAGTAGAAGAGTTGGATAAAAACTACATGGATCGGGTTTTACCTTAACTATGTGGGATGTAAAGGTTGGATGAGAGTTAGTTATCTTTTGCCAAATAATTGCGTTTTACCTTAACTATGTGGGATGTAAAGCGAACTTCATTGCTACCTACCTTAACATTTATCGCCGTTTTACCTTAACTATGTGGGATGTAAAGATTAGAAAGCAACGTCCGTCTTGATACTCCATAACTGTTTTACCTTAACTATGTGGGATGTAAAGTGTTGAAAAAAGGTGAGCGTCTTTTTTCTTGTTTTTGGTTTTACCTTAACTATGTGGGATGTAAAGTAACTAACAATAGAATTGGTACTGAACGTAAGTACATGGTTTTACCTTAACTATGTGGGATGTAAAGTTTTACGACTTCAACAGTAAGTCTTACCGTAAAATCCGTTTTACCTTAACTATGTGGGATGTAAAGGAAGTAGTATAGGGTATTTGTTTCACCCGCGTATACGTTTTACCTTAACTATGTGGGATGTAAAGAAAAAACGTGAAAAAGCTTTGAAAACCAAAGCTGATGTTTTACCTTAACTATGTGGGATGTAAAGACAGTTGAATCTACTTCTAATACGTTACCAGCTGAATCGTTTTACCTTAACTATGTGGGATGTAAAGTTTTTTGTAAGAGAAATATTAAAAGAAGCTATAATCCGTTTTACCTTAACTATGTGGGATGTAAAGTTGATAAGTAGTGGAATACACGGGTTCGTTTAATATGTTTTACCTTAACTATGTGGGATGTAAAGAGGTCCATGTCCATTATGGCTGAAATATTTATCCGCAGTTTTACCTTAACTATGTGGGATGTAAAGTTTCTCTGTCTTTCAAGATAGCTTATCAAACCTCGATGTTTTACCTTAACTATGTGGGATGTAAAGTTTATTGTTATTGCTAGCTCCGCCGCCGCTTCTTTGTTTTACCTTAACTATGTGGGATGTAAAGTTTCATCAGCGATAACATGTATCAAAGCTGCTAACTGTTTTACCTTAACTATGTGGGATGTAAAGTTGTTCCGTTCATCTCGTCCTCTACAAATTCTCTGAGTTTTACCTTAACTATGTGGGATGTAAAGAGATGTTAGAATTGCTTAAAGAACAAGATGAAGCCGTTTTACCTTAACTATGTGGGATGTAAAGAAAATTGTAGTCCTGCACGCTTTAACTGTTCTAATCGTTTTACCTTAACTATGTGGGATGTAAAGGGGTGGAAAGAGCGGGCTTATAAAAAGCCACGCTCAGTTTTACCTTAACTATGTGGGATGTAAAGCGCTTTTAGCATGTTTGATGTCAGCAGACAAATATTTGTTTTACCTTAACTATGTGGGATGTAAAGAACTTTCAACCCTGTCGCAGGCTGGACACAGAAACAGTTTTACCTTAACTATGTGGGATGTAAAGTTAGTACAGTCTTCGTGCTCACTAATCCCATAGCTCTGTTTTACCTTAACTATGTGGGATGTAAAGTTTCTTATATTTTTTGTATCAAATTTCATTTAATATGTTTTACCTTAACTATGTGGGATGTAAAGCAAAAACTCGGGAAAATATGGCTTGAGAGGAACCCAGGTTTTACCTTAACTATGTGGGATGTAAAGATTTTGGAAACTTCGGAAAAACAAGAAACTTCTAAAGTTTTACCTTAACTATGTGGGATGTAAAGTTTTCGGAGGCAAATCAGGCGGAGTTAGTGATATTCGTTTTACCTTAACTATGTGGGATGTAAAGATAACAGATGCGTTCATACAAGATAGTCGTTCAGAGTTTTACCTTAACTATGTGGGATGTAAAGTCAGTTATATCATAAAATCGATTCTGAAACGTTTTAGTTTTACCTTAACTATGTGGGATGTAAAGGCGAAGAAGGAAATCAAGAATGGAATTGATTTTGTGAGTTTTACCTTAACTATGTGGGATGTAAAGCAATTTATGGAATGAAATCTTGAAGCGATACGAAGTCAGTTTTACCTTAACTATGTGGGATGTAAAGAAAACTTTTCTTTTCTCCATTCACTGTGTACTTTCTGTTTTACCTTAACTATGTGGGATGTAAAGGGTGCTTATCTTTTACATAGGAAGATTCAGTTTGAAAGTTTTACCTTAACTATGTGGGATGTAAAGTGCGATGGATGCGTTGAGATATGCTGTTTATACACATGTTTTACCTTAACTATGTGGGATGTAAAGATTATTATGTGGGATTATATACTCTTCAGGTAACGAGGTTTTACCTTAACTATGTGGGATGTAAAGGCCTGTATGATTACCTTATTCGCATATACAAAATCGAAGTTTTACCTTAACTATGTGGGATGTAAAGATTACAATGACGTTTTGAGTATGAAAGAGAAAGCCGTTTTACCTTAACTATGTGGGATGTAAAGTGCACTTTTTCTCCTATTTGTTGCTCTGATATACTTTCTTGTTTTACCTTAACTATGTGGGATGTAAAGTCCGATGCAAACAAGATTGAAAATGCGCTTGGATACAAGTTTTACCTTAACTATGTGGGATGTAAAGGTATTCGCCTACCTTTTTAGGATACTTAATAAAGTAGTTTTACCTTAACTATGTGGGATGTAAAGTATAAACGCCATCATCGATATTGCAGAAAAAGAAGAAGTTTTACCTTAACTATGTGGGATGTAAAGAAATCTTCAAAACTTACAGTTACAGTACCGTTTCTTGCGTTTTACCTTAACTATGTGGGATGTAAAGTCTTACATCGTATATCAATCTGAGAAATTCTTTGAAGTTTTACCTTAACTATGTGGGATGTAAAGGTTTTTGCAAGCTCTTCAAACTGAAATTGTCTATTGGTTTTACCTTAACTATGTGGGATGTAAAGTTGATAAGTTGTGGAATACACGGGTTCATTTAATATAGTTTTACCTTAACTATGTGGGATGTAAAGTTCATGTACGCTATATACAGTTGGTCTTGAACTAAGTTTTACCTTAACTATGTGGGATGTAAAGTAGCTCTCAATGTTGTCAATTTTTTCATCAATTCTTGTTTTACCTTAACTATGTGGGATGTAAAGACGATTGACACGGCAAAGTTGATTGTGAAGAATGATGTTTTACCTTAACTATGTGGGATGTAAAGTTGATGATGCAAAGATAGCAAATCTTGATGCGGCAAGTTTTACCTTAACTATGTGGGATGTAAAGAATGCTTATATCACAAGATTGTATGCGAATATACAGTTTTACCTTAACTATGTGGGATGTAAAGGAACTATCACGCCCTACCCTTACACCTGTTGTCCCTGTTTTACCTTAACTATGTGGGATGTAAAGGAACTATCACGCCCTACCCTTACACCTGTTGTCCCTGTTTTACCTTAACTATGTGGGATGTAAAGTTCTGTGAGCCCTTGCACCCATCTACCAGCTTTTAGTTTTACCTTAACTATGTGGGATGTAAAGCGCAAAATAGATGACAAGACATTCGAGAAGCTTAAAGTTTTACCTTAACTATGTGGGATGTAAAGTCCCTATTCCACCTGTAGCAAAGTAAGTTTTAATACGTTTTACCTTAACTATGTGGGATGTAAAGTTGTCTACCTCATATGCCTCAGTTAATGTCGTATTCGTTTTACCTTAACTATGTGGGATGTAAAGTCGTATTTAGAGAAGACACAGTTCAAACAATAATATGTTTTACCTTAACTATGTGGGATGTAAAGGCTACAGCGGCTTTTGAGACTCTATCAAGCAAAAACGGGTTTTACCTTAACTATGTGGGATGTAAAGCAAAAACTTGGGAAAATATGGCTTGAAAGAAACCCAGGTTTTACCTTAACTATGTGGGATGTAAAGGAAAATGTTGAACGTATGAAGTTTTTTAGCTTAGCTGTTTTACCTTAACTATGTGGGATGTAAAGTCGGAAGCTTTCGATAACTTCCTGTTCTTTTTCTGGTTTTACCTTAACTATGTGGGATGTAAAGCGAAGGGGGCATATCGAACATCGGTAGCGACCTCATGTTTTACCTTAACTATGTGGGATGTAAAGGCCAGTGCAGGGCATGGATTGAATCTTCAAGATGGGGGTTTTACCTTAACTATGTGGGATGTAAAGACATTATTTCACCATCTCCATCAAAACCTTTATACTGGTTTTACCTTAACTATGTGGGATGTAAAGTAAAATATACGCCGAATACAACGTGTTACAGTCTATGTTTTACCTTAACTATGTGGGATGTAAAGAATATAATGACTTTATCTCAAGAACTGGATGCTATACGTTTTACCTTAACTATGTGGGATGTAAAGCCATTTGAGCATAATCACCCATAACCTCCATAACCGTTTTACCTTAACTATGTGGGATGTAAAGAAGAGTTAAAGAAATGTCTAGAAAACAAAATCTTTTGTTTTACCTTAACTATGTGGGATGTAAATCTTTCCGATATAGAAATACTCACAAAATATAAAAGTCAATACCTAGATGTACAAAAAAAGGAAAATAAAAATGTACAAAAAATAGAATTAAGAATTAGAAACATTTGAAAAGAAATCAAATTTTTCTTTTAGTCTGTAAGATTTGCCTTTTATTGAAATCACATGCGAATGATGCAAAAGTCTATCTAAAATAGCTTGAGCTAACATTGGAGTACCAAATATCTCTTTTGGAACATTCCCGTTTGCTTAAATACCGATATTAAACATTCAAATACATCTTTTTGTGTCTTTTCTTTTCTGTATTCAAAGTAACAGTATCTTGAGTATCCTAACTTGTAGCTAAATACATTGAATTCAAATTTTTCTCCTGTTTTCGAATATAGTTTTACATCTTCTTTCCAATCTCCATGAGGGGTGATTACGGAAACGTATGGGTTAGAAAAAGGAAAACCCGAGAATTTTATCTTTTAATAAATTCTTACATAAAAATTGCTTATCAATTTATATATTTTTTATTCAATTGACCTATAATAAGGGTAAAATCCCGGGGGATCAACAGAATAGTTATAAAAGACACAATATCGATAAAATGAATATTATAAGTCAATTTTACGTTAATTTAATAAATTTACTTGACAGTCATAAATTTTTATGATATAGTATTTATAGTAGTCTTACGCCTTTTTATCCTACCTATAAGGAATGGAAACCTTCTTGATTCAAGAGGGAAAGATTTGGGCGTAGACCTCTTTTTATCCTACCTATAAGGAATGGAAACGTGATATGCTATCATATACATAAGAAGCATACGATTTTCTTTTTATCCTACCTATGAGGAATGAAAACGCTCCTTTCCAAACTCCCCAAGCCAACCCTTCTTTTCTTTTTATCCTACCTATGAGGAATGGAAACGAACAATACATAGGAGAAATTGAAGAGTATGGTACGCTTTTTATCCTACCTATAAGGAATGGAAACGATATATTAATATATATCTCTCCATGAATTTCTGCCTTTTTATCCTACCTATAAGGAATGGAAACAAACAGTTCGGCTTTGATGTGGAGACCATCAATGACTTTTTATCCTACCTATAAGGAATGGAAACTAGGTACATACTGGTTTGGTATTAAAGTTATT
>Ga0209508_1002560_pt1 | contig 11711 bp, 9 predicted proteins | sample AD_UKC129_MetaG_FD_184427 | JGI IMG/M metagenome (GOLD analysis project Ga0209508, IMG submission 184427) | Active sludge microbial communities of municipal wastewater-treating anaerobic digesters from Canada - AD_UKC129_MetaG (SPAdes) (version 2) | ecosystem: Engineered > Bioreactor > Anaerobic... | reverse complement strand
GGAGATGAATTAATTATGCCGATAATCGGAGAAGCAGGATTTGTATTTAAGCAAAGAGAATTATTATTTCTCGCAGCATTGGTCGGATGTGATGAGATATATGGAATTCAGGACAATATAGCTGAAATGAAGGAAAAAGAAATAATTGAAGAGTGGAATAAAGCTAGAGGACAGCTTCAAAATAAGAAGTATATCAATGTAAATGATGACGAGTCAATAACCATAGATGATGATTTGTATGTATTTTTAAAAGCATGCTGTAAACCAAGAGCATATATAAAGTATGTCGGCTCTGAGGATGACGGTATATTACATCAAAGAAATCTGTATATAAATGAGAAAACTGCAGTTGAATTGGATCAAGACAGGTTAAACAAGGATGTATGGATTTTGACACCTTTAGTTTCGATTGAAAAAGCCGCATACAATTTAAAAGAATGTTTTATTCTTGAAAAAAAGTATGAAGATGCAGATATCAAATTTGAAATATCTCAAGGGGATTTTGAGAGGTTCAACAATGTATTTGTTAACAATGAAAAAAGTGATGCATTAAAAATGCTGTCAGATTTCGGATGCCCTGAAGAGTTTAAGGAAGATTTATTTAATGCGCTGAAATGTAAAAAAGTACAAAAGACTATTTTAATGATACTCGACAACTATGACAATATTAGCGATATTTTTAACTTCTCTATCTTTGGAGGAGAAAAATATTTATGGAAAATTAATGTTATAAAAACCAATGATATGAGTGAAAGCAAAGTAGTTATTTCTACAACAACAGCCCAATCTATAGAAAAGGAAGTAGAAAATATGGTTTTAAGCTTGAGACATATTTACGTATAAAGTGTGGAAGGGAATGAGCAATATGGATAAAATTTATGTTGAGTTGGTTGTCCCGGCTACCGGTAAAAAATATGAATTTATTATACCTGCAGTTATGAAGATTGGAATTGTTGCTGATCTTATGGCACAGGCAGTTAGTGAGATTGAGGGAATCGATTATGATAAAAATAACTTGATGCTTTGTTTAATGGACAAAAAAGAAATACTATCTGAGGATATAACTGTGGAGAAGGCAGGAGTTACAGATGGCTCTCAATTGATGATGATATAGGATAAATGTAAAGATATATGTAAAAACATGGTAAATTCGTGCTTTTTATCTCGTCAAACGTGCATTTCGTCAGAAAGCATTGAACGGGTCTTTAAAACTATATATAATTAGTACATAGTGGTTATACTATGAAGTGAACAGGAGGTAAGAGAATGGGTTTACCGACAAGGCGCATTAATTATGATTATGCAAAGAAGCAAGTTGAAAAAATAAGAAATTTATCAAAGGATACATCAGATATTGCAAAAGAATTGGATGGTGTTATTTCTCAGACTTCAAAAGTTTGGAGTGGAGACGCGGCAAAGAATTTTTTAGAGCAGTGTTCATTTATTAAGGAAGATATTCAAACAACCGCAAGAGATATATCGGCTTTAGCGGATAGAGTGTCTTCTACTGCTGATTCTATAAATAGGGAAGATAATGAAAGGATTCAGAGATATTATGAGAGTCTAAAGCAGCAATCAATTAATTCGAATAATAATTAAGATTTTTAGTTTTGAATCTTATTTGGGAAGCTTATGTGAATTTGTAAGTGAGGCGGTGGCATCTATGGCTATCATGGTAGATCCGGATGGTATGAGAGAGGTAATTTTTAATGTCATATGCAAATTAAAGGAAAAGGTTATAAGAAATAAAGCGGAATTTAAACGTATTGAACAAAGTTTAGAGACTGAGTTCTGGAAATCGAGCGAATTATATAATGAATTTATTGAAGTAAATAATAAGCTGGAAACCATTATAGCACATTTATCTAATTGTGAGAGATTTATAGACAATGCTATACTAGAATATCTAAACGCAAATAAAAAAGTAGATATGTTCTTCCAAAGAGTAATCGGTAAAGAATTAGTAGCTCGTAAAAACATTTTCAAAGAAACCTTTTCAGTACAAGGAAATAGAAAAGATGCAATCGCGCTTTCACTTATTAATTATATTGAAGAAAAACCTTCTAAGCTTCCCCCCAAAGATACTTTCTTTAAGGCTGATGTTAATGTAGGTAAAATAGACAATGGAAATAATATTCTTGTTAGAGCATGGAAAATAGTTTAACTGGTTTTGGACAATTCCAAGTATCCTGTCTTTTCTTATTTATCTTTCATTTTCTTGATTATCCGTGTGCGTTTGTTAAATTGATCGGTATTTTATTGATTTACTATATTCGTTGATTTATAATATATTGTAATATATTGCTGAATTCATAGTCGGACAATAAAATATGGATTTTCATCTGATAATTAAAAGATTTATTAAAATAGTAAATAATACAGACACAAAGGGGATGGCTCTTTTGTGTCGTTTTTGTGAGGTGTTAAATTAATGGATAAAAATAACAGACCCACAGGAAGACAGAAACGTATTGGTTCGGGGATTGGAAATGTTCAAAGGCGTGGAAGCGGACTGAAAGGCAGAACGGGCGGAGCAGTCGGGGGAAATGGCGGTAATTCGTCGGGAACAAGAGGGAAATCCTCCAGGGGAGGCTTTAATCTAATTACGTTATTACTTATTATAGCAATTGGCGGTTATTATTTGTACACCACTTTTGGCGGAGACTCGGGTAACCAAACCGGCGGAAACAGCTTTCAAACGGGAAGTTCCAATTACGGCACCACATTCGTCGATAACGGTGCATACCCTGTCAATACAGAAGTTTCCGAACTGGCTCGTGAAAAACGTACTGTTTTAAAGGGTAACGGCAAAGATACTGCAACTGTAATGATATATATGTGTGGAACCGACCTTGAGTCCAGAAGCGGTTTGGCCAGTTCCGATCTCAATGAAATGATTGATGCTCAAATATCGGATAAAGTAAATATAATAGTTGAGACCGGTGGAACAACCAAGTGGCAAAACAGTATTGTAAAAAGCAACTCAAATCAGCGCTATAAAGTGACAAAGAAAGGCCTTGAGTTGCTTGAAGGAAATCTGGGAAAAAAGCCTATGGTAGATCCGGAAACCTTGTCGGATTTTATTAAATACTGTAAGAACAACTTTCCGGCGGACCGGTATTTTCTCATAATGTGGGATCATGGCGGAGGATCTATAAGCGGTTTTGGCTATGATCAGCATTTTCCCGGGGACAGTATGACCCTTGATGAGATCGGCATTGCTTTAAAAAACGGTAATTGCAGCTTTGACCTGATCGGGTTTGATGCCTGCCTTATGGCTACCCTTGAAACAGCTCTGGTATTGGAGCCGTATGCCGATTATATGATTGCATCGGAGGAGGTTGAGCCGGGTATAGGTTGGTATTATACCGGATGGATAACCGCTCTTTCTCAAAATACATCCATACCTACAACCGAACTCGGTAAAAAACTGATAGACGATTATGTAAGGGAAGTTGAAAGAAGAACACCCCGCAGTCAGGGAACTCTTTCGCTTATCGATTTGGCTGAGTTAAAGGGGACTGTACCTGCTACTTTTGCGAAGTTTGCGACATCAACCAAGAGGCTTGTGGACAATGATGACTATAAGATTGTATCAAAGGCACGTGCCAATACAAAGGAATTTGCGAAGTCTTCCAAGATAAACCAGATTGATCTTATTCACTTTGTTGAGAACATCGGTACTCCTGAGGCAAAATCCTTTGCGAAGGCTTTAAGAGGTTGTATTAAGTATAACCGAACATCGAAGAACATAACAAATGCTAACGGAGTGTCCATATTTTTCCCTTATGACAGCCTGTCAAAGCTTAATTCCATGTTGGAAACATATGAGCGGATAGGTATTAATGATGAGTACAGAGAATGTATAAAAAGCTTTGCCAATGTTACGGCCGGCGGACAGATAGTTTCAGACAGCAGCGGTAACATGCTTCAAGTGCTGCTGGAGAGTATTTTAGGAAACGGACAGACTACAACGGAGTCATTAGGTGCTGAAGCTCTGGAGAGCTTACTGAATGAGTTTTTGTCTAGCGGAGATTACAGCAGTATTACCGGACTTGTCGGAAACTCCCTGGGATGGCTAGATATCGACCGGATAAAATCGTCTGTCGATTATTATGCAAAAAACAGGCTTACAGCCGGTGATCTTAAGATAACTGAAAAGAACGGTCAAAGAGTGCTGTCGCTTTCAGAAGAGCAATGGGATTTGGTACATCATATGGAAATGAACGTGTTTATAGATGACGGAGAGGGCTTTATTGATCTTGGACTTGATAACGTGTATGAATACAATGAGGACGGAGATCTTATTATGGAGTTTGACGGCACATGGCTGGCACTAAACGGACACATAGTAAGCTACTATATGATGACTGACGACCACTATGGAGACACCTATTCTATTAAAGGACGTGTTCCTGCTCTGTTAAACGGCAAGCTTGTAGATATTATAATTGTTTTTGACAATGAAAATCCCTATGGTGTGGTTCAGGGAGCCCAAATAAGATATGATGCCGAAACTGAGACGGAGACTGTATCCAAGGGTCTTATAGAAATAAAAGCCGGCGACAAAATCGATTTTTTGTGTGACTACTACACCTACGACGGAGAATATATAGATACTTACTTCTTAGGGGAGCAATACACTGCTACTGGTAAATGGAAAGTGGAAAACCTTCCGATTGACAAGGATAAATACTTAATGTCATACCGTATAACCGATATTTATAACAACCAATACTGGACCCCTACAGTTACCAACCGGAAATAAGCGGAACGGAGATTGGTACTGACGGACAGGCATCATAATCCATTGGGATAAAAAATAAAAGCTCGGGACATCGAGTCCCTTCGCTTTTGCCTCTTTCATTTCATTCCAAGAGGCCAAATAAAAACGAAGGGATAACAAATCCCTTCGTTTCAGTAAATAAATAATACACCTAATTCCGAACTTGTTGCACCTTCGGAAGTTTGTGCATATATATTTCCAACTTTAAAAAACAGAGTATGGTCAATTTCCGGAAAACTGGTTGTCCATGGCGGACTGTCCCATAAAGCAAGCTTATATGTTATGCTATCTTTCGTAACATTTAGGATTTCAATCGGTTGTCTCGATATTCTATAGTAGTGATTTTCCAATCTCCATTCATAACCGCTGTAACCGTAATGATAAATATGATTCATGTATTGCTCATGGCTTTTTTTACTGTTTTCCAGTTCTTGCTTCAGCTCATCAACCTTTGCTTCTAATGAACTAATCCTTTCTAGAGCATTTTTATTTGGATTTGTAACATACGCGATATTGGTATTCATATCAAAATCCACATTCATTCCCAATTCCTGAAACATTGCCAGAGGAATATACAAAAAAGGATACTGGGCTCCGTCCGGTTTATAGTTAATTACAGGATACAATCCATCATTGACGTTTTTTCCTTATACAAATACAGGTCTGTCCGCTCTATATGCATTTGTGATAGGGATATAACCCCAGTTTACTGCAAAAGCTGTAACACCGGTAAAAATCAATGCACATAATGCAAAACCCATTATAAATTTCTTCATTGCCTTTTCACTCCTTTTCAAACAGTTTCTTGGTGATATCAAAAGTATACCTGTGCTTTTCAATGCCGCATACCATTATAACAAAGCAAATAGGTTACAACTATCGGGAATAAACGGTAAATTGCAGTGTGTTATAGTTACTTTACTAATGGGAGAATATAATTGAACTGTAATCATAAGAGTAAAAAATATTATTTTAACATTATAGATATATATTGACACTCATATAAATTGTAAGTATAATTTATACTATGTTCATGAACATAATAATACATAGAATTTCGGTAATATGTCAAGAAATATTTGAAAAAAATTCAGCCGATATTTAGCATAGTGAACCTTGAAAAGAGCATAGCAAAGCTAACCATCACCCGAATTGGTGTGGATATTAGTGTAAAAAATGGTAATTAACTAAGTGGGCTAGTTTTCAGTAATTCCTCCTTTCTGTGCTGGTGGTTTATAAAGTTTTTCTTCGCGCAGCAGAGCAAAGATCAACCTTACAGCTTTACGAGCAGTTAACGCAAGCGCACGCTTGTGTTTGTGGGTTTTAGCTTCTTTAAATTTTCGAGAGTAGTAAAGTGAGAACTCAGGCACATATTTCCTGAGCTGGTCAGCTGCTTGAATAAAATAATATCTGAGATACTCATTACCAGTGCGTTTTAAATACGTGTCCTCTGCTATAAAATCCGCAGACTGGTACTCTGACCAATAAAGGCCGGAAAACTTGGCAAGAGAATTATCGTTCTCAAACCTTGAAATTCCGCCAATTTCAGATATTAAGCCGGCTGCTATGGTAGGGCCTATTCCTTTTACTGATGTGAGGCACAGGTATTGGTTATTAAAACCTGAAACCTCTTGCTGAATGGCTTTTTCAGCTGCTTTCTTTTGTTTTTCAAGTGACTGAATGTTGTCCAGACAGGACTTGATAACAAAATTCAAGGAATTATCCACAGAAGCATTCATTCTGTAGGACTTGCGTACTGCATCCTTGAGGATTAAAGCACTTGCCTTTGGGTCAGAAAAGTGATCCTTACCGTTTTCAACCATGAAATCCACAAGTTCATCAAGCGGTCGAGCCGCAATATCATCTAAAGTGAGGAATTCATGGAATAATTGGGTAGCTGTTGCACCGAAATTATTGCTAAAGACTTTGTTTTGGCAAAGCCCGCTGAATTTCAGAAACAAGTTGCTTAAGAAATAATTCTTTTCCCTGACGATGTTATCCACAATGTGAAATCGGTGACGTGTAAGTCTTTGAAGCGCAAGGTACCTAAAATCGACAGAGCATGACTTGGGAAGTCTTCCAAATCTAAGCCTTTCAGCTATTGTAAACGCATCAATCCAGTCGTTTTTAGGCAAATTACCCAAGGACTTTTTAAAAGCCTCTATAATCTTGGCATTAAAGCTGATAATCATGGGATCATAGGTTTTAAGATCAATATGATCTGCCAGATAGAACTGGAGTGGCCACCCATATACTGAAGTTGATTCAAGTCCGGCAAAAACCTTGTTGATGTTTAACTTTTTACAGCAATCCAGGATATTGCCTGCAATTACTTCTGCACCTATGGGGGTGTTATCCACAGCGAAGCGTTTAATAGCTTCATTACCTTCCTGGTCGAGTATGTATACCTTGACATCATCTTGACTTACATCCATGCCGACATAAAGCTTGTTCATTGTATATAGCACCTCCTTTCACTAGGATAGTAAGATAGTAAGGTTAATTTGAGATAACCCTAGCAACCGGATTTTGTAGCACCCTCGCAATGAGCGCATAACAATAAAGACCTCGTTCCTCTGCTGCAAGGGGTCAATATTATGACAACGCAGATTTCGCGTTAGAAAAGGCAAATCCGGTGTAGGAACCACTCTAAAAAAGCGGACGAACCGCAAGGAGGACGAAAGCTTGTCACATATTAACTTTACAGATTAATAATGCTACAGGTTATCTCAGTTGTAAATATGATTTTGTTTCGCTTCGCTACTCAAAATAGCACACGGCCTACGTGTTTGTTAGATAAAAGAAAACTGATTTGCTATGCTTGATGTGAATTGAATTTTCCAGTTAAATACTGGATATTAAAATACTTAAGGCACGAACACTAATGTGTTGTGTATGAGATTATTATACGAGGAGGGGTATTATGAAAAAAAGAAATGTACTTAGTTTAGTGATTGCAATTATTGTTGTTCTTGCAAGTTGTGTATCTGGTGTATATGCAGCTTCAGAGACAGAAACGAATGCAGGTAATGATGCCGTTAAAGCAAGTGAGGTAGATACTGAGATAACAGAGAAACAAGAAGATGTAACAGTGATATCTAAAAATTTGGTTTTGTATGAAGATATGGTTGTTACAGGAAACTTATTATTAACCGCAGGGATAGTTGATTTAAATGGCTTCAAGCTCACAGTTAAAGGTGACTTAAGACAGACTTCCGGAAAGTTAACTATAAATGCCGGTTGTTTGGAAATAGAAGGAGACTATTTTATTGAAACAGCAGAAGGCGGTAGTGCTGATAGTTATTTAGTTATGAGTAATAGTTCCGATTACATAAAAGTAGGAGGAGATTTTGTTACAAACACATCCAACATACACACCTTGACGGCGGGAACACTGGAAGTAAAGGGAGATTTTATTCAGAGAGGAAGAAGTAATAGTTTTAATTCCAAGGAAGATTTCAAAGTTATACTAAGTGGAGATAAAAAGCAAACTGTAACTTTCAGAAGCATTGCTTCCAAAATAAATTATCTGGAAATCAGCAATGAGTCAGAGGAAGGAGTATCCTTTGAAGGTTACCTTCCAATAACTAAATTGTATAAAAGTATAGAGATAAACGGCAATGTAAATCTTGTAAATAGCCTTGATTTAAATGGTTTTAAATTAACTGTAAAGGGGAATTTATATCAGACTGATGGCACATTAAATATAAATTCAGGTACTTTGGAAGTAGAAGGAGACTATATAATCGGAACAATAGAAGGTGGTACGGTTGATAGTATTTTATCTATGTCCAATAGTCGGGATTATGTAAAAGTACACGGAGATTTTGTTTCAAACACATCCAGTTTTCATTCCTTAACAGCGGGAACGCTGGAAGTAAAGGGAGATTTTATTCAAAGAGGAAGAAGCAATAGTTTTAATTCCAAGGGAGACTTCAAAGTTTTACTAAGTGGAGATAAAAAGCAAGCTGTAACTTTTGGAAGCATTGGTTCCGTAATAAATTATCTCGAAATCAGCAATGAGTCGGAGGAAGGAGTAACATTTGAAGGTTGCTTTCCAATAGCTAAATTGTATGAAAGTATAGAAATAAACGGTAATGTATATCTTGGAAGAAACCTTGATTTAAATGGTTATAAATTAACTGTAAAGGGGAACTTATATCATACTGATGGTACATTAATTATAAATTCAGGTACTTTGGAAGTACAAGGAGACTACATAATCGGAACATTAGAAGGTGATACGGTTGATAGTGTTTTATCTATGACCGATAGGTCGGATTATGTAAAAGTATATGGAGATTTTATTTCAAACACATCCGGCTTTCACAACTTGAAGGCAGGAACGTTGGAAGTAAAGGGGGATTTTATCCATAAAGGGAGATATAACGGTTTTAATCCGTCAAAAGATCATAAAGTTTTATTGAGTGGAAGCGGAATACAGACAGTGTCTTTTACAGATGACAGGTACGGCTTTAATACCCTCGTAATAACCAAACCTATAGAGGAGGGCTACATTTTCGCAAACGAAGGTAAAGTGTGGAAAAATCTTGAGGAGACGGATTCTGATGATGAACCTTATACTCCTGTTGATACAACTCCCATATTAATAAATGGTGATATAAAGTTAAGTGAAGATACAGAGTATTTCAAAGATTTAATATTGCTTGACGGTTCCCTGGACTTAAATGGATATACATTGGTAGTAAACGGAGATTTTAAACAATATAGTGGAAATGTATATATTAACGGCGGGAAATTAATTATAAAAAGAAATTATATGATACAGGATTTTGCCGGAGGAATGGCTAAGGCATCACTGGAAATGAGGAATACCGATGATTATGTTGAAGTATTCGGTAATTTTGTAATGAATTCATCCGTTGATCATTCAACGCTCTTAATTGCTGGTACATTGGAGATAAAAGGAGACCTTGTTCAAATATATGATGATTCCTCTTCAGGAGGAGCAAAGCGAAGTTTTAATGCAAGCAGGGACCATAATGTTATATTAAGCGGAGAAGGCAAGCAAGAAGTTGTTTTTGGCAGTCCATTGGAATCAAAGATAAATAATCTTATAATTAAAAACAGTTCAGAAGAAGGAATTATTTTTAGAAGCGGATTGCCTGTGGAAAAATTAAATGAAGATGTATGTATTAAGGGAGACCTTTTAATAATAAGGAATCTTGATTTAAACGGTTATGCGTTAAAAGTTCAAGGGAACTTAAGACAGATCGGTGGGACATTATCTATAAACGGAGGATATTTGGAGGTTGAAGGAGACTACCTGATAGAAAGCCCGGAAGGCGGAATGGTTAACGCTATTTTGGATATGAGGAATGAAAAAGACCGGGTTAAGATATTGGGCGATTTTGTAATGCACTCAGCAAAAAATCATTTTGGTTATCTCAATGCCGGAATAATGGAGATAAGTGGCGACTTTACGCAACGGAATGAGGATGATGCCAGCACTTCACAATCAAAGAGAAACTTTAGTGCAAGTGAGAATCACCGTGTTCTATTAAATGGAGAAGGAATTCAAACTGTTGTATTTAGATATCCTGGAGAATCAAGCTTTAATGAGCTTGAAATTACCAAACCTTTAGAAACGGGGTATGTATTTAGAAACGATTTGCCTGTATGGAAAAAGCTTATTGAAAGTGGGCAATCCATAATCTATGGTGACCTTAATGAAGACGGTGATGTAGATTCGTTGGATTTGACAATCTTGAAAAGATATTTATTAAGAAAAATTGATAAGCTTCCTTGCCAAAATGGACATATAGCTGCTGATTTAAATGGGGACGGCGATGTAGATTCGTTGGATTTGACGATCTTGAAAAGATATTTATTAAGAAAAATTGATAAATTTCCTGTGAGTGAATAAATTTATCAACGTAAATTGTTATTTTATTGAATTGGTTTTTGAGCGGTTGTAAACAATATAGGCTGTCAGGGGAGATATCCTCATGACAGTCTTTTTTTATTGGATTTTAACGCAAATTAAGGAGGGTTCAAAAAAATCAAGGTAACATCGAAATTAAATTGTTAGAAATTTAACAAAATATATTGATAAATTTTTAACAATGTGGTATTATAATATTGTAGCATAAGAGTATAGGTTGGTAATAAGAATCAGAGGTGAGTATATATGAACAAAGGTTTATTTGATTTAAAAGGTTCGGTAGCTGTGGTGACAGGTGCATCCTCAGGTCTTGGTGTTCAAATGGCAAAAGCTCTTGCCCGTCAGGGAGCGGATCTGGTTATTTTGGCAAGACGAAAGGAGAAGCTGGAGCAGGTTGCCGAGGAAATTAGGGAATTAGGTGTGAAATGCCTGCCCATCGTGTGTGATGTGACCGATATTGAAGCTATAAAGAGAGCAGCTGAGATTACGGAAAAAGAGTTCGGAAAAGTGGACATTCTTATAAACAATGCCGGCAGCGGAGGTGTGGCACCTGCTGAAGAAACCAGTGATGAAATGTGGTATCACACTATTAATCTTGATTTAAACGGTGTTTTCATGGTTGCCCGCGAATTCGGAAAAATCATGATAAAAAACAAATACGGCCGAATAATCAACATTGCTTCAATGTATGGAATGGTCGGCAACATGGCACATCCAAGCTCTGCCTACCATGCGGCAAAGGGCGGTGTGGTAAATATGACCAGAGCTCTGGCGGCAGAATGGGCAAAATACGGAATTACGGTAAATTGCATATGTCCCGGATATTTTGTAACGGAGCTTACCCAGGATGTGCTGGACACCGAATACTTTACCAATTACATGAAACAAACCGTTCCTGTAGGACGTTACGGCAGGGAAGGGGAATTGGATTCGACTGCTGTCTATCTCGCTTCCGAAGCGTCTTCCTATGTTACAGGAGCAATTATTCCCGTAGACGGCGGCTACACCTGTATCTAGACT
>Ga0209508_1002557_pt1 | contig 11718 bp, 15 predicted proteins | sample AD_UKC129_MetaG_FD_184427 | JGI IMG/M metagenome (GOLD analysis project Ga0209508, IMG submission 184427) | Active sludge microbial communities of municipal wastewater-treating anaerobic digesters from Canada - AD_UKC129_MetaG (SPAdes) (version 2) | ecosystem: Engineered > Bioreactor > Anaerobic... | reverse complement strand
ATATGAAGTTAAACAAGCTAATCTGAAAGATAATGTCTGGAATTTTGTTAATAAAGACGTTGAAGAAATTGAAAAATGGATATCTAAAAATTCAATCCAATTAAAAGACTTAAGTAAAAAAATATTTGTTGGTATAAAAACCGGTTTTAATGATGCGTTTATTATAAATAATGAGGTGAGGAAAAAGCTGATAGAGGAAGATCCGAAGAGTGCAGAATTGATAAAACCAATTTTGAGAGGGCAAAATATTGGAAGATATTATATGGAGTGGGATAAAAAATGGATTATTGTAATACCTAAAGGTTTAACAAAGAAACTATTAAGTGGGAAAATGATGTCTATAGATAAAGCTGAAGAAGTTTTTAAAAAAAATTATCCATCTGTTTACTCTCATTTAAGTAAATTTAAAAATTTAAAAACTAGGGGAAAAGGTTTGTTAAAAAGAGATGATCAAGGAGAATATTGGTGGGAATTAAGGGCTTGTAAATATTACTCTGAATTTGAAAAACCCAAAGTTGTTTGGCAAATAGTTAATAACTATCCTGCATTTACTTATGAAAATACTAAAATGCTAACGTTAGACAGTACAGTTTTTATGACGGATAAAAATTTAAAAGTTTTAAATTTAATTTTATTGAGCAAATTATCAGAAAATTATTATATAAAAAATTATGTGCATCAATTAGGGGGAAAAGGCTATTTGTTGTCAAATCAATACATATCTAAATTTCCTATTGTCATACCTAAAAATCCTAAAATCTATGAAGCCATCGTTGATTATCTTCTTTTTCTAAATGCAATAGAAGAAAGAAGGACAGAATTTAAGAATATAATAAATTTTTTTGATAGGCAAATTGCTGACTCTCTTGTTTATGAACTATATTTCAAAGAAAAATTTGCAGAAGAAGGATTATATCCTCAACCAAAAGAACGACTACTTAATGAAGTTTATAAATATTTAAAGCCTATAAATTATGACAGATGGTCTGAACTTTATTGGAAAAATCAATTCGAAGAACAGCTAACTACAGACGAAAAAATAGAACTACAAAATTTAGAAAAAGAGAATCTCAAAGCAATAATCGAAACTTATGAAAAAATAAACAAAGACGAAAAAATTGATGGATTGATCAAAAAAATAAAATCTCATGATTGGGTAAAAATTATTGAGACAAAATAAAAACTATAGAATGGTTAAATTCAAATTAATAATATAGTTACAAATATATTGATTATTGATATATTATGATTGTTGAATTGAATATTTTATTTAAAAGGAGGGAATGGCACATTCATCTTCACCCTGTAGAGGATGGAGTATCCTGTGCCTAACATATATGAAATTTTCTATATAGACAGATAAAGTTATAGGTCAAGCAGTTGAATAGAATAAAGTGCCAGTACCATTAACTATCACTATACCATCTTCTGGATATAAAGTATTTGTTAATGGATTAGAAATATTGCCATCTTCTATGAAAAAGTTTAGTGGTACTGTACCTACAATATATATATCAAATGGATTACCTACTATTATAAATTGGTCATTTACACTAAAAACACATCCAAATATCTTTGTCAATAATGAGAATTAGTGCTTATAGGAAATTGATAGTCAAATAAATTGTTAGATGACGTATTCACCATGTTAGGCAAATATAAATGTTGAAAATAATGGGTAATTGAGGTGGAGTATATGTCGCAATTAGATAAATTAAAAAATGTTTTAATAAAAAATAAAGAATATCTTGGTAACGATGGCAAGATATTAAAAGGGTCAGATTTATCACTAAAATTTGATAAATTCTATGGAATATTTAAAGAATTAGATAGAGATAAAGATAAATTTAGATCTATCAATAATATATTTGATTTATATAATGAGAAAATATCTATATGTTTATTAACTAAACGAAATGAATAGATATTTAATCATACATTTGGTTCTAATCTTAATGATATGTTATTTGAATAGGAAAATAGTTTTGTATAGTCACAAATAGAAAATGAGATTAGAAGTGTTATCAATACTCATTTGCCAGAAGTTATAATTAATAACATATCAATAACTGATTTAAGTAATCATAAAGTAAGTATTGAATTGAATTATTCATTTAGTATGATACAACAAAATAATGTTTTATCGCTTACTATTTCACAGTAAGGAGGTGCAAATCGGTATTTATTACCGATATTATATATAATGGACGATTTTTTAGTTGTAATATATTTATAGTATAGAAGAATTATGGCATTCTTAAAAGAAATTTATACTCAATTAAAATTTTATATTTCTGTTGGATTAAATATTATAAAAGATAATTGTATATCATTTGGTAAATTGATATCAGAGTAGATTAAGAATGTCGGATTGGATATATATAAAAGTATAAAAATGCTTGGTCATACAATACATAAATGTGTAAAGTATTTGAATCATTCTATTATCAATTTAGTAAATAAAATAAGTGATAAATCATATTCAATAGTGGAAACAAAAAATAGACAACGAATTGAATAGAAAATTGAGTAGAATGATGTGAATTATTATTAGAAATTAATTGCCGATTATACCCCATCACAAATTTTTGATTTTTTTAGAGATCTGTATTTAAATAAAAAAATACAAAATGTTGAGTATTATATTAAATTAATAGGTAAAACTAAAAATAAATTTTTACAAGATTTTAACATATATATTGACGCAATTATTGATAAAACATATACTACTTCACAATTGTTTTATTTGCTAGAAATATATAATTATTTGACAATATATTGTAAATAGAATAATACGAAAATAATCCCACATGAAATTACATTTGATAATAAATTGTTACTATTTTTTGATGAATATATTAAATCTAATTTTATTAATATTATATATAATGATAGGTTGACAGATGTTATTGATATTAAGATATCTAATCCGAATTTCTATAAAACATATATATTAGATTTTTACACTAACACTTATGGCAGAATTCAATTACCTAATGTGTCATATATATATGATATAGAATAGTATATTTATTATGCGCAATATAAATTAAATATACAATACCCATTAGATAGTAATGCGCATTATAGTGTTATGCGCAAACAATTAAATAAAATATTTTTAAATGCGGATTAGTCTCATATAATTGTGCCAAGTATGTATCGAGTATTTATATTAGCAGAATTTTGTTGAGGTGACATATAATGCCATATTTTTATGTATTAAATTTTAATGATGAATTTGAGCATATACCAATTGGAACATACTATGATATATATGTATAGAAAAAAATTAATCAACCTATTTTAGTTAAAGAAAAACATGACCCAATTACTCATCCTAAAATATAGATTAGATTTAATAATATGGGAGATTATTTTATTATATTGTATAAATTCTATAAATTTGATGAGGAATATATTTTACAAACACCTCGATTCATTAAAGTAGTGTTAATTGGCAAAAATAATGAAGGTAATCCTCCTAGTGATATTACAGAAATTGTAGATATACCAAGTGATGAATAGTCGAATGATGATAATACTAGTGATGTAGTTAATAATATAATATTAGATTATATTGAAAATACATTAGGCATTCAGTATGAAGTGCAATAGTTAAATACTGATTTATGGGTTAATACTGGAGATAAATCATTTATAAATGATATAAACAATGTACAACGATTCGGGTTTTATGATGATTTTGTTGGAAGTATAGTATTGACAGATAATGTAGATCTGGAAAATAAAATAACTACTACTGAGTTTATTTTAAAACGTATTAAATTAATATGGAGTGCAGAATCAATTGCCCAATCTACGCATAATTAGAATGAAATACAAAGTCATATCCAAATTGATTAGATATATTTGTATAATGTTGGTAATAACACATATTATGTCAAAATTGGTGATATAGTAAAGGACCCAGTAAATGACACTGTATATTATAGTATTCAAAATGTACAAGAATTAAAACGATTTGATATTGTAACTCCAAATGTAGGCATTTATAAATTAGATTTACATAAATTAAATGTGAATATTGTACCAAAAATGATAAAAGAATATTATATTGGAGGTTAATGATATGGAACATAGAAAAGTATTTGTATCAACAAAATATATTTCAATGATTATAAATGGTAAAATGATTTCATTAAAACCAAATGAAAAATTGTATATTGATGAGGTTGATAAATCACTTCATCCATATATTGATGGGCTAGTCTCATCTATGCAAGGATATTATATGTTTGAAGAAATAAAGAAAGAACCAGAATATAACATTGAAAAAGAAATACAAAATGCATTATCAAATCAGCTTACATCTGTTGAATCTAAAGATGATAATATTAATGATGAATTGCCAGATGAAGGATTAGAAGATATAAAGGAAGATACATTATCAGATGAAGTATTAGATAATATGGTAGAACAAGAATTGTTAGATGATATGACAGAAGAGATAGAAGATAATGAGAATTATGAATATGATACTTTAGATACAAATCAAGTAGAGATTAAAGTGACAGATGAATTATTGGAATCTCTTAAAGGTGAAGATGGTAAAATCAAAATTGGTGAAATTGCCAATTTATTTGGGTTAAAAAGTGGAGAGACAAAGAATTTAGTAAATGAGAATATGGAAGATTATAACATATCATCATATAATCAAGATGTAACTGATAAAGCAGTAGAAATAATTGAATTGTTAAATGCGCTTTTAACCAAATAATTTTATTGGTGGTGTATATTAATGGCAAACTCAATGCTATTTAATAAAGAAGAAGATATAATTAAAATGGTAAGAATGACACTGGGAGAACCAGTGGTGAATGTGGAATTGACTGATTAGCAGATATATTTATAGTTGCAAGAATAGTTATTGATATTGTCAAAAAAATAGTTTTTTGTTGATTATTATCGTGTATATGTGCATAAGGGTGATACCACTATTAAAGTTATTGATAGATATGACCGTAGAATTAGTGGTATTCATCAAGTAATAGTATAGGATGAACGATTATCAATTTATAATATGCAATAGTTTCAATAGTTAATTGCCGGGTCTATGCAAACTATCTTAGAATAGTTGACATATATTGATTCGTTTAAGCAAATTTTATTAACACCAAAAGAATGGAAATGGAATGAAACCACGAATGAAATTAGGTTTTAGTCACCTTTGTATCATGATTAGTGGGCAATTATAACATATTTCTATATTCCTAATTTACAGGATATACCAGAAAATAGATTAATGTGGGTATATAGATATACATTATAGAAAAGTAAAGAGATTTTAGGACGAATTCGTGCTAAATTAGAAGGTGTGCAAACATAGGTTGGTGTTATTCAATTATAGGGTAGTGAACTAGTAAATGAATAGAATACTGAGATATAGAATTTATTAGATGAATTGGATGCCACTAAGAGTAAATATATATCTCCATTTTATTTAATTTGAGGTGTAATTATCATTGACAATTAATTTTACATATATTGATTTTTCTAAAGAATATTTGAGTATGTTAGATAATATTTGTCAATCTAATATTCCAATTTCTAAAATAGAATATTATAAGGTTATATCACCAATACATTTGACATATGATATTGATAGATTTCCTATATTTATTGCCATACTGTCTAATGTGTTATTGTATAAAACATTATTGAGTTTATATTTGACAAATAATACATTGACAGTACCCATATATATCAATAAATCATATTATATAGATGTCGATGTTTATGAGAAATATTATAATTTAGGAATAATAAATAAAGGTAACACTTTGCAAATTAAATATAATAATGTATACGCAAGAACATAGTAGAATAATGACAATATAATGTATATTACTAATAATAAATTATTTGATATATTGGAAAATGGGAATTAGCATTTTGCAGGATTACATATTTTAAATAACATTCGTGACCAAATAAATAATTCATTAGATCTGATATATTATACATTTTATGGGATAAATAAAGAATTATTATCACATAAAAATGTATTTGAAATTGCCAATTATATTTATTTAAGTGAATGGTCAAATGTTGATATTGAGGTGGCAAAATGATATTAATTTCTTCTAATAAAAAATGTGAAATAAATATTGATTATATTACATTGTCAAAGAATTAGGTACTTAGTTTTATGGCATCTATATTAAAATCATATTTTGGTGATAAATTTAATATTAATAGCCAATTTGTACCTAATACATATAATAGAAGTATAGTAAATATTTTGCGAACAAATTATATGGATTATCCTATACCATGTGCTATATATAACATACAAGAAAAAATATTAACCGCATCTCAATATAATATGTTTGTACGTGAGTTTACTCCTATAGATTTAATAATTTCAGATCTAAAAAAATATGCCGAATCTTCTACTGAATATGAAAATATCAAACTTGATAAACAATTATATGAGAATTTTAGAATCCCATATATATCTTAGAGTGGATTAGAAATGTCAGGAATATTGGAATTACAAATTGTTACAGAAACATATTAGGAATGGAATTTATTCAAAAACAAATTTTTTAAATACTTTCGTGAAAATAATAAAATCAAAACAAAACAACATATCGATATAAAAGAAATTATCAAAAAAACTACATTTAAAAATGATGATGAACGACAAAAAATTGTCGATATGGTATTAGAATTTCCATATCCTATATATATTAGTATACCAATATGGATATAGTTAAATAGTTATGATGAACCAGATAGAAATACATTTGATGAAACGAAACCGCAATTAGTTGCTACACAACTGAATTTTGAATGGGATTAGTACCCAATCTCAAATATAGTTATAAGTGAAGGAATTTTGAATTTAAATACAAAGTTGTATGTTAGCGATGCTACACTTGATAGGATAGATATTGATATAATAGAAAATTAATATTTATCAAAATTCGAAAATAATAAAAATTTAATTATATTAAATTATTTGAGAATATATATAGGGGGAAAATAATATGGCAATTAAATTTTATGCACCGGGCATAAAAATACGAGAAATAGATATGTCAATTGTACCACCGATTGTTGCCCCAAATATCACATAGTTATTTTTTATTAATTCACATTGGGGTAGTGATACACCTGTATTAATAGAAGGTGGGCAACAAGAATTTATCACAAATTTTGGATTCCCAGATGTGCCAGAAACAGATTATGTAAAATGGCTTTCATGGGATGCGTAGTTTAAATATGCTAGTTATGGTAAATGTTTAGTTGTTAGACAAAATTAGAATGGTGATAAAGCAGGATTTAAATTTAATAATGATACACCATTTATGGCAAAATATTAGGGAACCTATGGTAATTCATTGAAATTAAAAATTATTAATACTATTGCATAGAATAGTATAGCAAGTGAGATTCAAGTATTAGAAAAGTCAGATGATACTGAATACGTATTAGAATCTAAGAATATTAATATACAATTTGTCACAAAATCATGGGCAAATACACATACAATTACTGTGGCTACTAATACTATGACAATTAATATGAATAAACAACATCTTATGCCAAGATCTATTGTACTTAAAATAACTGATGGAACACATACTAAAATATTGACAGATAATGGGCAAGGTAAATTATATTTAAATGATACTATATTCTTCAATGTAAATTATGAGACTGGTGTACTTACATTAACACATGATTATACTTCTGAACATATAATAATCGGCGATATGGATTTTGAGTCACATACAGAATTGAAAACTGCAATTAGTGAATCGGCATGTGTTGAGATTATATCTGATACATTCCAAAATGCTAAAGAAGTTATAAATACAAGTTAGTATGTACAAACGACAAGCACAATAGATGCGATATGGAAAGATTTGTTTATGTCATCTGATGTAGTATATTTAGATTCTGATGGTAATGGTACAGATGGATAGGTTGAGACTCCAGTCTAGGAATATATTGAAGATTTATCTAATATATATAAATATTCTTTCTCAGTATTACCTACAGTTGGAAAATTATCTTAGAATGATGTAAATGCATTAGCTAGTTTATAGATGAAACGAAAAGATTTTATTATATTAAGTGAGATTTGCAATACTACTGATCCTAAAAAACCACCCACATCTTATGAACAAATATAGAAACAAATTGATAATTATGTAACTGTATACCCTGGTGATATACTTGGTAGTTATGTATAGTTATACCATCCATGGGTATATATGACTACATAGAATGGGCTTAAAGTGGAATATCCACCATCGTTTGTATAGTTATTAAATATATACCAACGATTATTGACAAACACTCCATGGCAAACATAGGCAGGAACATCACGTGGTGGTGTTGCAGGTGATGTCACATACATATTACCAGACCATTTACAAGATAGATTATATAATGCGCATGTTAATCCGATAGTGAAATTTTAGGGTATGGGGAATTATGTATGGGGACAAAAAACTTTATATAGATAGAATAGTTAGCTAAATAGATTAAATGTTAGATTGACATAGATATATGCAGAGATTACTATACAAGAAAAATTAATGGCATATTTATTTGAGCCATTAACTGAAACCACAATTTAGGCAATTGATAGAACAATTGATAATGTATTATCTGATTTACAAGAACGTGGTGGATTATACTAGTATGAATATAATGTAGATTCAAGACCAGAATTAATTGATAATAATCAAGTTATATAGACAATTACATTATATCCAACCAAAACTTTAGAATATATAGATCTTACTTTTGTTATCAAAAATTATGCGTAGAAATTATGATATATGTAATTATTATGAGAGGAGTTGATATTATATGGCATTAGGTTAGCCAAAAATAAATTGGATAGAAATTGATGATAGTTTAGCTCCTGCTCCAATGGGTGAAACTACACAAAAAGATGTTTGTGTATTTATAGATTCAGAATGGGGACCTATTGGTAAATCTGTGAGAGTTAGAAATAGACAGGAGTTTAATCAATATTTTGGTAATATTGAATGGAATCCAGATTTTTAGCCATCATCTAATATACGATATTTACAATGGTATTTGGCAGGATTGTTAGCAGATATTAATCCATTAGTGGTTAATAGGTTATATACACCACTTGATACAAATTTAACTCCATTTATCTAGTTTGCAAATTATAATGGATTAGCTATTGAATAGAAATACCCTGGCAAGATGGGCAATAATCTTGGAATTGAATTAAGTTATAATGTAAATACTGATGCGATAATACTTAAAACATTATATTTAGTAGATTATGACATAAATGAGATACCAGTATATGGTGATACAATAACACAATTAGAAACATTTATTAGTCCATCTCTTCAAGATCTATAGAAGGAGATTGCATAGGCAGGATAGACTACTGATATACAAAAACGAAAAATTCAATTGCAAGCATTAGTAGATATGGTAAATGAACAATCAAATTATGTTGTATTATCATTTCCTAATGGTGACAGTGATTTAACAAATTTTGTGACCAATATATTAACAAAAGATATATTAGATACGTTAGATGCGAATGGTGATGTGGTATATAAACACACATTACAATTTTTTATGCCATCATCAAGCGGTTCATAGAGAGTTAGGGCAATAAATAAAGCGACATATAAATTTGTAAAACCTTCAACATTGCCTGGACCTATATCATTACCAACATCTACGATATAGGCTTCAGTTAATGTCAATATTGCACAATCTATTAGTAAATATATATAGAATAATGATTTGACAAATAAAAATAAATGGAATATCGGATATGTATAGACATTAGGATTATATAAACATCCATCAGCTATACAAGGTAATATGAAAATATCTGATATTACAAATGCGCTATTAACTCAATTAGTATTACCGCAACGATTGTCATTATTAGTATAGGATGCGGATGATATAGTAGTAAATACATAGAGTGAATTAGAACTTAAAATCAAAGGAAATGAATTTGATATATTGAATATTCCACGAGATGTTAATGGATCATATGTATAGGTATTTTATCCATGGTAGACAAATAAAGATTTTTTAAATAGAACAATAGATATACCACCTTCATTTGAGTAGATTAAAAAATTAGTGGTATATGAACCACAAATATCAATTTAGGGTTTAAATAGAGGAAATATCACTAGTATACCCAAAGTACCTACTAATCCTGAAATGCATGAATTATTGTCACCAATAAATATCAATACAATTTTATCTATTCCAAATAAATCATTATACCCAATTATGGATGAGAAAACTTTTTATTTAAAAAATAGTTAGTTAAGTAGAATCACTGCTAGACGAGTATAGATGTATATAGAAGAAAGTGTTAGCGCATAGATAAAGCAATATTTATTTGAACCAATTAATGAACCTACAAAATTATAGATACGAAATAGTATTGAGTCATTCTTAGATAGATGTGTAGAAGAATAGAAAATATATGAATATTTAGTAGAAATTGACGATAGACCAGAATTAGTAGATAATAATATGTTAGGAGTTATTGTTAAATTTAAACCAATAAAAAATTTGGAATTTATCCAATTAAATTTCAAAATTAGTTCTTTATCAAACTTACAATAGTGAGTGAGGTGGATTACATATGGCATTTTTAATACCAAATTATGATTTTTTGAAAAATATCGAACCACATAGACATAACGCAGCAATAGTGTTATATTCATTACCAAGAACATTAAATACAGTATTCTCAGATATAGTTAATTTAATCACAAATCAAACCAAGAATACAAATGCAACTAGGACACCAAATGAATCAGTATAGACTAATATTATTACAACTGCATTTTCTGGATTAAGAAATGTATAGATCTCAAATTTCTTATCAGTATCGACAAAAGAAATTGGTGATGTAAACAATAGTATAACTGCGCAAACTGATGAATTTTATAATGGATTAGTTGTGAGAACATAGGGTAAAATTGTATATCCTGAAAGTGTAGATATTACATTTAAGGAATATATGTATAAACCTATTACAAGAATTATGAATTAGTGGTCAGGATTATAGTCAGATAAAGCGACTGGCCGTGTAGGTCATCAATCTGATTATAAAGGTAGAATTGTAAAAGTAGAATTTGACCCTGATGTCAATATTCAACCATAGGATTTATTCTCATAGGAATCAGAAGATTCTGCATGGAGTAGTGCTAAAAGAATACTAAAAAATTAGACACGTATTTTAGTATTCGAAGGTGCATGGCCATCTACTGTACCAGAAACTGGTATGTAGGTAGATAGTGATGATATTGATGATGTGTCTATAACATTTACTATTGATGCGGTATTGGAAGATTTTACATATGCTAGAACTTAGTTAAGAGAATTAATATCGAAATTATTTGGTAATTTATAATAAATATTATAATATAATGGGGGTATATTTTTATGGCGTATAAAAAATTAGATTTATATTTAACGTATTTGGAATATTTTGATATTGAGTCTGTAGAAGCAATGCCAATTTTTTTAAAAACAAAAAAGGAAGCATATGTGTATTATAATAATTATGTTGATGATTCTGTTGATGATGAATATGTGAAAATTTGCAAAGAAAATATTGACTATCTTGTAAACTTCGAAGGGCTAGATTATTATGATATATATTGGGATCAATATGATACCAAATTACCATATTTGCCAAAATTA
>Ga0209508_1002554_pt1 | contig 11723 bp, 8 predicted proteins | sample AD_UKC129_MetaG_FD_184427 | JGI IMG/M metagenome (GOLD analysis project Ga0209508, IMG submission 184427) | Active sludge microbial communities of municipal wastewater-treating anaerobic digesters from Canada - AD_UKC129_MetaG (SPAdes) (version 2) | ecosystem: Engineered > Bioreactor > Anaerobic... | reverse complement strand
CAGCGGTAAATGGCTCGAAGTATGTGAATATGAAGACGGAAAGATCACTATACTTTTTGAAAACAAAAAGGTATCTTTCCTTGAATCTCAAAATAAAGTCAGTATTGATAACAATAATGATGAGATACTGAACAAAAGGGAATATTTCCCAATAACTCAAAACAAACCTAAATGCTGGAAACCGCCTATAAACCACCCCTGGAGAATATCCTATGAATGTAGATCATGTGACATTTCAAACTGGGAATAAAATATGACATTGAATTTAGTAATAACATAAAATTTTAAATCATCTTTTTAGTAAGCCTTTATATTATCTTTCAATGTTTTTTCTTATATTACACAAAAGTGATTTTAGTTCTGGATAACCCATTATCGGTTCCCTGCAGTTCGTATCAGTAAGCAGGTTTGCATTTGCATCTTTTTCCCATCCATGTGGAACAAACACAACGCCTTCTGCAACAGCATCATCCACATGGGCCTTCATGCGAACGCTACCCCTATTGGTCTCCACTATTACCTCATCACCTTCCTTTATGTCGTATTTCTTTGCTGTCTGTGGACCTATTTCAAGATATGGTTCAGGGCTTTTTTTATTAAGCATTTGTATGTGTCTGAACTGGCTATGGGTATAATAATAATTTCTGTTCCCTGTGGATAGAATCAACGGGTATTTCTCGAGTAATTCCGGTGAGCTTATAGGGCTTCTCTGGGGTTCAAGATATGTAGGTAGAGGGTCAAAGCCGACCATCTTCAATGCCTCGCTATATATTTCAATCTTTCGGGATGGGGTTGAAAATCTTCCATCCTTCATACCGTATTGTTTTTCCTGGTAAAATGAGCCTTCAGGCTTTTCATTAAGAAGCTCTTCGAATGTTAGACCAGTTGGCCCTAATTCGAATGCCACAAGTTCTTCTTCTGATTTCCAATAAAATTTGTCTCCAATCCCGAGTCTTTTAGCAAGCTCTGTAAAAAACTTCCATTCAGACCAGCTTTCATACAAAGGTTCTATTGCCTTTTTTCTCAACATCAAATAAGGTAAGCAGTGGCAAACATTGTATGTATAAGCAAGACCCCATTTCTCAAGGTGTGAGCAAGCAGGGAGCAGATAATGGGCTAAACTGCCAGTTTCTGTCATGAAAAGATCATGAACTACGAGCAGCTCAAGCCTTTTAAAGGCCTCTTTAAAGGCATTTGAGTCCGGCATGGATACAATTGGATTGCCTCCAATGACAAAAAAAGCCTTAATTTTTTCAGGGATATTTTCAGGCAGACAGGTTACAACACCATACGGGCTTTTTCTACCCCACACTTCATAGAATAAAGGATATCTGTCTGCACCAAGGGGTTCTCCTTCCACTTCAATACCCACATTTCCCAGTGGCAGCCTCGGGCTTATAACCCAGCCACCTGGTATATTGATATTACCTGTAATTGTCTGTAGCACTGAAAATGCTCTGCTATTCTGGGTTCCATTTGCAGTTTGATCCTGAGTGCATGTGCCCTGATATATACTTGCACCTTTTGTATTGGCAAACATCCTTGCAAGCTTACGTATATCTTCTGCAGAAACCCATGTTATCTTCTCTGCCCATTCAGGTGTATACTGCTGTATGTGTGGCACAAGTCTGTCGAATCCTATAGTGTATTTTTCTATAAATTCACTATCATACAGATTTTCATTTATTATTACATTTATCATGGCAAGTGCCATTGCGCCATCTGTTCCTGGCCTGATCCTTAGGTACATTTCTGCCCTGTCAGCAAGGGGAATTCTTTTTGGGTCTATAACCACAAGCTTTGAACCCTTTTTTAAGTTTTCCTCAATTGCAAGCCTTAAAGGAAAATCTGAGGCATCGGGATTATGTCCCCATAGGATATAAAGTTTTGAATCGAGTTCTTCTGTAGGATATTTGCCAAATGTTATCTGCCTCGTCCTTATCCTCATTCTGTAACATATGCTTTCCACTGAAAAGAAATTAGGGGAACCAAATGCTGCCTTGAATCGTTGTGTAAGGCCAACCATTTCAAGATTCTCTACACCTACAGATCCACTAAAGACGCCCAGCACAGTTGGGCCGTATAAGTTTTTTAGGGATAAAAGTTTTTCTGCAATCTCATCTAAGGCCTGCTCCCAGCTTATTCTCTCCCATCCACCCTTTCCTTTCTTCATGGGATATTTGAGCCTGTGTGGACTGTATATGTTTTCAAGCATGGCCTCACCTTTAGTGCAGAGCTTACCCTTATTAAGGGGATGGGATTCTAAACCCTCTACCTTTATAGCCTTGCCATCTTCTACAAAAACCCTTATCCCACAGCTATGATAACAAAGTGTGCAGTCAGTTAATACCTCTTTCACTGTATTGGTCATAATCGTATCCCTTTCTTTTTTAAAAGATATATTTTTAACTAATGTCTAAAATACTTTATTTTAGGTGTTACCTCCAATAAAATCATCTTTTTTGACATATATCTACTCTTTCAAAATCAGCTTGTCTTGAAGATTCTTTATTGTAGTCCATTATACTATCTAAATTATCTAAACTCCAGCACAAGTTGTTCTCCCTGGGGCACGTGCGCCATTACTTCAAGGCGTTCATTGATCCATTCCCATAAGTCTCTGTAGGTAAATTAGGTTATATCTAAACATGTCGACAAGGTTTGAAAGCGACCAGTTAAATAGTAATCTAAACTTCAGGTATAAAAGAATGAAGATAGCAATCAATTATAGGTTTGTTTTTATGCCCTTCTGTTTTAGTGTGTTTTCTGCCTCTTTTATCAGGTTTTTATTTTTGGGATTCTTATACTGGATTAATGCACGGTGCATCTTGCGCTCTTTAAATGTCTTTGCTACATATATCTTTTCGCCTGTGAAAGGATCTATTTCTGTATAGTACATACAACCAGAGGTCGTCATGGGAAGGGGCATGAAATCCTGTATCTGTTCGGGATAAATGTTTTTCTTTTTCAAATATCGGGACATGGTATATGCATCCTCAAGGGTTGAACCAGGATGGGCAGTTATAAAATAATGGACAAGATACTGGTCTTTTTTTAATTTAGCATTCACCTCTTTAAATCTTTCTACGAATCTTTCATAACACTCAATAGGAGGTTTATTCATCAATTTTAAAACACAGTCTACACAATGTTCAGGGGCAACCTTCATCTGCCCGCTTATATGGTTTTTACAAATCGCCACCAGATATTCTTCGCCATCTTTGCCGGATATGAGGTCGTATCTTATACCGCTTTCTATAAATACATGTTTAACCTTAGAGATGTCTAAAATCTCTTTATACAGATCAATGCTATCACGAAGACCCAGTTTTAGATTATCGCACTTTTTAGGTATGAGACACTTTCTATTGATACACGCACCCTTTTTATCCCATAGAGGACATTTTGCCTTATATAGATTTGCCGTGGGTCCACCAACATCTGTTATTGTTCCTCTAAAATCCTTTCTTTCTGATATAAACTTTGCCTCTTTTAAAATAGAGTGCTTGCTTCTTGACTGGACAATCCTTCCTTGATGCATATAAAGCCCGCAAAAACTACATTCACCACAGCAACCCCTGTGGGAGATAATGGAAAACCTAACAGTTTCAAATCCAGGTATGCCACCGGATGCATCATAAGATGGATGGGGATTCCGTGTATAAGGTAGCTCATATATTTCATCCATTTCCCTCTCACTTAAAGGTGGTTGTGGCGGATACTGGACAAGATAACGGTTACCGTGCTTCTGGATAATGGTCTTTCCCCTAAAAGGGTCTTGATTTGTATATATTAGCCTGAATGCCTCGTTGAATTTTTCCTTATCATTTTTTACTTCTTCATAAGACGGGATTTCTATAAAATCTGTGCCTTCTTCTATGGAATCTTCAACATCTTTTGCAATAGTTGCTGTTCCCAAAATGTGTTTAAGGCCTTTACCTTGTTTAATTCTATCTGCTATTTCAATGATTTGCCTTTCACCCATGCCGTATACAAGAATATCTGCACGGGCATCAAAGATAATAGACCGTCTTACTGTATTGTCCCACCAGTCATAATGGGCAAATCTACGAAGGCTCGCCTCAATACCCCCAATAACTATAATGACATCACCAAAAGCCTCTCTAATTCTGTTTGCATATACAATAACGGCCCTGTCTGGTCTCAGTCCTGCCTGTCCCCCTGGAGAATAATCGTCTTTTTTTCTTGGTTTCTTGTTTGCTGTATAATTGGCCACCATTGAATCCATATTCCCGGCAGTTATGCCAAAAAAGAGTTTTGGTTTGCCGAGTTTTTGAAAATCCTTAGTGTCCCTCCAGTCAGGCTGTGATATGATACCTACCCTATAGCCTCTTTTTTCTAAAACCCTCCCTATTACTGCCGTTCCGTAAGAAGAATGGTCTACATAGGCATCGCCTGTAATCAGGATTATATCCAGTTCTTCCCAGCCTCTTCTCTTTACTTCTTTTATTGACATGGGGAGAAAATTCATTTCCATAATACTTTTACAGGTTGGATGAAACTATTGAAAAAAAGTAGCTTTTTACCAAAGGCTACAATCTCATCTCAATGAGATAGGGTCCTTTATTTTCCAAGGCCTTTTTTAATTCAAAGGTAAGGCTTTCTGCATCTTCCACAGATACTGCATTTACGCCCAAGCCTCGTGCAAGACTTACCCAGTCTATAATTGGATTATCAATTCCAATGGATGCAAGGGAATTTTTGCCAGGTATTTTATTCGCCCTTTCTAACTCAATCTTTAATATATTGTAAGACCTGTTTGAACATATAAGGGTTTTGATGTTTAAGGATTCATGTGCCTGGGTCCACAGTGCCTGAATAGTATACATTGCACTTCCGTCTGCCTCTATATTCATAACAACCCTATCTGGACATGCAATGGCTGCACCAATTGCACAAGGCATACCGTATCCTATTGATCCACCGGTAATAGTTAAAAGTGAATGGTGCGGTGCGTGAGCACTCATTGGATAATATGAAAAGAAAGATGTTATTCCTTCGTCCACAATGATAGCACCTTCAGGTTGAAGTGCTGCTATTATATAAGATACTTTATCAGGCGTTAGCTTGCCTTTGGGCATATTTGATTTTAAATTTTTTGTTTTTTTCTGTTTTTTTATACTATTTTTTTTGAAAACCCCGAGTATTTGATCAAGACATTCAAGGGCATAACAAGGGTCCTGGTTTTCATTACATAGATACAATTTCTTTTGATTTCTCGTTAATAAATAACTATCTATGTCTTCATAGCCAAAGAACGTTACAGGTTCCTTTGTCCCTGCAATTACAAAAAGTTCATAATTTTCTAAGAGTCTTTTTGCCTCTTCTGGAAAATAGGGTATCTTTTCCACATAAGGAAGTCCTCCTCCCCTTTCGATGTATCCTGGAAAAGTTTCTGTAAATATGGCACATCCAGTCTTTTTCTGGATTTTGGAGGCAATTCCAAGACCCTTTTTTCTGAGGGTTTTTCCACCTAAAAAAAGGGCCACCTTATCTGATTTCTTCATTTTTTCTGCAATGGATTCAATATGATGTATATCAACGGATTCATAGGTTATTTCACCTTTAATCTTTAAGTCACGATGATCTATTTCTGCTATCTGGTGATTATAAGGTATTATGAGGCTTGCAATCTGACTTTTCAGGGATGCCTTTACTGCATCTTTTACATCTTTTACAAGCCTTGCAGGCTCTTTGTTTGTCCTATACCAGTGGGATACTGTCTTAACCAGGGTCTCTATCTCCATGTTCAGTGGAGGGTCTGCGGGGATATGCCAGGTTGCATGCTCGCCTATAATATTTAAAACAGATGCCTTTGCCCTTTTTGCATTATGGAGATTGGCAATTCCATTTGCAAAACCAGGCCCCAGATGAAGTAGTGTCATAGCAGGTTTTTCGAGCATCCTTCCATAACCATCTGCTGCACCGGTGCATACACCTTCAAAAAGACAGAGAATTGCCCTCATTTCCGGGTAGTATTTATCCATGGCAAGGAGTAAGGGTATTTCAGTAGTTCCTGCATTGGCAAAACAGATTCTAATCCCTGCTTCAAATAAGATTTTTATGACTGCCTCTGCACCGTTTTTTGTTTTTTTACCCCTCATAATCAAAATCTCCTTTGAAAGTGTCTTCTTTATCATATACTTGAGGGCTGAATTCTATTACTCTTGCATATTCAATCCCATAAAAAATATGGGCGCATCTCGGTTTTATATTAATTATCTGGCCTTTTTCGAGGATTTGCTGGTCCTTTTCACCTGTGTCTATGTCATAAAATTTTGCCCTTATTTTTCCAGAAATTATATAAAAAGATTCTTCTTTTTTTTCGTGATAGTGACTTCCCCTGAAAAAACCTTCTTTTAATTCAAAATAGGCAAGATGCCGTATCTCTCGGTTATACGAAACCTGAACAAATTCCCCTTTTTCTTCATCCCACCTTTTAGCCCCTTCTATTTCATTTGTATAAGGCAGATATTCAATGCTTATCTTTTCCATGGGATGCAACTAATATAATTTTTTATTTCAATTCAATCAAGAAAAACATGGGTTTTTGGATTATAAAATGAAAAAAGACGCAGACTAAGACCGCCTGCGTCTTAAAATTTATTCTAAATTGAATTTATACGGCCTTTAACGGACATCCGCCTTCTGTCTATAAACCTTATAGTCTGTATTTAATATTGCCCTTGCCTCATCATCGAGCACATCCGTTATAAAAGGCACCTTTGTCTCCCTCTCTGTTTCACGGTTTGCCGAGAATATATCGTTTCTTGATATCTCAGTGAGTTTAAATTTACGGGCGCCTGCCATAAGCTGCTGTAGTCCTGCTGCAAGCTTATCAGCCAGAGTCCACATGGCTATGGCGCCAAAGGGGATATTTTTCATCTCCTCTTCCCCAACCTTCTTCTGGACATCGAAGTAGCCTGCAAATATCTCTTCAGGGGTGGTGCCGAGCTCTTTTACTGCAGGGGCAAGTTCATTCCAGTTGCCGTTTACTGCCTTTTTCCTCTCCGGTCTTAAGACACCTTCTATATTTGAACCAACAAATCCTGGTATCATAACTGCCCTACCCATACATACAAGTTTTGTAAAAGGTGCACCAAGGGCTAATGCCTTAAATATGTGGTCTTCCCTTGCAAGACCACCGGCAAAGGCTATATCTACTACTTTTTTACCCCTTGCAGCAAGAATGGATGCATATTCATAGGTCTTTGAGTGAAGGAGTATGGATGGTACACCCCATGTCTCCATCATATTCCATGGGCTCATACCTGTGCCACCTCCAGAACCGTCAACTGTAAGAAGGTCTAAACCTGCATCAGATGCAAATTTAATGGCCATTGCAAGGGCCTCCATACCGTATGAACCTGTCTTTAAGGATATTCTTTTAAAACCAATTTTCCTTAAATATTCCACAGATTCCATAAATGATTCATAAACCTGTTCAGGTGTCGATAGATCTGTGTACCCCAATCTGCTGTGTCTTGCAAATGCCTTGATGGCGCCCTTTTCAAAGGCCTTTTGAACCTCTGGTTTAGTCGGATCAGGATCTACAATATATCCCCTATCCTTTAAAAATAAGGCGTATCCGAGGCTGTCTACCTGGATCTCTCCGCCTATGTCCTTTGCACCCTGGCCCCATTTTAGTTCTATTATAACCTTTTCACCGTATTTGTTGATTACGTATTCGGCAACACCATTTCTTGTATCCTCCACATTCATCTGAACGATTATTGCACCGTAACCATCGAAATAACGGAGATATGTCTCAATTCTTCTGTCAAGCTCAGGTGCTTTAACAATCTTACCATCCTTTATAACTGCTTCCCTGTCTACACCTACTACGTTTTCGCCAACAACAATGGGAATACCAATTAATGCCGCACCGATTGCAAAGGAATCCCAGTATTTTGCCGCAATAAAAGTTGAACCAAGGGCACCTGTCATTATTGGTATTTTGCATTTTGTTTTAATCTCATTTCCGAATTCTGTCTCGATACTTACATTTGGAAATATACAATCATCTGATGAACTTGAAAGTCCATTTGGCAATCCGTATGCACCGTAATTATAACCCTGTATTCTTAATGAATTATAAGACACACCAATATGGCATGTATTGGCGCTACCTGCGGTTACTATTCCAAAGTCCCTTGGATATAGTATCTTTCTACCCTTTAAACTTGATAGCCATGTCTCGCATCTGCCTTTACAATCTGCACGGCATAGTGTACATAGTCCTGATTCAGCAGGATTGCCACGGTTTACAGTCCCTATTGCATCGTTTGATTTTGGCCATTCAATCATACAAACCTCCTTTTTATATGGTAAGTAGTTGCCATTATTTTGGCAATATATTACCAAAAAAAATATATATTGGTTAAGCAATATTATCAGCTGAAATAATAAATGTCAAGTAAAAATTAGATATTTAAAAAATTAAAAAAATATTGCATTTTTTAAAACGAACCGTTATAATCTAAAAAAATGGCAATATTGCCATTAAATAATTAATTAATTGCCGATTTGAGGTCATTAAGAGGTCATTAATATGGATAAAAACAAAAAGAAGGAACTTTTAATACTTAATGTTTTAAGGGATTCTGACAGACCTTTAACGAGTGGAAAAATAGCAGAGAGGCTCGAATTAAATGGTTACGACATAAGTGAAAGGACAGTTCGATTATATCTAAAAAAGATGGAAGAGGAAGGTTATGTGTCAAGTAATGGCAAAAAGGGCAGTTCAATAACAGAAAAGGGTATCGGCGAATTAGACTCATCATGGGTAATAGAAAAAGTGGGTTTTCTATCTGCAAAGATTGACCAGATGAGCTATATGATGAGTTTTGATATAAACACTAGTTCCGGCACCGTTGTGATAAATGTGACCATCGTTGACCCCCACCAGTTTGCGAAAAATATAGAATACATTGAAAAGGTATATGCCGATGGATTTGCCATGGGAAACCTTTTGACCTTTCTGTCTCCTGGAGAGAATTTGGGACACATAAATATCCCGGAGGGGATGATCGGTATAGGGACTGTCTGCTCAATAACCATAAATGGGGTGCTTTTAAAGCATGGCATACCTACCACATCAAGGTTTGGGGGCCTGCTTGAAATAAAGGATAAAAAACCTGTTAGATTTGTTGAGATTATCATGTACGATGGGACAAGCATAGACCCTCTTGAGATCTTTATCAGAAGCGGTATGACAAACTATATGGGTGCCATAAAGACAGGTAATGGAAGAATAGGTGCAAGCTTCAGGGAGTTCCCTGCTGATAGCCGCGATAAGGTAATTCAACTTGCCGATAGGCTAAAAAGGATAGGGCTTGGCGGGCTTGTAGGCGTTGGTATGCCTGGTCAGAGCTTCCTTGATATACCAGTGAGCGAGGGCAGAGTAGGAGCAATTGTAATAGGAGGATTAAACCCTGTATCCATCCTTGAAGAAACAGGGGTCAGGGCCTATTCAAGGGCCCTTGCAGGCCTTATAGACTTTAGCAGGCTTTTCCCATATGAAGAGATGAGAGAAAGGATTAAGGCCTTTTTATGATTAAGTCTTTTCTTCAACTATTGCACGCCCATCATTTCAGCCTTTCATAATATCAAATTTCAACCACCTCTTTTAACCACGGGAATCGTTCCTTTAACAATTTTTCCACCCACAGACTGAGGGCGAAATCACCGCATCACATGAGCTTTCCGCCTATTAGTTTTACCTTAACCATCCCCTTTTTTATATCAATGTCTTCGAATTCTGCATAGCCTTCTGCAAGTTCTTCGAGCTTGGGTTTGAGTTCCCTAAGGGCATTCTTTACCTCTTCTTTAGGATCCATTTTTACTCCTCTTCGATTAATTATTAACATAATTATAATACCTGTATTAAAAAAAATAAATCGCCACAGGATAAAGATAAATTTCTTATAAAAAGGCAAAAAAATATGTTAATAATGTAACATATTAAAAAATTTTGAGGTTCTGTCTATGGATTTAAAGATAATCAACGAAATAGCAAAGATTGTGGGTGAAAAGAATTGTCTCACTTCCCTTGAAGAAAGAAGGTGTTATGCATATGATGCCAGAACAGATGGGGCAATACCTGATTTAGTGGTATTTCCATCTTCAGCAAAGGAAGTTTCCGAAATTTTGATTCTTGCCAATAAATATATATTTCCTGTAATACCAAGAGGCCAAGGCTCAGGATTAACCGGAGGTTCTATTCCTTTAAATGGTGGCGTTGTCTTGTCCTTTACTCGAATGAATAGAATCCTTGAGATAGATCCGGAGAATTTGATAGCCATTGTTGAACCTGGTGTTATTACCTTTGAACTACAACAAGAAGTGGCAAAATATGGCCTTTTTTACCCACCTGACCCTGCTTCTTATAAATATTCGAGTATTGGTGGAAATGTAGGTGAATGCGCAGGTGGTCCTAACTCTTTGAAATACGGTGTTACGAGGGACTATGTATTAGGGCTTGAGGTGGTAAAGCCAACAGGAGAAATATTAAATGTAGGCGTAAAAACCATGAAAGGTGTTGTTGGTTATGACTTAACAAGGTTGTTTGTAGGCAGCGAAGGGACGCTCGGGGTGATAACTAAAATCATATTGAAACTTATTCCCTTGCCTGAAGCAAAGGCAACTCTCCTTGCCCTTTTTAATGAGGTGGAAGAGGCAGCAGAGGCTGTTTCGGCAATCATTGCCGCAAAGATTGTTCCTTCCACCATTGAGTTTATGGATAAGGCATCCATTAAATGCAGTGAACAGGCAAACCCTATGGGACTTCCAGAAGGGATTGGAGGATTACTTCTTATTGAGGTTGACGGTGATAAGGAATCCATTAGGATCCAAGCTGAAAAAATAAAGAAGATAGTGCTTGAGAAAAAAGCGATAAAATGTGAATTAACAGAAGACCCAAAAGAGGCAGATAGATTATGGCAGGCAAGGCGCACCCTTTCTCAGGCAACGTATAATCTAAATCCAGTTAAAATTGCAGAAGATGTGGTTGTCCCACGCTCAAACATCCCCCGTCTTATAAGGGCCCTTGAGGAGATGGAAAAGAAATTCAATATACCTATTTTGAGTTTTGGCCATGCAGGGGATGGTAATTTCCATGTAAGCATTATGATCAAAGACAACCCAGAAGATAGGGCAAAGGCAGAAGAGGCAGTAAAGGCCATATTTGAAGAGACATTAAAGCTCGGAGGAACCCTTTCAGGTGAGCATGGTATAGGCACTGCAAAGGCACCTTACATTGGGATGGAATTGTCCCCTGAAGTAATAGCCACAATGAAAGGCATAAAAAAATTATTTGACCCAAAGAACATTTTAAATCCTGGAAAAATCTTTCCAGATTAAAAATAAACGGTAATATGGTTATGCCCTACCCTATTGGTTTGAACATTTTTTCCAATGATACATCTAATTTTTTTGTTAAAATTATCCTTAAGATATTATGAAAAATAGAAGATCAGACCATATGGATTTTTATGTATCCCATGAAACACAGAGTTACATATTAAGAAATGCCTATATCCCGGAACATATAATTGGGCTGATGAAGGCTATCTCAGGTGGTGATTTGGGGATGATAGGTGATTTTATATTTTATGTAAAAGACAATTGGCTTATATTTATAGGTTATCCAATCTGTGGCATAACAAATAAAAAAGACCTTTCTTTAACAACCGATTACATTG
>Ga0209508_1002553_pt1 | contig 11732 bp, 5 predicted proteins | sample AD_UKC129_MetaG_FD_184427 | JGI IMG/M metagenome (GOLD analysis project Ga0209508, IMG submission 184427) | Active sludge microbial communities of municipal wastewater-treating anaerobic digesters from Canada - AD_UKC129_MetaG (SPAdes) (version 2) | ecosystem: Engineered > Bioreactor > Anaerobic... | reverse complement strand
GGAGGTAGACATGGGTGGTAGAAAAAGAATATATGCTGAAGAGTATGAGAAGTTTATTAAGGAAGAGCATAAATGTCAGTGTGGTTGTGGGAATGTGTTGAAGCCTTCTTATAAAGTATTCTCGCAATCTATAAAAATATATGACCTGCCACCACGATATCTATATAGCCATCAACCAAGAAATCAACCAGAAAAAAAATATACTGCAGAAAAAAGATTGAAACATCGCATTATAGAGTATAATGGATGCAGGATAATGTTGCTTGAACATAATGGAAGATGTAAAAAGAGTTATGAGTGTAATAAGTATTTTGATTGTTTGAATCATATTGCTTTAATAGGTGCTGAAGGATGGAAGGTAGTATAAACGAGATTATATAAACTCTATACCCATACTTTTCAGTTTATCTATTTCTTCTTTTATCTCGTCTAACAGATGATACTCTTTCTTTGCCCTTACTACCTTAATCTCATTCCCTATTTTCTTGATACCTTCTATAACTTTATCTATCGTGTCTGCTCCATAAACAATAGAACATACAATTGTTCCACCTTTAGAAGCGTAATACTTACCGTCTTTTTTGTATGCAGTGCTGAATTTGATATAAGGTCTGTATTTATCAGGAAACCTTACTTCAAGGCTTACATTGTTCAGTTCATCTGAACGAACAGGCAAACATCCCCAGAATTTCTCTTTTACATCAAGTGTTACCTTCTGGTTGTTAGCTATTCTGAATATTACTTCTGGATAGTTGCGAATGGCTGTGGTGAAGATATGTCCCAGAGGATGAGGAATGCGTGCTGTTATGTCTATGAGATAGTCTTTGTTTTTGTTGACTATTCTCTGTTCTGTGCTGATAAACCCTCTGTAGTCCATTGTGGTAAGTATGTTTTTCAGATGTGGTTCTGTTCTAACAAACCATTCTGGAATTCTGTATCCCCAGACACCTATATAAGCTGAATGGTTTTCTATACCCCACATCAGAGGAAAACAAAAACCATTGGCAGGTGAGAATATACCATCTATTCCTGCCTCTACTGCATCTTTGATTTCCTGTTCTACGATGAATTCGTATCCTTCAGCAAACTTACCCCATTTGACCTGGAGTATGTCAAGTAGAGGTTCTACTTCATCATAGGATGGAGAATAAAAAGTTTCACAGTCTCCACGAAATACACTTATCTTGACTATCACATTGTTATTGTTCTTCAGTATGTCTCTTAATCTATCTATCCCTTTCACCCGCCATGTTTTCATAACTGGTAGTCCTGCATGTTTCAACAGGTTCTTTAAATACCATCTGTCTAATTCTAACTTCTCACCTCTACCAGCACCAAAACATATTTTACCCTGCTTTCTGAAGTAATCTATTATGTCTCCGTATCCTATGTCGAATGTTGCTATTAAGTCCACATCGTTTATACGGTAGAATGGAAACATGATTTTCTTGATACCTTCAAATCCCAATCCGTATGAAAAGTCGTTGAATTCAGGGAATGCTGTCATGAAGTGTGTCCAGTAATAGACATTGTAAGCAGAGGATAGTCTTAAAGCATGTTCTACTTCTAATCCTGTTCCTAATACAAGCACTGATTTCCTGTTAGCCATTTATATCCTCCTGCCAGTTATTACTCATTTACTCCATCTGACACATTACATGTATCATAGTTTGGTATCCTGTAGACTTACCAGTTATTGTGATAGGAAACCAATAGAAACTCATTTACTGAACCTGACATATTACATGTATCATAGTTTGATATTTTATAGACTTGCTGTTTGTTGTGATGGGAAACTGTATCTGTAGACTTACCAGTTATTGCGATAGGAACACTTATTCTAAACTGATTTACTGTATCTGCAGACTTGCCACTTATTGTCACGGATAGCTGAACCTCATGTATTATAGACTTGATGTTTGTTATCATGGTTTGTTATCATGACTTTGTGTATTATAGACTTGATGTTTGGTTTGCCACTTTTTGCATATATATACAATTATAATATATGCAATAAGTGGCAAGGTAGAGTTATCTGGATGTTCAGTCTTCTTCATACGCTTCTTCTATTTCTCTTACTTGCTCATGAAGTTCTTTCGGTATTCTGGACATCTTGTAGACTTCAGGTGCAAGAATCTTCATCATGTGAAGTCTGATAGCGTTATCGTCTATGTTGATGACAGGTTTACCCTGTTCGATGTTTTTGATGTTCTGGGTTATTACAGCATTCAGTATGTTTGTAAAAGTCTTCATATCACCTCTAGCAAGAGCTAATCCCAGTCTTTCGTTGATGCTGGTGGTTTTAAGTTTGTGTTCTTCTAAAAGGTTTCTAATAACTTCCTGCCTGGATAACATGTTGATGTATTCTACTGGATTAAAACCTAAACTTTTCAGGACTATGTTGAATAGATTGGGAGTGAAGATCAACTCACCATTAGCCATACGAGCACCTTTTTCGTCATACCATCTGTAAGCTACAAGAATGTTTCTCACAAACTCTGGCATCATGGTCTCTACTGCCCTGTAAGCATTAGAGTGTTTTTTCCAGATGCTGTATGCTCTTTGTGCTCTGACAGCTATATCAGGTGCTACACCTGTTACTGTTTTGATAAGACCGTAAACAGGATGCTGAACATCAAGAGTGCTTATTTCTACAGGGTTGATAGAACCTGAAATAGTTAGACCTGCAAAAGCTGGTAAACCATACTGAATGTAGTTTGCTAAATTATCTCCATATTCAGATGATATTTTTTTAGCTAATGATTTCATGTCCACTTCAAATGCTTCATCTCTATCAGCAAGTTTATTATATGCCCAGTGTATGGCTTTAAGCAGTTCCATGGCCATCGGAACACCTGCTATACCACCAAGCAACAGATGTGAACCAAGAAGCATGACAAAGGTTTTGTATTCACCTTCACGGAGTAACTGTCTTGCTCTGGATAACCAGTTGATGGCATAGAGACGGAAGATGAATAAAGGTCTTAATGAACCTCGTGCAATCTGTGGAAGCCCCATAGTGGAGTAATCAAACTGTGTCATGTTCAGACCTTCACGCTCTATAAACTTCATCAACTCCTCACCTTTCAATCCTTTTTTCTTACCTATCTGAAAGAATACTGAAGCGGCATGGTATCTGTTTATTATCTCTGCTTCTTTAAAGGGTATGGAGAGGTATTCAAATGCTGTTTGTGGAATGGTGCGCAATCCTGATATGCTGTCTTTATACCCCATCATCTCTTTTATACCCTGTGCTATGAGTATTTCTCTTTCTACCAGTTCATCCATAATAGTTTTCAGTTCAGGGTCAAGTTTACCGTATCTTTTTGACCTGTAGTTGATTGCGTCTTTATATGCTTTAGAAAACATTTGTGTTGCTTCTTTTGTTGATACATACTTTGTAGTCCATGGAAATGTGATGGCTACTGGCTGGGTGAGGTTGATTAATGCTGATTTGAAATTACCTGATAGATAGTAGAAGAACATGAATTTGTTTACAGACTTGAATTTATACTGACTTGATGTGATGTCGTCTAAATTTTTTTTGAGGATTTCTATCAGTGGTGCGTCGTTATAGGCGTCTAATTTAGTTAATGCTTTTCTGAATTCAGGAATGTATTCAGAATAGGCATAGTTCTTAACCATCCTGTGAGTATAGTCTGCTATAGATTTCTTCAGGTTCTTTTCCCATCCTTCTATCAGGTCTGCTTCAAGTAGATGGACTGCAAAGCTACCTTTCCATTTAGCAGACATACGCTCAAGTTCCACCATCAAATCCTTTCCTGTTATTGTTAGTGCTCCTGCTTTGTGAAGGTCTTCTATTGCTGATTTAAGGATGGGCAGAATGTGGGGTGGTAGTTCGTATGCTAATTCCATTTTAGGTTTGTAGTTTTCACCTGCTGATATTTCCCATTCAGGATGTTCCTGTTTAAGCTTTTTGACTATTCCAGGTATTTCTTTCTTGTTATCAGTGTGAGCAAGGTATGCTGTTTTACCATCTTCTGCTTTAGCAAGAATAAAGTATTTACCGTAACGAGAAGCAGGGAAATAGTATTTATCAGCATAGGCATCTACTTTTTGATGTATCCTTGCTATTGCTTTTGCCTGTTTGATGATGTGAGGATCTTCTCCTATCTGTTCTAAATAACTCACAAGTTGTTTTGCTTCAAAGTAGTTTATGGGTTTTTCATATCCACCATCAAGTCTTGCATGGTTGAGTAAGGTTCTTCTTATATAGTAATCCATTGCTCTATGGGTGAAATTGTCGAAAGATTTGATAGCATTCTTTTCTGCTTCAGTAAATCCTTTAGCATCAAGCAGTTCATCTGTAATAGGATGTTTACTTCTTGTTTTACCTTCTTTTCTTAACTCTTCTATGAATTTATAGACTTTTTCAGGGTTCTTGAGGGAGAAGAATGGTTGTAAGGATTTGTATTCTTCAAACTTGTATTTGTTAGGTAATCGCTCTATCTGGTCAAGTATGTCCATGTGTTCTCTTACTTGAGGAAAGATACGGGCTATGGTATCGTTAAGCATTATCTTCTTTCTGATGTCTCCTTTGATACCCTTGAAGAATTCTAATGGTTCAGGAAGTTCCTTGAAGATTACACCTAAATCCTGTAATACACTTTCTACTGAACGATAGCCAAGTATAAGCTCACCTTTTTCGTTGTTGATGATGTCTGTGAAATCACGGAGTTTAGATTTCTTGCCTGTTTTCTTGAGTTCTACTTTCTGAATGTCTTCTATGGTAGGTGAGGATGTGCGGGAGAGGGAGTCTATGTAGTTTGTGCGGTTGATGGGTTCTTTAAAGGTCTGGAGTTCTTTAAGTTCGTTCTCTGTATAATCAGATGCTTTTGTTTCCTGTATTTTCCTATCTGTTTCAGAAGGTTTCTGTTTTTTTGTTCTTTGTTTTTCAAGTGGTTCAGGTTCAGAAATTTTATCAAGTTCAACTTCAGGAGGTTCAGAAGGTTTAGATAAAGTAGATTCTACCTTAACTCCTTTAGACACTTCAGGTTTAACTGGTTTAGTTTCAGGTGTAGTGGATGGGGTAGGTGTAGTGAATGAGGTGGGTGAAGTGGGTGTAGGTGGTTCAGAAGGTTTAGGTGGTATAGAAGGTTCAATGGGTTTTGAAGGTTCTTTTACTTCAAATTCTTTTATCCTTTCCTTTATCCTGTATCCACTCACTACCTCTATTTTAGGTGCTTCAGGATATATTGTGTTGGTTATCTGTTCTGCTCTTTCTTTTGTAAACCCTGAACCTATCAAATGCTCATAAAACTCACCTGCTCTGGTATCTGGGGAGAAGCGATACTTGATGCTCTTACCAGTATCAACAGGTGTAGTTTGTGCAGTGCTTTTGTATTTCTGTTCGATAAGCCTATCTATCTCTTCTAACTGTCTTATCCTCTTTTCTTTTATCTGTCTATCTCTTGCTTCATCAGCCTGACGCTGTAGTTCTTCTCTTATATCTTTAAGTCTTTCCTGTTCAAGTCTTGCTTTCCTTTCTTGAGGGGTTTCTTTTACTCTGGCACGTTTGACTGGTTCTTGAGGCTTTTCCTGTGGTCTGAAGTTTAGCTCATCTATCAGTTCCTGTTTAATAGCTTTTATTTCTTCTTTTGTTAGGTTACTTTTCTTTATTGCCTCTTCAAACATGTCGTAAACATATTCTCTCTTCTTGAATTCCTGTAAGTCTCTCCAGTCATCAAGAGTCATTCTGTTGTTTTTGACTGCTTCTGCTGCTTGTTTCAGTTCTGTATCTGTCATGGCTTTTTTAGCCTGTTTTGCTGCTTCTTTTGCTGCTGCTCTCTGAACAGTTAACACATCATTGTATGCTTTTACTGCGAAACTTCTTGTTTCAGGTGTGGATATGTCGAGGTTGTTTCTGGTGATGAAGTCTCTGAAATCAGTATAAGTCTGTTGATACATTTCTGAAGGCAGGTCAAGAACAGGTTTCTTGTTGGGAAAGTATTTGTTGATTATGGCGTTTTTGGTAGTAGTTAATGCTTTGCCACCTTTTGCCCCCAGTATGCCGCATAAAGCATAGAAAGATAGTTCTGCTGCTGCTTCACGAAGAGATTCAGCTCCTATTCTTTCATACTCACCTATTAGTTTCTGACCTGCTCCTATTGCTTTTTCAATTGCTTCTAGAACAAATCCAAAAGCTTTCTGGACTGTTTTACCTATTGGTGATATGGGTTTACCTATAACGGGGATTTTAGATACCAGTTCTTTTGAACCTTCTATGACTTTCCCGGCTGTTTCAAGACCTGCTGTAAATCTATCTCTACCACCTCGTTCTTTAGAAGGTTCTGCAACAGCTGCAAATAAACCTATTGGTATAGCTGCTATTCCTGATGCTGCTTGAGCGGCAAAAGGGATACCAAATGTTATAGCCCTGCCTAATGAAGTTCCGTATGCTAATGCTTCTACAGCAAGTTTACCTGCTTCTTTTGCCGTTTGCTTTAAGCTCCATTCAGGAGATACTGCTGTTTCATAACCACCAGCAAGTTTATGACCCAACCATGTGCCTAAATCAGGGCGTTTATCAGGTAGTTTATCCCAGTCTCTCTTGACTATTTCTGTGATTAATTCGTTGGGTGTGTTTTCTGGAAATTCAAGAGTAATGTTTTTATCAGGCAGATATACTCTTTTAAATTTTCCACTCATCATTCATCCCCTTTTTGTTTGACATCAATAGCTTAACATCAGTATTCTATCTTGAGTATTCTATTCTACTATTTATTCTACTATTCTGTATCCTAAACTATCCAGTAAATCTCTGTCTATTGTTTCAGTTGCTTTAGTCTTGTTTGATGGTTCTTCAAGAATTACTATCCTTGGTTCTTTTGGTTTTTTATTCTGTTCCTTTCTGAGCATACCAAGTGATTCCTGTATTCTTATTATGTCGTTTGTATTGTGTATACTGTGAATTGTGCCGGGGTCTATCTGATTACCATAACCATCGATGTATACAGGTTTGCCATCAGGTAGAATTGCTTCTGTTGCGTTTATTACTGTTCCATCTTTACGAACAATAGTTTTAACTTTAGGTGTGCCTGCGAATAACTTTGACTGCTGTGATGTTAGCTTCAGTAATGCAATGTCGTTTCTTACTTTCTGCACTTCATTATCAAGTCCAAGTTTCAGTAGTTTGTATTGAATTTCTTCTGCTGCTCTTTTCTGTTCAGCACTTAACTTATCCCATTTGAACAGATATTCAGCTAAAAGTTTGAAATCAGTTGATAAGCCGTATTCAATGGTTCCTTCTATGCGTTTGTTAATCATGGATATCCTGTTTTGTATTTGCTGGATTTTCTCTTCGTTTTTGTCAGGGTTCTGATTGAGTTTTTCTAATTCGTCATATAGTTTGTCTTTTTCTGCATTGAGTCCCTGAATAGTGGATTGAACAACTTTTTTAGTCAATCCTGATTCTATTGCTGATGTGGAGGACAGGACTTTATCAAGAAGCTGAAGGTTGCGCAGGGTGGTATATGGTCGTCCTGTTTCGTCGTATTGAACGGCTATCTGACTTAACACAGGGTCAGACATAATTGCGTTTATGGTGGTTTCAGGGACTAAACCTGATGCTTTGATTTGCTTTACATCTATGGGTTTGTTGAGTTGTTTCTGGGTGACGGTGGATATTGCCTGCTGGGTTAATGTTTCAAGTGATGGTTGTGAAGGTAGTGCTGTAGTGGGTGTTGTGGATGTAGTGGGTGTAGTAGGTGGTGTTGTAACTGCTGGTTGCTGGGCAGGTTGTTCGTTGAGATATACTGGCTTGTTAAGCAGTTCCTGTGTTCTTTTTGCTTCTTCTGCCTGAAGTCTTGCTACATCTGATTGTGCTATTGTTGTTTGTAGCTGGTATGGAAATAGTTCTCGTTCTCTTCTTAACTGTTCTGCTGTAGATAACATGGACTGGATACGGGATGCTGTTCCTACTGCCTGTCCTGCAGTTCCTACAGCTCTTGTAAGCCCTTCTGCTGTTCCTGCTAAAAACTCACCAAGTGTAGGCATGTATATCCTCCTATATTAAGCAATTAAGGTTCTTTCTGCTGTTAGCTATGACAGCTGTCAGTCTTGCATATCCTATCAGGTCACATAGTTTTTTACCTGTATTGAACAGTATTCTTCCCACTGCTGAATGCCTGTATTCTGGGGTTATTCTGCTTGCTATATCGTTCATAATGGGAAGGGTTATAGTTAAGACCAGGCGGGTAAATATTCTGCTTTTCCTCATAAGCCTTACTACACCATTTGCCCATGTGTAGTAACCGATTTTAGTCACAAAAGGCAGGGTATCTGTGTATTTATGAACTGTGTCGTAAAGGTTTCTGCTTATCAGATGCTGACGGTATAGTTCAGTGCAGATAACAGTAGAACCACTTGCTATATCTCCTACAATACTACCTATAAGGCCACCTACAATTGTTCCTACACCAGGAAATAACGTAGAACCTATGTAAGCTCCTGCCGCTGCACCGCCACCTGTTGCTGCTGCTTTACCCCAATCTCCCGTTGTAACACCTGTTAATGCTCCTGATACTAATCCTGCCCATCCCCATGATGGGATAGCACCAAGGGTAGATGTGATGGATGACATACCTCCTTCTGCTGTGCCTGTTGCACCTGTTTGTGCTAAACCACCTATTGTTCCTTCCACTGCTCCAGCAGGAACATATTCAGCACCAGCAGGAACGATAGAAGGTGTTCCTGCAGCTAATCTCTGTGCTGCTGCTGTTTCTATTGCTGTTCTTGCTGATGTATCAACAGCAGATTGAAGCATTTTGTATCCTAAATATCCCATAGCACCCATACCTGCTAACTGTGCTGCACCTGATATAGCCTGCATGGTCTCCTGTCGTTTAGCCTGTTCCTCTGCTGCTTCCTGTTGAATATCAAATTGACGCTGTTTTTCTGCCAATTCCCGTCCAAACATTCTTTCTCTTGTCTGTGCCTGTATCCATGGAGAATACATGGCGTTGATGGCTCCCTGTGCGTAGTTTTGAAGTTGTGTTTGAGTTAGACCTGGTTGACCTAATGCCCTTCTAATTTCTTGAGTGTTTAATAATTGTTCTATACCTGTGTATGATAGTGCTGGGTTATAAGGCATTGTTACCTCCTTATTAACTGTTTATTCTTTTTGCCACTTATTGTGATAGGAATAGAAATGTGAAGTGGTGTATTATACAGTCCAGAATGATGCAGTTTAAATCTGATAGAAATAAAAGTTTTCATCTTACTAAATATATACCTATCATTTCAATGCATTGTCAATGATAATGATGTGTATAGTGCAGTATTGTCCATGCAGTGAGGTAGAGAAATTAAAATCATGACAAATCCAATCTCACTGGTTTGTATAGTATGGAAATGTTAATTGGTTCGACAGAGAAATCAGCACCACTATTAAAAGTAAAAGATAGACTGTAATAAAAAAAGTTTCCAGTAATGTTGGTCTGGTAAACTGTGGATTTTACAGGTGAATTATTAATTGGTTCGATAGAAAGAGTAGTGGAGGTAGAAGAATAAGAACCATTTTCGTCTATGGAGTGGATGTATAAAAGAGCCGACATATTACTGCGGGTGGTAGAAGTTAGTTTTACTCTTCTGATGTTAGAAATAGTATACAGAGTAGTTCCTAATGGTTTTATGCCTGTAGTCAATGTAGCAGAGTAAGAGTTGTGCAGCATTATGTTACCTTCATTGAGTTTTGCTATATACTCGTTAGTAAAACCAACAACGTATGGATTTTTATAAGAGTCATATAAAATACCACCGTAAACTAAAGAATATTCACCTCTGTTAGCTGAAGACCATTTCTTATGTATCAAATCAAAGATGTATTCATGATATGTGTATGGTGGCCATTCTGTGCAGTATAGAAAATGGTATCTTGAATTAATAGGGTCGTATATACCTGATGCGTATCTGCATGCATATTCAAATGATGATGATTGGAACTTATCTGATATGTCGTCCGATATTGATATGATAGAAGAGTTGTCAAAGAGATACACACCTGATTTGTTAGCAAAAATAACAACAGAACGGTTAACACCTTCTGTTATACGAATACCTAAATCACATACTGCTACTGTATAAGGTGAAGATGTTCCTATAGAGTTTGATACTGTGAAGGTTTTAATGTCGTCAGCAGTAGAACCTGATATGTAGTAAATAGAATTTTCTTTGAATACTATAAGCGCTTCTGTAATGTCTGCACCATAACGGGAAAATAAAGTAACTACACGGGTTATATCCTGTGTATCACCTACATTGAGAGTAATAGATTGTCCACCAGACCAGATGTAAGGTGAGGATGGAGCGGAGATGATAAGCTCGTTGGATTTATTGGAAGTAGTAGTGTTGTTAGCGAGAACTAAACGATTGTTCCAGATACTGCATGCTTTGTAAACACTGATGTTTTGTGTCGCAGGAATAACTTCCACATAATCAAGAAATACATGATACTTATCGTAACCTAAAGCCGCAGAAAAAGATATTTTGTAGTAATACAGAGGAATGTCTGTATTGATTGTGGTTCTTTTTTCCTGTTCTTCTGAAGGAGATGTAAAATAAACTGTTCCTTCGTGAGCAAAACTACATGTTCCATTTGATGTCCCATCTATAAGGTTGGATACAGATGCCCAGTTAGTTCCATTCCAGTAGTAAACAGTCATGATATTAGGTTTTACATTAACCCACTTTTTACTACTAAACTCTGTTGCAAAGGTAAATCTAAATCCTGTGCAGCGGGTTATGGAACCAATGTAAATCTCAGTTACTCCGTCAAGAGAAACTGTAGTTTCTGGAGAAGGTTCATAATTTGAAGAACTAAACCATACCATTGTGGTGTCTATTTTTGATACCTGCAGTGTATGGTCTGTATAAGTTGTTCCATCGTATTTCCAGAATGCTGATGGTGTATATACTGTTCCATCCCAGAGATTGGGTATAGTCTGTATCACTGTTCCACCAGAGATGTAGTAGAGGGAGATGTTTGTGGGAAGAGTGCCTGAATTGGGTGATAGTTTTATGCGATACCAGTATAGATGACGGTTGTAGAGATATGCTGGCGTATCTGATAGTTCTGAAGTCTGTTCTGAATCATCTGAAAAAGAGAATGATATAGTTCCTGATTGGGAAAATCCGTATGTTTCATCTATAACAGATGAAGCTGATGTCCAGCCTGATAAAGTAAAACGGTAGATGGAAACAGTAGAAGATACTGTGTTAGGGTTTTTGATGTAGATGTTAACTTTACGAAGCTTGAGCGGGTTGCCTACATCAAGATATATCTTTCCATCTGTTTCTACTGTTAATACTGCACAATATTTGTCGTTGTAACTTTCACTTGTTAATTGTTCTGTAATATCAATTTCTTTTGTTCCAGTAGAGCATTTAACAGATACATTGTCTATGGATAGTGTAGTTGCGTCAGAAGATGGAACGAATTTAAGGTTACCTGCACTATCATACCATCTTAATGATGCTGTAATGGTTTGAGTATAGTCTCCATTTGCTGATACAAGGGTTCCTGCTGCATCACCTATGTATGGTGTTACTCCACCTGCTGAATAATTCTTTACTGTGAATTTGAGTGTGTATGTTTCACCTGATACTGCTGATATGTTCTGTTCAAGATTACCTGAAGATGTTGCTGATGCTTTATCTGCTTCTTTATTAACACTATCATAAGACCATCCTGTTCCAAATGTCCACCCATCAGA
>Ga0209508_1002550_pt1 | contig 11746 bp, 12 predicted proteins | sample AD_UKC129_MetaG_FD_184427 | JGI IMG/M metagenome (GOLD analysis project Ga0209508, IMG submission 184427) | Active sludge microbial communities of municipal wastewater-treating anaerobic digesters from Canada - AD_UKC129_MetaG (SPAdes) (version 2) | ecosystem: Engineered > Bioreactor > Anaerobic... | reverse complement strand
TAACTGAGTTTGACTGCGTTCTTGCGGAACTCATCGTCATAGCGCTGTCGGATTTTGGACATGATCAGTCTCCTTTGCTCTCATAGTACTATCTTATCATCATGTCCGGAATTGTAACATAGACCCTTCCTGGAGACGTTCAAAAATCCGGTGGGCAGTATGCCTTTGTTTACGAGGTGCGGTCTGATCTTCTTTCAGACACTGGTTAATAAAGGCTAAGACTTCATCCGTGATCACTGGAGATTTTCTAACCGGAGTTTTCCGTTCCCAGGGAACGGCTGCTCCGTCACAGTATTTCTTAACTGTATTACGAGATATGCCAAGAACTCTGGCAATATATCTTTGAGATTTCCCTTTAACTGTGTGTAAGTTTCTGATAAGCTGGTATTGATCCACTTCGATTTTCACTCCTTGTCCCTCCCATATCTTTGGTTGTCTTTGCAACTTCCATGATACGGGAGAATGGTTTGTTAGTCGAGGTGGATCACTTTCTAAAGATCATATTTACCGTTTATGGATCACTTTTAGTTTAGCGTTTATACTTAGGCCCGGCAATATGGGCCGGAGTGACCAAAGGGAACGGAGCCGGGAACCCTGTTGTTATATGACGTGCCATTTTTTATTACTTAAGTAAGACCAAGCCAAACCGATGCCAATACTAAAAAATGGTTGGTCGTTCTCCTATCAAATTTTTCGGGATCATAGTCATCACCCAACCACTCAAGAATATCTCCATATTCTGATTTCTTCCGATTTTTGCACGCTTCCAGTATATTTTCTAAACCAGGTATACCACCACAATCTTCCGGCGGACCAGAACGCTCGCCATCAACTAACCATGGAAGTATTGAATCTTCACCTATAGTTCCGGTTTCCTCTACAAGAATATCAATTATCCAATTATCACCATAGTCATATCTATACGTGAATACATCACCCTTCTTAAGTTTTAAACCTGCAAGTTTTATCCTTCTTGAATCCTTTCCTGTTGCCTCAGGATCTGGTTCTTCGTATGTTTCTCCCCTGAACTCAAAACAATACAAATGATAATCCAACCATTGCATTAGTATTTGAATCATCTTATGTAACCCATGTAATCTTGTGCTAGTAGGAACTATAATACTGCGCCAAATCAAAGGATCTGAATCTCTTAAAGACAACTTTAGCTTTAGTACAGGTATCGGTTTTGCATTATTCATAACAATCTTCTCCTTCGTACATCTTTTCTTCAAATCATTCTTTCTTAAAACTCCAGATTTTACTCTAGTACGGCATGTCATATAACGTTTGCCGATTACCGACGGCCATGGACCTTAAGGCGCAGTCCGGGCTTTAGTGTGACGCCACTTAGGCCCGGACAAGCCGGGCGCGGCCGCGCTTAGGTCCATGGCTGTGGGTGCGTTCTCTACATGATTTAACTTCTTCGATTTGTTATCATGCACTATCCGCGCCCCGCCAGCGGTAATCGTGTGTTATGTGACGTTTAACAGCCTCTTTCTTTCATCATAAAATATGTAAATACCTTAAATACAGGTTGAAGAGTATTATCTCCTTTAATCAAATAGTGGATTCCTTTGTTTATGTATTTAAAGGTTTTTTCTTTCCCATTATCAAAAACGATTACAATCTCTTCTATTTCATCTGGATCTCCTAAACCTTTTTCGCCAAATATAGTTGACTCTTTAAATAACTCATTTTCTAAAATGATGTTCAAGATGTTTTCTGGAACATCATCTTTTCTAAAAATGATGAAAGGTTTGCTTTCATTTCCCATTTTGTGCACATACTTGATTTGCATACTATTCTTCCTTTCCATTAAATGTCACATAACGTTTGGCATTGCCGACGTCGATGAGCCTTAGCGCGACCGCGCTTGGCGAATCGATGTGGCCGCGTCTACTTCATGACATAGCTTTCTTGTTCAACATCATGTGTTCACTTTCCGCAACCCGAAGCGGCAATGCCGTGTTAGCCGCCGTACTTCCCCTAAAACCAAGTAAAATCTTATATCTTACATTTATTTTCTTTAACAACTTTTTCAAAAACAATATATTAGCAATTTTATGCTATGGCATTTAGCAAAGGCACAACCTACAAGCAATTCCTGATCAAGCTGTCATGCCCGATAATTCAGCTTATATCTACATTTAGGATAGTTTGAGCAACCATAAAACTTTCCAAATGACCCTTCCCTATTAACTAAATCACCACCACACCTGGGACAAATTAATGATTCCTCCTTTATTTTCCGCTCATATGCATAATTTTTTACCTGATGAATATGCTGTTTTCTTAGTTTTTTATCTTTGATGTTAATTTCTTCAAGTTTAGCTGCAATTTTGTTCACTTGCTCAATTGTTAAAATGGGTGTTCCTCTTTTGTCCATAATTGTCTGAAAGAGTTGATGGTCGTATATGACTAGTGTTTTTGATACTATGTTTTTTAATTCTCCGCTACCTGCAAAAACTACTATGGGATAGTACCTTACTTGTTGAAAATCCGAAAGTACTTCTTTTAAAGCATATATATGTGCCCAGTTTTGTTTTATAGGGTTTCTAAATTTTGCTTTCTCGTTATATATAGATTGAGTCCAGTATTCGGAATTCTCGTTTCCATGAATCCAACCACTATAATTCTTAGTTTCAATAACATAAATACCATAAATTGATACGACAATATGGTCAATCTGGCTACTTCGAGTACCTGTCCTTATTAAAACATCATTAAAGACTTTGTATTGCTCATCCTTTAGTTTTCGTAATTGTCTTGCAACCCTTAATTCGCCTTTAGCCCCCTTGGCTTTAGGTAAATTGGACCTAAATAAGACAACTAAACCAATAATGATTAATACTAAAATCAAAACATTTTCACTCTCGCTTTTTACTTTAAAATAATTATGGCTTACGTTCAAAATTGTTAAAATCCGCAGATTCTCAAGCCATAACTACTCCTTAAACCCACTCTTTTCTGTAGTCATAACTAAGACGTAATCCCCCAGGTTTGTACCTTTCCTCAACAAACGCTTATTACTTCCAAATCTGCAAAGGCTACCATATGAAACTCTCTATTTCAAAGAATTTCGCAAATGATATATGACCAACAATTCTGGTATGGCGGCTAACGTCTGCCGATTACCGACGGCCATGGACCTTAAGGCGCAGACCGGGCCTTAGTGCGACGTCACTTGGGCCCGGGCAAGCCGGGCGCGACTGCGCTTAGGTCCATGGCTGTGGGCGCGTAAGCTTCGTGATTTGGCTTCTCCGAATTGGCGTCATGATCCACTATCCGCGCCCCGATGCGGTAAACGAGCTGTTAGACGATGCCCAGCAGCCCCAAAGAAGAAAATGAAGTCCTTCTTTGAATAAATCCTGTTTAAATGTTCTGTGTCAGCTTCTAAACTATCATCTTTCGCGGATTTTGGTGCGGAATCAGTATTCATTACCACTCAGACAATCGCCTCTTCCACGTCAGTTGGCGACACGGAATAGGTAAACCTTTCTTTTCTATGTTTTTCTATGAAAAACCAAGGTTCCCTTTTTTAGCCAAGGATAAAACTTGCAGGTTCTAAAACTTAAGAAGGTTGAATTCTTTCCTGTTGCCTCAGGATCTGGTTCTTCGTATGTTTCTCCCCGTATAATAAAAAACAAACTACTACTTTAAACTTGTCGCCAACCCTCTCAAGCTTATGGCGATTGGCTGCTTTTTCAGTTCATGGCAATGACCTTTCTTTGTACTGATTAATTTGATCCTCTTCAGAAGTATGCTGTCTTTTCATAGAAATAGCAAATCAATAATGAACCCATGATATTTATACAACAGTTCTTATGCCTCATTATTTTTAAAGATTAAATCATTGCCATGAACTGAATACCGTCATTTGAGTTTCCGCACCTGACTTTCTTTGCGCTTAAATTATGATTCGGCTTCAAGCCCAAATGTAGGATTTATTTGAGATAACACCCCATTTAGCTGGGTTTCGTCTAACGTTTGGCATTGCCGACGTCGATGAGCCCTAGCGCGACGCGCTTGGCGAATCGATGTGGCCGCGTCCGCTGCATGACTTAACTTACCTGTCCGACATCATGAATTGACTTCCCGCAGCCCGAAGCGGCAATGCTCATGTTAGCTGCCCCGAAGGGCAAGGCAAAACCGCAGTGTTTGCTTGCCATGTTTTTCTTTCAGTTGCCCATCGGCAAAGCTGAAGTACATGGATGTACGGAAGCGGACATTTTTACCCTCAAACATTATTTTGGTTACTACCTTTTTCCTTTTAATCCTAATCTACCAGCATTTCCTTTATTATGCCTTTTAGTATTTGCACTTCTTCAGCGTTTAGATTTCCGATCTTCTCGCATAGTCTTGATTTGTCAATAGCACGAATCTGATCTAGTACAATCCAGCCCTCTATTGTGTTAACTTTAAATTTCAACCGAGTAGGATATCCTTCTCTACCCCGACTTGTTACCGGTGCAATAATAACCGTCCGCAGATGATTATTCATTTCTGGAGGCGATATAACAACACAAGGTCTGATCTTGTTAATCTCCGCACCCTTGGTAGGATTTAAATCTACCCAATAAACCGAGTATTGATCAATCTTTTCGCTCATCCCAAGCCTCCAAGAGATCATTATCAATTTCTTCCTCGATCAACAAGGAGTCGTCCCCTTTTTCATGCATGACTTTAAAGGCTTCGGCCCAGCCTTGACGAGGAGTTTTTACCGGCTTTATTATGATGCAATTATCCTCAATCTCTAGTTCCACCTTTGACTCAATTCCACATTGTTTTAAAATAGCCATAGGAAGGCGAATCCCTTTAGAATTTCCGATCTTAATGACATCAATTTCCATAAAACCCACCTCAGTTAGTTATTACTTTGTAATTACATTATACCTGTGCTCTATATTTTATACAATCTAATTTTTTAAGATACCAGGATTATTATTTCCATTTAAAATTAGCCCATGGATGGGCGGTTCGTGGGCAATGTTTTTATCTTATTTTTAAAACATGGCAAGCAAATTGCAGCTAACGTTTGGCATTGCCGACGTCGATGAGCCTTAGCGCGACCGCGCTTGGCGAATCGATGTGGTCGCGTTGACTTCATGATTAACACACTTGTTCGACACCATGAATTAACCCTCCGCGGCCCGAAGCGGCAATGCTGTGTTAGGCGAAGTCGTCTTTTAGATTTCATCCCTCACTTTAAAATAAATCAACGCTATTTTCTCGACTATTTCACTAATTGTATTCCTAGCTACTGTTTTTAAATCAGTACAGCTACAGTAACCCAAATATTCAATCCACCATATATTCGTTAATACATTTCCAAACTCAGCCTTAATATGATAGGCCACCGGATAGCTATCACCAACAATCCATATTCTAACGGATAAAGTTCCAACTTTCATTTTCTCTTCATTTGTTAATGTTTCAAGCCTAATCCACTCGCCTATTTGATCTTTATTCATAATAGTTACATTTCCCAAATCATTCTTTATGCGTAATTTTAAATAGTCTGTTAAATGTCCACTATTATAACACCCATCAATAACCTTTATATCGTTTTCATCCAGTATACCTGCTTTTATACCGACTTCAGGTAATTTTTCCCCTTGAATAATAACGGTCACATATAGTAATTTTTCAATATATTTTAAATCATCATATAGGTTTTCTGCTTTTGTTCCTCTAACGGGGAAATTAAACATTATTGTAAGCAGTATGAGTATGGAAATACATTTTTTCATTACAATATCCCCCCATGTTTTAACCCTAACAACCCTTCAATTCGATTTCGCCTAACGTTTCCGGGTTCCCGATGTTGCCGGGCCTTAGAGGCACCGACTGAACCCTAGTGCTTGCTCTTAATAAGGCGGTGCCGTCCAGACCTGGCTTAGGCCCGGCAATATGGGCCGGAGTGACCAAAGGGAACGGAGCCGGGAACCCTGTTGTTATATGACGTGCCATTTTTGATTACTTAAGTAAGGCCAAGCCAAGCCGATGCCAATACTAAAAAATGGTTTGTCGTTCTCCTATCAAATTTTTCGGGATCATAGTCATCACCCAACCACTCAAGAATATCTCTATATTCTGATTTTTTCCGATTTTTACATGCTTCTAGTATATTTTCTAAACCAGGTATACCACCACAATCTTCCGGCGGACCAGAACGTTCGCCATCAACTAACCATGGAAGTATTGAATCTTCACCTATAGTTCCGGTTTCCTCTACAAGAATATCAATTATCCAATTATCCCCATAGTCATATCTATACGTGAAGACATCACCCTTCTTAAGTTTTAAACCTGCAAGTTTTATCCTTCTTGAATTCTTTCCTGTTGCCTCAGGATCTGGTTCTTCGTATGTTTCTCCCCTGAACTCAAAACAATATAAATGATAATCCAACCATTGCATTAGTATTTGAATCATCTTGTGTAACCCATGTAATCTTGTGCTAGTAGGAACTATAATACTGCGCCAAATCAAAGGATCTGAATCTCTTAAAGACATCTTTAGCTTTAGAACAGGTATCGGTTTTGCATTATTCATAACAATCTTCTCCTTCGTACATCTTTTCTTCAAATCATTCTTTCTTAAACTCCAGATTTTACTCTGGTACGGCATGTCATATAACGTTTGGCATTGCCGACGTCGATGAGCCTTAGCGCGACGCGCTTGGCGAATCGATGTGGCCGCGCTGGCTCCATGATTTGACTTCTCGTCCAACGTCATGATTTAGCTTTCCGCGGCCCGAAGCGGCAATGCCTTGTTATAGGATCGTGCGGTTGGCCCAAATTTGAATACTACATGATTTGATTAACTGTTGATTATTCCCTTATCCTTGAGCCATTTTGATAATTCTAAAGAAATTGTTGTTTCGGGATCAAAAATATCAAATTCCTTATACAATTTTCCAACTAGATCTGTATGCAATACCCTCAATGTTCTTTCCTTTAATAAGCAAACTGGCTTTTTCAAAGCCATCATGTAACCAACTTCCAAAGCTATATTAGGATTAAATATTTCATCCTCGATTCTTTCATAAACTGCGATACCAAATCCGCAACCATAAATATATGTCAGAACATTATTGAATAAATCATCATGGTATTCCTTTTCATCTGCTCTTACTCCTATAATGCCATGTTTCTTTAATTCTGCTTTTATACTTGAAACAATACTATCGTATGCATCTATTTTTCCGAATCTCATGATAATAAATGCTACTTTTTCAGGCTCTGGGTAATCAACCCAAAACCTTTCGATACTACTTCTAATCTCAGCGGGTATTTCTGTTGTTTGAACAAATCTTTTCTTAAGAGTATCATGTAAAATATTCAATATAACTTTTGCAGTATATCTTTGTTTTCCGTGTCTAACAACATCCTCGCCCATAAACTCAGGTTCCACATAAGCCTTCTTTCTAAACCAGGGTATCTCAGATAACTCCGGAATATCCTTCCTTAATTTATCTAGATCTACTATCCACACCTTTTCATCAGGAACTATCCAGCCTAAATCATTATCTTTAACGACTTTTTTAATATACTCAATTGCAAGTTTACCTTGACTATGGCTAAATTTATCTACATTAAAACTTATTTGCAACCCTTCTTTGTCATCTATATCCTTTCGGTAATAGTCCCATAATAATTTTCCTGTTATTGCAACATTCCCTTTTAAATAATGCATCTCTATTCCTCCTTGTTATTTTCTATCATAACGACTACCACTTTCACCGCATGTCCGATAACGTTTGCCGATTACCGACGGCCATGGACCTTAAGGCGCAGACCGGGCCTTAGTGCGACGTCACTTGGGCCCGGGCAAGCCGGGCGCGACTGCGCTTAGGTCCATGACTGTGGGAGCGTAAGCTTCGTGATTTGGCTTCTCCGAATTGGCGTCATGATCCACTATCCGCGCCCCGACAGCGGTAATCGTGCTGTTCTACGACGTCCCATACCCAAGCAACAGCCGTGGAGGGCGTTACAGTAAATAGCCATAATAATTCTAATTACTTCTCGCTCTAATATCTTTATGTTCAACCGACTTGAATTTTTTCCGGAAGTCCTAATATCTTTTCCGAACTCAACAGTTTAACAGAAAATGATTGTTCATCTATCTTTTTCTCTGTAATATAGCGAATGTCATCAGGTAATAATCCACTAATGTAAAAAGGCTGATTCCGAACATGTTTTGCAATATTTCCTTCAATGAGTTTCCTTATTCTTGCTTCCACATCCATTGGAATAAGAAATATATTCAACATCTCAATATATTCTTTTATTTTTGGAGCAAGTGACTCGTAAATCTTGATAAATTCAACAATCTTATCACGCTGACCTTTTCTCCATAATCCATCCCATAATATAGTTTCTTTCCCAACACATAAATCTTTCGGTTCAGGAACTCTGTAATTACCACCCATTAACTGTATTAAATGTTCCTTTGTCCGTTTTTTGAATGACAGCCCTGTCTCTCCAATATAATTTATAATATATTTATCTTTAACTTTTATTGCCCATATATAGATACCACATTGATTCGCATAAGGCGATTGAAATATATCATTTTCCCTGCCTATCTTATACGGGCCAATAATTTCAAGATTATACTCCACAAAAACTCTCCCCATAATGTTTTAACAGTGCGGCCTGGATGGCCGCAATTGGCATACTCTAAAAGGGATGTCGTAGAACGTTTGGCATTGCCGACGTCGATGAGCCTTAGCGCGACCGCGCTTGGCGAATCGATGTGGCCGCGTCCGCTTCATGAAACAACTTACTTGTCCAACATCATGAATTGGCTTCCCGCGGCCCGAAGCGGCAATGCTGTGTTAGGCGCAGTACTTTTTCAGCTTTTTATAACAGCGTAAATTTCATCTGCAATTTCTTCTATTGTATTTATAGCAGTATTTCTGGCAAGTTTATCTACTAAAGAAGGACAATAATTAATAACTTGTTGTTTAGTTATATTGTGCCAAATAGGCAAAATTATTTGTTCACCTGAGACTGCCTTTGAAACTAACCCATCAAGTTCATAATTAGTCCAGCCTTTATTGATAAATGCTGTTGATAAAATAACTACACCGAATCTACTGTTCGCAATCCCTTTATCAATCTTACGCCTTAAGCTATCGCCTATCTTCAATTCAAATTCATCGTACCATACTTTTAAACCATGTTTTTGTAGACGGTGAGCTAGTGGCCTTACAACTTCATCTTTATCTTCTGAAGCATGGGAAATAAAAACATCGTATTCTCTTGGATGATCATCTTCAACGTAACGACCATCTATAAAATTCCGGTCAAGCCTCAACGAAGGAACCGAAGATAAGGAAACTCTTTTTATTTCTGGCAAACGGCCGGGTAAAACATTTACTGAAGTTCTTACAGTACCTGAATATCCGCCAAGATCAATTGTTGCATACCAATGGCCTGATCTAGGGACGGGGATTCGAACAGGAGATCTAGTTGCATGTCCTCCGTAATAAGTATGTCTTCTTCCATTCTTATAATTGCTAAAATTATAACTGTCCATTAATTTTACATTAGCAGAACTCCCAGAGAGATTTATCTCTACAATTTCACCACCCTTTAGATTTCCCAAGTCATAATACTGGAATTTCACCATCATTTCTCCCTTCGGAATTAATAGTATTGCGCCTAACGTTTGCCGATTACCGACGGCCATGGACCTTAAGGCGCATACCGGGCCTTAGTGCGTGGTCACTTGGGCCCGGACAAGCCGGGCGCGACTGCGCTTAGGTTCATGGCTGTGGGCGCGTATTCTACATGGTTTGACTTCTTCGAATTGTCATCATGATCCACTCTCCGCGCCCCGCCAGCGGTAATCGTGCTGTTATACGCCGTGCACAATCATAGAACACTTTTTTCTATTTTATTGAATTATGCATATTTCTTTTGATCCTGAATATGCCCTATATTCAATTGGAAATTGCCAAATATTTAGGATATTGTTTGGATATGTATCATAACATAAATCATCCCAACCTAACAGGCTTGCAAATTCTTTTATAAGCTCACGTTTTCCATTATTAATCGAATACTTTTGATCTAATATAAGATTATGGGAAGCATTTACTGCACCAGTGATAATATCACAAAATTGTATTGGAATAAGTAATTTCGAATTTGATTTAGTTACCTTATTTATTTTAGCTTCAGCGCCTATTTTATTAAGCATCCTGTTGGTAATTATTTCCATTACTTCATCCTGCTTATCATATGAATCTTGTCGATCATCAATATATACATCAAAATCTGCCGGAGAATTTATAAGTAAATGCCGTAAAAGAAAATTATATGTCATATAAAACCCTTTTTCTTTATTTTCTTGCCATTGTCTAAAAACATCTTTTTTAACAACAATTATCCCAACTTCAATTTTATTTTTTATTATGTACTCAAACAACTTTTTGCAGAATGAATTAGTTCCATAAGAATTCCCTATCTTATTCCATTTTAATTCCCCTACCACCTTATGCTTTTGCTTTTCTTCAGAAAACATCCTTGTAAAATTCTTATACTGACTAATACTAAGTTTAATTGCTCCAATAGAGTAACATTTATGATTATTATCTGTACCACTTTCATCGGCAAATATCATTAAATTATCTCTCATAGACTTATTACTCCTTATCAAAAAGAAGCTTTGTCTATTATTTGCATGGCGTATAACGTTTGGCATTGCCGACGTCGATGAGCCTACAGGCGGGCCAGCTTCCAAGTCCTACCCACCCCGCCGACTCGGTTAGCGAATCGATGTGGCCGCGATGGCTCCATGATTCAACTAACTTGTCCGACATCATGATTCGACTTCCCGCGGCCCGAAGCGGCAATGCCGTGTTAGCCGATGTGTGGTCGGCCCTAATTTTAGTTGCCAGGGAGGGCAACTACCATCAATTAACTTCTTTTACAAACTTAAAACATATTGTCTTAACTGAGAACTATTCCAGACTTCACATCTAGATTGCGAACTTCTCATTTTCTTCCTCAATCTTTCATCTTCTGTTACAAGAACATCAGCATTCCCCACCCCGGTTACTGCAATGAGTGCATCTTCGATGTGATTCCTATTTGCCGTCATGATGGAGTCTACCGACATACCAGTATGGCTACCATCGCCCCATTTAGCCCCCCAATGAAAGCCCCAAATAAATGCTTCAGCTTCAACTCTCTCAAAAATAAGTGCAGATAATAGTTCTCTAGAATTCCGTGGAACTTTTGGGTGTCTGTATTGTTCCTCTAAAACATCCGTAGTCAATAATCTGATCTTCCCCGTTCTATTGTGCTGTTTTAAGAGCGCGCTGAACTCATCATCTTTTGCTATGATATCAATTGAACACATATCAATCATAAATGTATTCATTACAGACACCTCCTTGTGCATATTAACTATATCCTTTGCTGAACTGTAGCCGTGATTAGTTACTGCGTTAACATAATATTTCACCTGCATTATGGTACCTTAAATACCATATGCCATAGCCTGCTATATGTGGGCTTCCCTCGGTAAAACGGACACCAAATTAAGCACTTAATCTAAGTTTTTCAAAGTTTTCCGGGGACATATACCCAATTGAAGAATGAGATCGTTTACGGTTGTAATCAATCTCGATGTATTCGAATATTTCCCGTTTGGCTTGTGCCTTAGTCAGAAAAATACGATCATTAATGCATTCAATCTTTAGTGTGCTGAAAAAACTCTCGGCTGGAGAGT
>Ga0209508_1002544_pt1 | contig 11766 bp, 21 predicted proteins | sample AD_UKC129_MetaG_FD_184427 | JGI IMG/M metagenome (GOLD analysis project Ga0209508, IMG submission 184427) | Active sludge microbial communities of municipal wastewater-treating anaerobic digesters from Canada - AD_UKC129_MetaG (SPAdes) (version 2) | ecosystem: Engineered > Bioreactor > Anaerobic... | reverse complement strand
TTTGGTTTACAGGCTCTTGAATGCGGTGTTCTTACGGCAAGACAGATTGAAGCAGCTCGTATTGCATTAACGAGATATGTAAGAAGGGCAGGAAAGGTCTGGATAAGGGTATTTCCAGACAAACCCATTACAAAAAAACCAGCAGAGACAAGAATGGGAAAAGGTAAAGGACCTACAGAAGGCTGGGTTGCCGTTGTTAAACCTGGTAAGGTTATATACGAGATAAAAGGTGTTCCTGAAGATAAAGCAAGGGAGGCCTTAAGGATTGCATCCCATAAATTACCCATTGAAACAAGATTTGTGGCAAGAAGTGAGGAAAAATGAAGGCTAAAGAATTAAGAGAACTCACAAAAGAAGAGCTATTAAGAAAGAAAACAGATATAAAAGAAGAGCTTTTTAACCTCAGGTTTCAGCATTCCACGGGACAACTTGAAAATACTGCAAGGATGAAACTTCTAAAAAGGGATATTGCAAGAATAGAGACTGTTTTGAGAGAAAAGGAGTCCAAGAGGTAGGCATGGAAAAGGTAGTCCATAAAAGAAAAATGACAGGCGTGGTTATAAAGGATAAAATGGATAAGACCGTTGTTGTAGAGGTTGAAAAATTTCACAAGCACCCTAAATATCATAAATATATAAAGATAAAAAAGAGATATAAGGCACACGATGAAGGTAATAAATGCAGAATCGGAGATAATGTGCTTATTGTGGAATCAAGACCCTTGAGTAAAGAGAAGAGATGGATCGTTAAAAATATAATAAAAAGAGAAGAACCTATGCCAATTCAGGAAGAGGTGATGGAAAATGATACAAGAGAAAACTAAACTTGAGGTGGCAGATAATTCAGGTGCAAAAAAATTAGGATGTATAAGGGTTTTAGGTGGTTCCCGCAAAAGATATGGAACAGTTGGTGATATAATCGTTGCCTCAGTAAAAGAGGTTATACCTAATTCAAAGGTTAAAAAGGGTGATGTGGTGAAGGCTGTAATAGTGCGAACAAAAAAAGAAATTAGAAGATACGACGGCTCTTATGTAAAGTTTGACGATAATTCTGCTGTTATAATTAACCAGTATAACGAACCAATAGGGACAAGGATTTTCGGGCCTGTTGCAAGAGAATTAAGGGCAAAGAAGTTTATGAAGATCGTATCCCTTGCACCGGAGGTCGTATAATAAACAGGCACATATACTTCATGTATGAAGTTTAAGCTGAATCAGAGGTAGATATGGAAGAAAAGCAATATCATATAAAAAAGAATGATTTAGTAATAGTTACAACAGGTAAGGATAAGGGTAAGACAGGTAAAGTTTTAAGGATATTTAAGAAGAAAGACAGGGTCATAGTAGAAAAGGTAAATATGGTAAAAAGACATGTGAAGCCAAGCCAAAAAACCAAAGGCGGTATACTGGAAAAAGAAAGCCCCATCCACGTTTCAAATGTGATGATATACTGCGAAAAATGTTCAAAGCCTGTGAGAGTTGGCAAGAAGGTGCTGGATGATGGTAAGAAGGTAAGGTTTTGTAAAAAATGTAATGAAGTAATAGATAAGTAGGAGGAAATATTTGAAGACAGAGTATATGGAATTCTACAAAAAAGAAGTAGTTCCTGCTTTGATGAGAAGGTTTAAGTATGAAAATATAATGGAAGTACCTAAGATAGAGAAGATTGTGGTAAATATTGGTATGGGTGAGGCAATTCAGAATATTAAGACACTCGACAGTGCATCGAATGACATTATGGCAATTACAGGTCAAAAACCTGTTATAACAAAGGCAAAAAAATCCATTGCCTCTTTTAAATTAAGGGCAGGGATGCCCATAGGTGTTATGGTTACTTTAAGAGGGGCAAGGATGTATGAGTTTTTACATAAACTTGTAACAATAGTTTTACCGAGGGTCAGAGACTTCAAGGGTGTATCGCCGAAGTCCTTTGACGGAAGAGGCAATTATACACTTGGTTTAAGGGAGCAGATTATATTTCCAGAAATTGACTACGATAAAATTGACAAGATACGCGGTATGAATATAACTATTACGACAACGGCTAAAACAGATGAAGAGGGTTACGAGCTTATAAAACTTATGGGTATGCCCTTCAGGAGCTGATGGAGGAATAAATGGCAAGAAAGGCAATGATAGAAAAGTCAAAAAGAACCCCAAAGTTTAAAGTAAGGGTCAGAAATAGATGCGCATTGTGTGGCAGGCCAAGAGGATTTTTAAGAAAGTTCCAAATCTGCAGGATTTGTTTTAGAACCCATGCCTTAAAGGGAGAGATCCCGGGGGTTGTAAAATCGAGCTGGTAAGGGGGCATTGATGACTACTATTGATCCAATAGCAGACATGTTAACAAGGATAAGGAATGCAATAATGGCGCGTCATGAATTTGTAGATGTTCCTTATTCGAACATGAAATACAGTATCTCAAAGATTTTAAAAGATGAAGGCTATATAAGAAACTGTAAAATTTTTGTAGATGAAAACAGAAAAAAATTTTTGAAAATCTATATAAATTACGATGAAAATAACAACAGTGTGATAACGGGACTTAAAAAGATAAGTAAGCCCGGCAGAAGGGTATACATAAAGGCAAAGGATATACTGAAGGTCAAAAACAACAATCTCGGTTTGTTAATTATTTCAACTTCAAAAGGGCTTATGACAGATTTTAATGCTCGAAAAAACAATATTGGAGGGGAACCTCTCCTTATGGTCTGGTGAGGTGGCATATGTCAAGGATCGGAAGAAAACCCATAACTCTACCGCAATCTATAAAGCTTGAGGTTAAAGACAGTGAGGTATTTGTCTCTGGTAAAACAGGGGTCTTAAAAAGAAAGATATTAGAGGGTATTTCCGTTGAGGTTGACGGAAATGTTGTATATGTAAAAAGGGCAAACGATGACAAAAAGACTAAAGGCTATCATGGACTTATGAGAACCCTTATTGCGAATATGGTAGAGGGTATTGATAAAGGTTTTGAAAAAAAACTTGAAATCGTTGGAATTGGGTATAGGGCTGAGATGCAGGGAAATGACCTAATTTTCTACCTCGGATATTCGCATCCCATAAGATTCCCTTTACCAGAAGGCATATCTGCCCAAGTAGAAAAGCAGACCCTCATAACCATAAAAGGGATAGACAAAGAACTTGTGGGGACAGTGGCAGCAAAGATAAGGGCACTGCGAAAACCTGATGTATACAAAAACAAAGGTATAAAATATGCCGGCGAAATCTTAAGAAAGAAGGCTGGTAAAAGCGGCAAATAAGAGGTAAGAGATGCTAAGAAAAGAAAAGGTTGAAGCAAGGCTAAAAAGAAAAAAGAGAATAAGAAAAAAAGTTTTTGGAACACAAGAAAAGCCAAGGCTTTGCGTTTATAAAAGCCTGAAAAACATTTATGCACAATTAATAGATGATGAAAAGGGCATTACGATAACAGGTGTCTCCACACTTAATAAAGAGATTAAGGACCAGATAAAAAGTGGAGGGAATGTGGAGGCTGCAAAAAAAGTTGGTGAAGTTATCGGAAAAAAAGCAATAGAGTTAGGCATAAAAAAGGTGGTATTCGATAGAAATGGATTTAAATACCACGGTAGAATAAAGGCTGTCGGTGAAGGTGCAAGAGAAGCAGGGCTTTTATTTTAGTAAGGAGGTTCCATATTGATAGAAAAAAAGGGTTTAGAGCTTGATGGTGTAGAATTACAAGATAGACTCGTATATATAAATCGAGTTGCAAAAGTTGTTAAAGGTGGTCGTCGTTTTAGTTTTAGTGCCATTGTGGTAGTTGGAGATGGAAATGGTAGGGTTGGATACGGTCTCGGAAAGGCGAACGAAGTCCCTGATGCCATAAGAAAGGCAATAGAACATGCAAAGAAAGACCTTGTAAAGGTCCCTGTAGTAAACGGCACAATACCCCATCAGATAAAGGCAAAATACGGGACGAGCGAGGTGTTTATGAAGCCTGCTACTGAAGGAACCGGGGTTATAGCCGGTAGGGCAGTGAGGGCAGTGGTGGAAGTAGCCGGTATAAGGAACATCCTTACAAAATGTTATGGATCGAGAAACTACCACAATGTAGTTAAGGCAACAATAAAAGGTCTTACAATGCTTAAATCCCCTGAAGTTTCTTTAAAACAGAGGGGAAAGGTCAAGACCGAGGAGGTTTAAGTGGCAGATAAACTAAAGATAAAGTGGGTAAAAAGCACCATTTCATGCCCTAAAGACATGAGAGATACCATAAGAAGCCTCGGATTTAAGAAACTTAACGAAGAAAGGACAGTTAAAAATACACCAGAAATCAGAGGTATGATAAAAAAGGTAATCCATTTGGTAAAGGTTGTGGAGGAGATATAAAATATGAAACTCAGTGATCTAAAACCCGTTGAAGGTTCAACAAAAAAGAAAAAAAGGGTTGGCAGGGGAACAGGTTCCGGTCATGGAACTACGGCTACTTATGGACATAAAGGCCAGAGGGCGCGTAGTGGTGGCACAAAGGGAAAGAGTTTTGAAGGCGGTCAGATGCCATTGACAAGGAGAATACCAAAAAGGGGTTTTAAAAATCCCTTTAGGAAAGAATACAGTATTATAAAAATTAACGACCTTGAAAGATTTAAAGAAAAAGGTGAGGTAAGTATTGAGGACTTTATAAATAGCGGTCTTGTGAAGAAGATTAAAAGCGGTATTAAACTTTTATCAAGTGGTGAAATAGATTTTCCGATAAAGGTAAAGGTTCATAAGGCTTCTAAGGCTGCAATAAATAAGATAAAGAACTGCGGTGGTGATGTGGAGGTTATAGGCTAATGGGAGGTTTCCAGAGTATTGGAAAAATCCCTGAGCTTAAAAGGAGGATTTTTGTAACCCTCGCACTCCTTGCTGTATATAGAATAGGTGTTCATATCCCCACACCAGGTATAGACGGAAGGGTATTGGCTGGCATCTTTGAAAGGGCTAAAGGGACTTTACTTGGTTTTTTTGATATGTTTGCTGGCGGTGGGCTCGAAAGGCTTTCTGTATTTGCCCTGGGTATTATGCCGTATATCAGCGCATCAATTATATTACAGCTTTTAACTGTAGTTATACCAACACTGGAAAGACTTTCAAAAGAGGGTGAGGCAGGCAGACGCAAGATAACCCAGTATACGAGATACGGAACCATAATAATAAGTCTGATACAGGGGTTTGGTATAGCAGTGGGGCTTGAACAGATGAGAGGTGCTGCAGGTGAGTTGGTAGTTTATAATCCTGGTTGGAGTTTTAGGCTCATGACCATGATAACATTGACTGCAGGCACATCATTTATTATGTGGCTTGGAGAACAGATAACGGAAAAGGGCATAGGGAATGGTATATCATTGATTATTTTTGCAGGTATTGTGGCAAGGATGCCCAATGCTATAGCAGGTACCATGAGCCTTGTGGCGTCAGGGGAAATGAATTGGTTTATTGTTTTAATAATCGTAATTATGATGCTTCTTATAGTGGCCTTTATACTGTTTATGGAGACATCCCAGAGAAGGATTCCTGTTCAATATGCAAAGAGGGTTGTGGGAAGGAGAATGTACGGCGGCCAATCAACACACCTTCCTTTGAAGGTAAATACAGCAGGCGTTATACCACCTATATTTGCCTCGTCAATTCTAATGTTTCCTGCTACCATTGCAAGCTTTATAGGCCATCCCTATATGAGGAAATTTGCCGAATGGCTGACACCGGGAAGCCTGCTCCATGAATTTTTGTATATTGCATTTATAATATTTTTCTGTTTTTTTTACACTGCAATAGTGTTTAATCCCGATAATGTGGCGGATAATATGAAAAAATATGGAGGTTACATACCAGGCATAAGACCTGGAAAAAAGACTTCTGAATATATAGAAAAAATTTTATCGAGAATTACCTTTATAGGTGCATTATATATATCTTTTGTATGTGTGCTCCCCACACTGCTGGTAAAGAAATTTAATGTGCCTTTCTATTTTGGTGGAACTGCCCTTCTAATAGTGGTGGGTGTTGCCCTCGATACTATACAACAGATAGAATCGCATCTAATTTTAAGACATTATGATGGTCTTGTAAAAAAATCGGCAAGGATGAAGGGTAGAAGATGATATATAATTTACCCTTAAAAAAGATATTTGATGATTGTTTTAAAGACAAGAAACGAGATTGAGAAGATAAGAGCTGCAAGCAAGTATGCGATGGAGATATTGCTTTATATAAAGGATTTTATAAAAGAAGGCATAAAAACTATGGAGCTCGAAAGGTTATGTGAGGACAGAATAAAACAATATAGTAAAAAGGTGAGACCTGCCTTCAAGGGGTATAATGGTTACCCTTATTGTTTATGTATTTCTGTAAACGACGAAGTAGTTCACGGGATGCCAAACGAAAGGGTGTTAAAAAGAGGTGATATTGTAAGTCTTGATTTTGGCATTGAATACGATGGCTTTTACGGTGATGTAGCATTGACAGAGGGCGTTGGCGACATATCAGAGGATGCAAAGAGGCTACTTTTGATAACCGAAGAATCACTGTATAAAGGAATAAACGAAACCAGAGAAGGGAATAGATTAAACGATATTTCCTATGCTATTCAGCATCATGTAGAGTCGGCTGGTTTTTCAGTAGTTAGGGAATTTGTAGGGCACGGAATAGGCAGGAACCTTCATGAGGAACCTCAGGTGCCCAATTTTGGTGAAAAAGGTAAAGGAATTAGGTTGAAAAAAGGTATGGTTTTTGCTATAGAACCTATGGTAAATATGGGAAATTACAAAGTTTATATAAAAGAAAATGGCTGGACAGCAGCTACAGTAGATGGATCTTTATCTGCACATTTTGAACACACTGTGGCTATAACCGATAAAGGAACAGAGATATTAAGTAAGTTATAAAAAGACGTATATGCCAAAAGGTGAAGGAATAGAAATAGAAGGAACGGTAATTGAACCATTGCCCAATGCGATGTTCAGGGTAGAACTGCCTAATGGTCATAAGGTTCTTGCCCATGTTTCAGGAAAGATGAGGATGCATTATATAAAAATACTTAAAGGTGATAAGGTTGTAGTTGAATTATCGCCTTATGATCTAACGAGAGGCAGAATAATTTACAGGGTCAAATAGGAGGAAGTCATGAAGGTTAGGCCTTCGGTAAAAAAAAGGTGTGATAAATGCAAGATAATCCGTAGAAAAGGCGTTATTAGGGTAATTTGTGAAAACCCCAAACATAAACAGAGACAGGGTTAAGGAGGTAAGTTTTGGCAAGGATTGCAGGTGTTGATATACCAAGGGACAAGAGGATAGAGATAGCGCTGACCTATATTTACGGTATAGGAAGGACCCTATCTAATAAGATACTGGCAGAGGCTGGGATTAGCCCTGATAAGAGAACAAATGCTCTGTCCGACGAAGAGATTGCAAAGATAAGAGATATAATTGAGAATTCTTATAAGGTGGAAGGTGATTTAAGAAAAGAGGTTAGTATAAACATTAAGAGATTAATGGATATAGGATGTTATAGAGGCTTAAGGCACAGAAAAGGTCTACCTGTTAGAGGCCAAAGGACGAGGACAAATGCCAGGACAAGGAAGGGGCCCAGAAAATCACAGATGAAAAGAAAAAAGTGAAAAGATGAGGTGAGGGAATGGCAAAAGCAAGAAGAACCGGTAAAAAGAAGGTAAAAAAGAATATTCCTGCTGGTAATGCGTATATACAGTCGAGTTTTAATAACACGATTATTACCATTACTGATCCGCAGGGTAATGTAATATCATGGTCAAGCGGTGGGGTTGTTGGGTTTAAGGGTTCAAGGAAAAGTACACCCTTTGCCGCACAGCTTGCTGCTGAAAATGCTGCAAAAAAGGCAATGGAAAATGGATTAAAAACAGTAGATGTTTTTATTAAAGGACCGGGGGCAGGGAGAGAAGCGGCATTGAGGGCTCTTCAGAGCGCAGGCTTAAAAATTCATATGATTAGGGATATAACACCGATACCTCATAATGGGTGTAGACCACCTAAAAGAAGAAGGGTTTAAGGAGGAAGGCTTTGTCGAGATATATAGGACCATCTTGCAGGTTATGTAGAAGGGAAGGAATAAAACTTTTCCTTAAAGGAGAGAGGTGTTTTACAGAAAAATGTGCCATTGAAAAGAGAAATTATCCCCCTGGAGTGCATGGTGGGACAAGGGGGAAGATGATGGAATACGGTATAAGGCTTAGGGAAAAACAAAAGGTAAGAAGAATATACGGCCTGAGCGAGAAACAATTCAAAAGATTCTTTAATATGGCAGAGAGAAAGCCCGGTATTACAGGTTCTAATTTTCTTGTGCTTTTAGAAAGACGCCTTGATAGTATGGTATACAGGCTTGGTTTTGCCACTTCTCGTAAAGAGGCAAGACAGTTAGTATCCCATAAACACATATTGGTTAATGGAAAATGTGTAAATATAGCTTCTTATCTTGTTAAGGCAGGTGATGTAATCTCTGTGAAGAATAAAGATTTACCTACAGTAAAAAATGCCCTCGAGACAGTAGTGAGAAGGGGAGTACCCCCATGGATTGAACTCGATAAAGAGAACATGAAGGGTATCATACGCCAATTGCCTACAAGAGAAGATATAACAATGCCCATAAAAGAACAACTCATCGTTGAATACTATTCAAGATAGCTTGCCCCGAAGGAGGGTAATAATATATGTTTGAGAAAAATTGGCAGGAATTAATAAAACCAGCTAAGATTGATATTGAAAAGAAAGAGGTTAATTATCTGAAGTTTTCGGCAGAACCTTTTGAAAGGGGTTACGGCTATACGATTGGCAATTCCTTAAGAAGGGTGCTATTATCATCTATTATGGGTAGTGCCATAACCTCTGTCTGGATTGATGGCGTGAACCATGAATTTTCGACCATTAGGGGCGTTAAAGAGGATGTAACAGAGCTTATCTTGAATCTTAAAAAGGTTGTTTTGAAATTAACAGAGGATAAAGAAAAAATATTAAAGATAGATGCAAAGGGAAAAACAGAGATTAAGGCTGGAGATATACTCCATGACGGAACAGTGGAGATAATAAATAAAGACCATCATATTGCCACATTAAGTGAAGACGCAAGACTTTATATGGAGTTAAAGGTAAAAACAGGTAGGGGTTATGTTCCTGCAGAGATGAATTACGATGAAAACGCACCCCTTGGCACCATACCCATTGATTCCATTTACACACCTATAAAAAAGGTAAGCTATAATGTAAGCCCTGCAAGGGTTGGTTTTAGGACAGATTACGATAAACTTACGATGGAGATATGGACAAACGGAAGTATAAATCCCCTTGATGCCCTATCTTTTGCTGCAAAGATCATAAAGGAACAGATGAAAATCTTCATTCACTTTGATGAAAAGGAAGAAGAAGAGGAGATGGAGGCCCAGGTTAAACCTGCAGAAAGACAGGATTTTAACGAAAATCTGTTCAGAAGTGTTGACGAATTCGAACTATCTGTTAGAAGTGCAAATTGTTTAAAGAATGCAGACATTAAGTATATAGGTGAGCTTGTTCAAAAAACAGAGCAGGAGATCCTTACCACAAAGAATTTTGGAAGAAAATCTCTTAATGAAATAAAGGAGATCCTTGCCTGTATGGGATTAAGGCTTGGATTAAAGCTTGAAAACTTTCCATCAAGAGAAGAACTGGATAAGATGGCTGTAAAAAGAAAAGACCATATGTAGATAGAGGTTTATCATGAGGCATTTAAGAAAGGTAAAAAAACTTAACAGGACAAAAAGTCACAGAGAGGCTTTGTTAAAAAATCTTGCAATCTCTCTTCTTGAACATGAAAGTATAAAGACAACAGATGCAAAGGCGAGGGCATTGAAAAGTGTTGCTGACAAACTGATAACCTTAGCTAAAAAGAAGGATATGCATTCCATAAGACAGGCCTTTGCATTTTTACGCCACAAGCATACGGTGAAAAAACTCTTTACAGATATTGGTGAGCGTTATGTTGGTGTCAATGGTGGGTACACAAGGGTGCTAAAACTCGGTAGAAGAAAGGGTGACAATGCACCAATGGCACTTATTGAACTTACCATGAAAAAAGTAGAGGATGAAAAAAAGGAAAAAAGGTAATATAATAAAACATATTTGGGGGATCGTTCAACGGCAGGACAACGGACTCTGACTCCGTGAATTGGGGTTCAAATCCCTATCCCCCAGCTCAATAAAATCATCGTTTTTATCCTATTATGTCATAACTTTGTCTTTTTATTTAGGAAAAATGATACTGAATGTTGAGCCTTCATTATATTTACTTGAGACAGTGAGTTGACCACCTTGTAATTCAATTGCCTCCTTTACAAAAGTCAATCCAAGCCCAGAACCTTTAATGTTTTTTGTTTTTTCAGAACTGGAGCGAAAAAACTTGTCAAATATCTTCCCCAGGTCCTCTTCTTTTATACCATAGCCGTGGTCAATCACATCAATCCTTACGATGTCGTTTAAATCCTGTAGCCTTGTAATTACATCCCTATCCTGCGGGCTATATTTGATAGCATTCTCCACGAGATTAAAGATACATTGCTTTGTCAAATCCCTATCTATTGTTATGATATCTATGTATTCTGGAACATCAGTCTGTATATTAATTCTATTCATAACCGCTATGGGTTTTGATGCATTTGCCACCTCATCAACGATTTCTTTAAGGTTTACCTGTGTAAGTTTAACTGGCTGGCGGCCTTCTTCTATCCTTGTTATGTCAAGAAAGGTATTTAAAAAACGGACAAGTCTTTCGGTCTCCCTGTTTATTATTGATGCAAAATTTTGCATTTTACCTGTTAGGTTTTTAGAAAGTATCTCGCTAAATCCCAGAATTGATGTCATTGGATTCTTTAATTCGTGAGAGACAACAGATATTAGATGGCTCTTTAGAAGTTCAAGCTCTTTTATCTTTGTGATGTCATTTAGAAACGATTTTTTTGTCAATTTTTATTAAATTTTTACTAAAGTTTCTTGCTGATTTGTCCGATAATATGTATATAACATGTGAATTTTTTAACAAAACACATTAAAAAATTTTAAGTCAGGGGGTCCTATGAGCTTTAACAACATAAGGATAGGGAAAAAATTGGGCATTGGTTTTGGGCTGCTTCTTATCTTAATGGTCATTATCTGTGGTGTATCAGTCTTTAATTCCAAAATGACAGGTGCCTTGCTTTTAAGAATTAAAAATGTTGATATGCAAAAGATAACATATGCCGATGAAATGAAAGATGCCATAGACAGTATAACGAGGTCTGTAGCGGTTTTGCCCTTTGCAACACCTGAGGTCGTTGAGGAGGAGAAAAATAACATACTGATTACAAGACCAAAATATAAAAAGGCAGTGGAAAATCTTGAGAAGCTTTTAGAAACTAAAGAGGAAAAGGATATGCTTAATAGATTTAAAGAGGTAGTTAAGTCAGGTGCGGAGACGAATAACAAGATTATAGAAATGGTAAATCAGGGAAATAAGCAAGAGGCACAGATTCTATATCTCAATGAGACAAGAAACAATACAAAACTTCTTGTAGAGGCTACAAATAACCTAATTAAATTAGAAGAAAAATTAATGGAAGAAAAAATAAAAAATCTCACCTCTCTAAGTAACAAACTGCTAATAATCATAATTATAGTGGGTATTATATCAATCATCATCGGCATCTTTATGTCCATAAAGATAACAAACAGTATTAAGGCACCTGTTGAAAAGGCTGCAGAACAATTAGAGCTTATGTCTAAAGGTGATTTT
>Ga0209508_1002543_pt1 | contig 11767 bp, 8 predicted proteins | sample AD_UKC129_MetaG_FD_184427 | JGI IMG/M metagenome (GOLD analysis project Ga0209508, IMG submission 184427) | Active sludge microbial communities of municipal wastewater-treating anaerobic digesters from Canada - AD_UKC129_MetaG (SPAdes) (version 2) | ecosystem: Engineered > Bioreactor > Anaerobic... | reverse complement strand
CAATTGTTGGTCGCTCCGGGAATGCCCACCCAAACAGACAGCCGAGACCATCAACTCCGTTTTTCCCAGACGACGATACTCCATGTTTTCGTTGTAATTCAAAATCTTGGAGGGATCGACGGTAGGGGACGGAGTCGCCGGCTCGGTAGCTCCCGCTGTCTGCGGGCTGAGGATGCGCAATCCCCCAGCAAATCCCGCTACAGCCCAGGTCGTCAGTTGAACGAATTCCCGTCGTGTTTGTCTTTCAGTGTTCATAATAGCCTCCCATTGCGTGCATAAAACCTGGCGTCATTGTGATTGTTTCAGTGTCTCGGGAGCCTTAAACAGGCTGCGTATCTCTTCTTCGGTCAATACACGGGCATAAATGCGAAGATCATCAATCAGGCCATTAAACCCTTGACCGATGGTTACATCCAAGGTGTCGCCCGTCTCAATAGGCCACAGATCCAGCAAACCGATGTCATGAATCTCAGCCAACTCACCATCTACGAAGATTCTGGCGTGGTCATGAAGATTAGGCGGTGACCCTTCTTCCAAAACCACAGCCACATGGTGCCAATTCCCGTCGTGGAGAGGCTCCTTCACATACAGATAGCCACCCCGCGGCGTAACACCAATCCGGGATCGGACAAACCCGAAAATCCACATCTTGCCAGGTTCTTCACTCCCCCAGGCGACGATTTGTCCCGAAGCCGTACTCGTCTTGATCCACGCAGAGACCGTTCGTGGGGAGGTTCCTGTGATTCCCTTGAAACCCGGAACACGGAGACGGCTTCCTTTCCCATCAAGGGATATAGCATTACCAATGCGACCTGCGACAAATTTGGCCTGGCCCTCCAGAGTGGCGGGGTGTGGCGTGGGACAAAGATCGGCCGCTGTATTGCCTCCGTTTTCATCGAAAGGCCACCAGCCGACCAACCCAGTCAGCGGTTGGACGGGTTTCTCCTCTCCCAAGACGGGATACAAATTCGGTAAACAAAGTGTGCATCCCCCAATCATCAAAATCAATAGTCGCACACTTCGCATATGTTCCTCCCCAGTGACTCCGATTGTGTTTTCTCAAGTCTGCCGGCACGTTGTCCATTTTGGCCCCTGCGACATCGGATTGCAAGCGACGTTGCGCACCCAAAGAGCCTCTTGGCGGGCAAATGATTCTAGGTTTACACTGATCTGAAGACGCAATTGCTTCGGCGAAGCTGGGTTTGTTGGCGTGTCCTGGCATGCCGACATGGCCACAAGGAGACGCAGTCATGGCGGTACGCAATCTAGCCTGTATGTCGCTCGTGCTAGTGGCAATTCTGGGCTGTTCGCAATCGGCAGATCATGAAGCCTTTCGTGTAAAACAATCGGCCGTTCAACCGGCGACACCCGAATCAAAGGTACCGCCCTTGGCGAGTCACATTTCGTCCGAGGGAGAGGTAACGACCCAGGTGGGGCCGCCGAACCTGCCTCCTCCGGAGCGATCCGGTGAAAGCTTTCTCTCGCCTCCTCCGATGCCGCAGGTCGAGCCTGGTTTCACACATTCGCCGGTTGCGACGCCACCGATGCCCTCGGCGCCAATTCACCAACAAGCTGGAACCGACGTCCAGGTGGATCTCTCAGCGGCCGTGGCCCTTCCTATGACTGGGCCGGAGGGGACAATGATGGGCTTCAGTGTGGATTACCGTCTGAAAGGCGTAGCGGGCCCTCCGCAAAGTTCCTACGTTTGGGTCATCGAAGGTAGGCCGGGAAAGGTCTATCGATTACCGGTGAAACTGGATGCACAAGGCAACCTCATGTTTATCATCCAAGAGTGGCGACCGGAAGACGGACCATTCCGTTGCCGGATCGAGGATTACACGGGTCGGATTGTTTCGCCGGTGGTTGACATGCGGTAGGCCCGGCATCTTGGGTTGGCCCCACAGGAATGGCAGGAGGATTTCATGCTACGAGAACACGAGATTGAAATTCGTGTTCGCTATCCCGAATGCGACCCGATGGGACTGTTGCATCACAGCCGGGTCTTTGTCTATTTCGAGATGGGCCGAACGGAGTTACTACGGGCATCAGGCGGCAATTACCGCCAGTTAGAAGAACAGGGACTATTTGTGGTTGTAGTCGAGGCACGATGTCGCTACTATCGTCCGGCACGTTATGACGATCTGTTGCGATTGAGAACACGCGTGACTCGCATGAGCGGCTATAAGATCGAGCACGAGTACCATCTTTTCCGCGGTGAGGAACTCCTCTGCCGAGGCCAAGTGACGTTGGCCGTCGTTGATCGAACGGGCCAGGTCCGGCCCATTCCCGAGGCCTGGCAACTCGAATTCTCGAAAGAGGCTGGAGAGTCTGCCAATCTCCGTTCAGAGGTTCAAAGCGAATAATTTATTGACCCGTCAAGCTGATCGTTTCAATCGCAAAGGGGTGGCTGAAGCCGGGCTCTGGCCAAGAAGCTTTTGAAGGCAATCGGCGGTTCTTTGAGTGGCACCGCGGTGCGCAAGGATTAACTTCCTCGCATTCTCCCCGAGTGTGGCGGCGTAGTCCGGATATTCCAAGCATCTCTGGACAAATTGGCGGAGTTCCTCAAAGTTGTGGACGACCACGGCCGCCTTGGCGTTGAGCAAGTGGGCCACAATGTCGCGGAAATTCCACGTGTTAGGACCAAAGCAAACAGCGGCGCCATAACCTGCGGGTTCCAGCATGTTTTGCCCACCACGAGAGCCGAAGCTTCCACCAACCAGGGCGATGTGGGCCGTTCCCCACCAGGCTGTAAGCTCTCCCACCGTATCGACAAGAAGAACCGGTGCCCGGGGGAAACCGGTTGACGAGTGGACTGAATGATCCTGCTGTGGCGTGACTTCGCGGTAAAAATGGTCTGGGTCTTGTGCGCGATTTCGGATAGTCTCGCTCGGGTCTATCAGTTGTGACCGACGTTGCCAGGGTAGGCCGCTTTGGCTAAGCATCTTAGCAACTTCATCAAAACGTTCAGGATGCCTTGGCACGATAATCAGCCGCAACTGGGGAAAAGCGTCACGCAACTCCTGAAAGACCTGAAGTGCCAGGAGTTCCTCCTCTTTTTGAGTGCTACCCGCCATAAACACAATTTCATCGGTCCGAATCCTGGCCAGGTCGCGGAGCCGCTGTGTTCGTGGGTTGTTACGGTCGAATTCCGTGCCATCGAATTTCAAGGATCCGGTGACTGCGACGCGGTCGGGCGGTACTCCCAATTCGATAAATCGTCGCGCCGTGGTTGGGTCTTGGGCCGCAACCAGCGCGATCCGGCGGAGAGTCTTAGCGAAGACCCAGCGAATCCGTTGATAACCGCGGAAGCTCCGATCGCTCAGTCGTCCATTCACGACGGCGACGCGCGCCCCGTATTCATCGGCTGCCCGGATCAGGTTGGGCCAGAGTTCCAGTTCGGCCAGGACAAGGAGATTCGGGCGAATCCGTCGCATGGCCCGGCGGACAGCCCAGCTAAAATCCATGGGACAATAAAAGAGGAGGAGTTCCGGATATTTTTTCTTCGCGACCTCCATCCCAGTTTGGGTGGTGGTACTTAGACAGATGTCATAATTGGGAAGACGCCGGCGCATTTCGGCAAGCAACGTCGCAAGCAGATTGACCTCTCCAACACTAACGGCATGAAACCAAATGCATGGTGCATTTGAATTGCGGCAAGGAACCAAACCGAGGAGCTTTTCAGCCCAGCCATGCTGGTACTTTCGCCGATGGAGGACCAGACGAGTTACCCAAATGGGTGCCGTCACAAGGAGTAAGACAAAATAGACAAGATCCATCAACCAAAACATTAGGAATCCTTTCCCTCATGGTTTCAAACCGAATTGGGTTCGATCGCTGGAAGGGGTCACATGGCAGATTCCTCGCTGACTCCAACCCGAGAAACCCCGGCTGCAACCACACTACGCCGGCCGGCGATTCCGCATGCAGCAATGTTTATACTTTTTACCGCTTCCGCAAGGACATGGGTCATTTCGACCAATTTCGGGTCCACTCTTGCGGATAGGCTTGGCCTTAGAACCCGCCTGGCTGTTTTCGATCGCCTCTTGCTGCTGACTTCCCAGGGTTGCCACGCTAGCAGTGACGGTCGGAGAGGCCTCGGGGCGCTCGGCGGCTGTTTCCTTCCACATGGAGCCTACGAATCGTTCGTCCATTTGCTCCATTCTGAATACCAAATCGGTAACTCGTCGCCCCACAGACTCCCACATCAGTTCAAACTGCCGCATTCCTTCCCGCTTGTATTCGACCTTGGGATCGACCTGTGCGTAACCCCGCAGGCTAACACTACTGCGGAGATGGTCCATCACAAGGAGGTGCTCCTTCCAGGCGCTATCGAGAGTATGAAGAAGCAGGAATCGCTCCATCTGACGCATTTCTGGTGAATAGCGATCGTTGAACGCGTCACGGAACTTCCATTGGAGATCACGGCGTTCCATACGGGCGACACTCTCAGGTGTCATTTCGAGGCCCAAGTGCTCTGCTACCCACCGGCAGAACTCGCCCAATTTAGGATGGTTGCGATCACATTTGACGCGAGGGTCGTCGCCGAGCCCCTCATAGAGCGATGCCAAAAGGGCCTCTCCCTCAGTGCGAAGGGCTTCTGCCTTGAGATAATCCTTTTCACTGGCCTCCACCAAGAGGTTCCAAATATCCTGGCCCGTCTTAGTGCGAAGGTCTTCCTCCGTCAATTCAACACCCAAACGTCCCTTCGCCCAGCGAATGATACCCTCTCGGTCATAAACCCGTCGCCCTGTGGCGTCGCGGCCTGTGTAATGGCTAAAGGCAGCCCGCACCGGAAATTCGATCTCTTTTTGTTGATAGGCCTTCAATGCCTTTTCAAAAACAAGGTCTTTGATGGCAGAAGGTTCGAGATCACGCAGCTCTTCGACGGTGAGTTCAATGCCAAATTTGCTGCGAACCCAATTGATGGCTGACTTGAGGCCAAAATCGGGATCGAGGTACTTCGCTCCCTCGCTTAGATCAATGGTGCGGATCGATTGTTGGGCCTTTTCGATGAGGTACTCCGACAAATCTTCTCGGGGGATTTTTCTCAACTCTCGGTCCTTGAGATCGAGCCGCCAGCGGGTGTTGACAGCTTTCGTCAGCGCTTCCCAATTCCAGTCTGTTCTCTCAGCCTCTTCCGGCAAGTTTTCTTCGATCAAATCAAAGATTTGACTTTCCGCCATCCGTTCGGCATGATCCCTGGCGTAGGCCTCGGCTGTGGGAAAATCCATGCCGCGAAAATCTCGCGCCCGAAATTCAACGGACAGTTGCTTGCTGATCCACTGGGCAAACGTCTCTGCCCCGTAGCTTTTGTCCAGAAAACGGTCTAAGTTTTTGTCGATCTCTTGGCGGATCATATCGCGAATAAGACTACGACAATCCGCCCCTTCCAGGATGCTTTGCCGATAGCCATAAACACGCTTTCGCTGCTCATCCATGACCTGATCGAATTCGAGGAGGCTCTTGCGGATTTCAAAGTTTCGCTCCTCGACCTTCTTTTGGGCGGCTTCAATGCGACGAGTCACCATGGGGCTTTCAATCGCCTGGCCTTCCTCCATCCCTAGCCGCGTGAGGATATTCTTGACCCAATCTCCCGCAAAAATCCGCATCAAATCGTCTTCTAGCGAGAGATAAAACCGGCTACTTCCTGGATCCCCTTGGCGTCCTGCACGGCCGCGGAGCTGGTTGTCGATGCGGCGTGCCTCGTGCCGTTCCGTACCGATGACGTGCAAGCCCCCTAGGGCGGCGACCTCCCGGCCTTCCGCCTTCATCTGTTCCTTTTCTTCGATTTCCTTGACTAAGGCGTCCCATTCATCACGCGGGACATCTAGCCGGCTGCGATACTTGTGCTGAAGGATGGACCAGGCCTTGGCCTCGGGGTTTCCACCAAGAATGATGTCGGTCCCACGCCCGGCCATGTTTGTGGCAATGGTTACCGCGCCTTTACGCCCAGCTTGGGCGATAATCTCGGCTTCCCGCGCATGATGCTTGGCATTGAGGACCTGGTGCGGGATGCCGCGACGGTCCAACATCTCGGAAAGCATCTCGCTCTTTTCGACCGACACGGTTCCCACGAGAATCGGGCGGCCCTTCTTTTCGATGTTGTGGATTTGCGATCGCGGGATAACCTTGCGATCACCTTCTCGCGTTACGAACACAACCCTTTCATCATCTTCTTCGACAATTCGACCAACCTCATATTCATAACGGGAATACCAAACGGTGTCCCATTTGTGCATCCGCTCAATTTCGTCCACAATGGCCTTGTACTTCTCTCGCGCCGTCCGGTAGATAACATCGGGATGGTTGATCCGCCGAAGGGGCTTGTTGGTGGGGATTGCCACGACCTCGAGTTTGTAGATTTTCCAGAATTCGTTGGCCTCCGTCATGGCGGTTCCGGTCATACCACAAATCTTGTCGTACAACCGGAAGAAGTTCTGAATGGTGATTGTCGCCAACGTTTGCGTTTCTTCCTTGATGGGGACGCCCTCTTTCGCCTCCACAGCTTGGTGAAGACCATCACTCCATTGACGACCGTACATGAGACGCCCGGTGAACTCATCGACAATGATCACCTGGTTGTTCTCGATGACATAATGCACATCGCGCTTATAAAGATGGTGCGCTTTGAGGGCATTGTCGATTAGGTGGGGCCATTCAAGATTACCAGCCGTGTAGAAACTCTCGACCCCGGCCAGTTCTTCCGCTTTTCTGATCCCTTCTTCGGTGAGGTGGCACGTGTGATCCTTCTCGTTGACCACAAAATGGACGTCGCGGATCAGTTGTCGAGCGATCTGATCTGCCCGCTTGTACCGGGAGATGTCGTCGTGGGCCGGTCCCGAAATGATAAGCGGGGTTCGCGCCTCGTCGATAAGGATGTTATCCACCTCGTCGATAATGGCGTAGTGAAGACGACCTTGGACCTGCTGATACTCGGGGGGATACCGGTTGTCGCCTTTTGCCGCCAACCGCATGTTATCCCGTAGGTAATCAAAACCGAACTCGTTGTTCGTCCCGTACGTGATGTCACAAGAGTAGGCCTGTTGCCGTTCCCTGGCACCCATGTCGTGTTGAATGGCCCCCACCGTTAGGCCCAAGAACATGTACAGTGGGCCCATCCACTCCATGTCTCGCCGGGCCAAATAGTCGTTCACCGTGACGACGTGCACGCCTTTGCCCTCGAGGGCATTCAGATAGGCGGGCAGCGTGGCCACGAGGGTTTTACCCTCGCCGGTAACCATTTCGGCAATTGCCCCGGCGTGGAGGACCATCCCCCCCATCAACTGCACATCGAAATGCCGCATCCCTAGGACACGGCGGGAGGCCTCCCGGCAAACGGCAAAGGCTTCAACGAGGAGATCATCCAGCGTCTCGCCCGCTTCCAGTCGTTTGCGAAACTTCGCCGTTTGTTCCCGTAATTCAGCGTCGGTCATACGCTGATAGCGGGGCTCCAGATCATTGATGGCCTGGACCTTCGGCTGAAGGCGTCGCAGATAGCGGGCGTTGGCCGAGCCAAACAGCGACGTAATGCCGCGGTCCACGGCCTGACCCACCACGACGAAGGTGTCCGAGACGATTTCCCAAATTCTTTCCAATAATTCCATGGCTCTCCAAAGGCCCTTGATATTCCAGTCAAGTTTTGTTTGTTTTCTTAGTTACCTCAAGCACCGATCCGGTGACGGCTCCGCGTGCATGGGCTGTGTCTTAAGACCAACATCAGTGGGGAGATGCGAGCGGTATCATGAAGACACAACCAACCACTGAGGCTGTAGCAAAAGACACGGGCTAAGCCTCTCATAAGAGAATCCACGCGGGCCGCCTGGGGATGGGCGACGAACAAATGGCACCAATTTGCTTAATTTAATCTTATACGCCGGCCTCTCGAATTCCCGATACGACTGCGCAAATTACGATATGCTGGCAATTTACCATCTTTGCGGGGGGAGGTCAACAACAAAAGGGATTGGTTTTGGGAGCTATTTCAGAGCCTATCCCATAATCTCCCCTTGCCCGTTCGGCGGGATAGGTGTCGAGGCGTGAGAGTGACTCGAATCGCTGCCGGTTTTCTCGATCGACTCCGACGATCGCTTGCCCTCTCCCCAACCCTCTCCCGGAGGGAGAGGGGGAACTTTTCGGGATAGATTTTAAGTGCCAATGAGGCCCGAAAATTTTCCTCGATAGGGAAAGCGGTGCTTGCCCCACGGCCGAGTCAAAAAAAGATAACCGCCCCTTTGGGGCGGTCGTCTTGACACTGCTATGGCTTGGTCAGAGGCCAGGGGACCGGTGGCTCAATCTAGGTCCCTAGCTCAGCACGTCGCTTTGCAAGTTGTTGCTGAAGCCGCTGGACGATGGCGCTGTGCATCTGACTCACACGGCTTTCGGAAAGGTCCAGCGTGGCACCAATTTCCTTCATGGTCAATTCTTCATAGTAGTACAGGATGAGAATCAATCGCTCGTTGCGATTCAGGCCTTTTGTGATTAGCCGCATCAGGTCGCTTTTTTCGATGCGTCGCGTCGGGTCTTCGCCCTTCTTGTCTTCGAGGATGTCAATCTCCCTGACATCCTTATAGCTGTCGGTTTCGTACCTCTTCTTGTTGAGGCTGATCAGGTTGATCGCGCTGGCCTCGGTCTTCATCTTTTCCAGTTCTTCGATGGTTAGCCCCAACTCCTGGGCCAGTTCGGAGTCGGTGGGCTGGCGTCCTAACCTGGCCTCGAGCGTCTTGCAGGCCTCGTTCAACTTGCTGGCCTTAGACCGGACTAGGCGGGGGACCCAATCCATCGTCCTCAATTCGTCGAGCATGGCCCCCCGAATTCGGGGAACGCAATATGTTTCAAACTTGACCCCCCTGGAGAGATCAAAGGCATCGATGGCATCCATCAGTCCGAAGACGCCAGCGGAAATAAGGTCATCGAGGTCCACGCCTTCGGGAAGGCGGGCCCAGATTCGTTCCGCATTGTACTTCACAAGGGGGAGATAAATCTCCACAAGACGGTTACGCAATTCCTGATTCTGAGGGTTCTTCTTGAATTCGATCCAGAGCTGCTCCACATCCTCGGGAGCGATTGTTGTCGGCATAGACTCCTCCCTGATGCTGCGATCCTTAGAAGAATTCTGCGGTTTTGCAATGGGTGTTTTCGTCTGCGATGCCGTTCCCGTGACCGTTCGACCGGATGACGTAGCTCTCGGGCGACTCATCCGTGTGTCTCCCTCTTGCTGGATAAAAGGTCCTCACGGACGTGTATTTTCTCAATGCTCGCACCGTCACTGCGGTGTTGTTTCAGATGCTAGAGCATCGATCCGTAACCTATTTATTCCTTTCAGCCTGACTCTCCGAAGCCCCGTTAAGTTTTTCTGCCATTTGGCTGCGTAGTCGCTGTTCGACGGCCTCACGGAGGACCTGCTCCGCGACCGCTCCGATGGCCGCTCCAACAAAGGAAAAAAATAGCAGGACGATCCATCCCCGAAGCAATGCGTCTTGCGGACTAACACCGTGGATCATGTCCCGGATTAATGCTGTGCACAAACCCAACGAACCGAACACCACGGCGTAGATACGTGCCACGGGATCGCGTCCTGAACGTCACCGACGGAATTCGTGTGGATTGATTTCAATTACGCTCGGTCCCTTGCCGAGATAATCAACCGAGGCTGTTTTGAAGCGTGGGCTTAAGGTACCCGCAGTGCTCCAATAATATCGGTTGATTGTTCGGTAACGTTGAGTCTGTTTTCCTGAGCTTTTGCATTTCTCCTTATCGAAACGTGTTGCGACGTTAGTAAACTTTGCCAACGTTACTTGTTAGGAATTTCCGCCATCCTTTGCCTGATCTTTTTGCCAAGGGTTTGCGTCGGCTTTTCTACGTCACGCCTTCTGTAAGTGCTTTCGCAATCAGTTGGATCGTTTCTTCCCACTCGCGACGACAGCAGTAGGTGCTCCCATGTTGGGCGCTTCCGTCGGTCCTCCTCAGCCAGTTGCCTTCGTCGAATTCTCCGGCGTTCACGCTTTCGCCTTCCGTTCTCGGTAAGATCGGCAAAATAAACAGACTGGTCAGGTCTCGATTCAGAAACCTCCCACAGGCGCGTTGGAGTCGGCCGGCCATTTCTTGCCCGATCGAAAGCTCGGCCGACTTGTTGATCACGATCGTCGGGAGAAATGACGATGCAACTCCTGTGGTCCGTTTGACCAGGGCGTAGGCCTTCATAATGTCTGTGGGTGCGGGTGTGGTCACGAGGACACACCGCCGCGAGGAATCGCTGACAAGCTCTTTGGGATCATTTGCTACGCCACAATCTCGCAAGAGTAAGCGTTTTCGGCTTTCGATGCCCGATAGGTGTTCTCTTCCTCTGCGGGTTGTGAAGGCCGTAGATATCTCCTGTTCCCGGTCACCGTGGGACATCGCGGTTTCCACCCATTGACCGTGGTGCTCAACTCGGAAGGGAGCGGGTGGTTTTCCAAGATTCTTTGGGACACCGTTGAAAAGGCAGACATTCCAGCCGACTTGATGCAAATAGTGGGCGAGGGCCTCGGCAACCGTGGAAGTGCCAACGCCTTGCCGAACTCCATAAATACGGATCTGAAGCGTGGGTTGCCGATCGTCAACCGTCGCCGGGCGAATCCTCGAAACCAACTGCCTCAGGTGATAGGCCTGGTCGTACATGACCCCAGATTGATCCATGCTCCGATATGATTCACTGAAGTTATCACTCCCCGCTCCTGCTTGATTGAGGCTGACTCCTTAAGGTTGGGTTATGAGGGATCCCGAAGAACGTTATCCATTCCCAAAATGAGTCGGGCTAGTCTGCTGGGCTGGGCGATCTCGATATCGTCTGGGACATTTTGCCCATTGGTCAGATAACTCACAGGCAACCCACCGGACCGCAACACTGGGAGCAAACCGCCGAACGACGGCGCTTCGTCCAGTTTGGTGAGGACCAGGGCCGTCGGGCCGACCGTTCGGAAGTGCTCCAGCGTCTGCAACAAAGTCTTAGGGCTGGCAACGCTGCTAAGTACGAGATGAATTTCGTCTGCGTGCGCCTCGTTAAGGAGCGCACGGAGTTCACGAATCTTGATCTCATCGCGAGGACTCCGGCCAGCCGTATCGATCAGGATAAGATCAAATCCCGTAAAGTCCTTTACGGCATCGCGCATTTCCCGCGGTGTCGAGACAACGTGCATCGGCAAGTCAATGATATCCGCGTAGGTGCGCAGTTGTTCCACAGCGGCGATTCTGTACGTGTCCACAGTGATCAGAGCGACGCGACGGTTCTCGCGAAGCCGAAAGTTGGCCGCGAGTTTGGCAATTGTCGTGGTCTTTCCCACACCCGTCGGACCGACGAGCGCGCACACGCGGCAACGGCCGGGCGTGATCCGGATGGGTTGCGTTGCGGCCAGTTCGCTTTCCAGAATACGCGCCAGGCGGGCTTTGACGAGCATCGGCTCATCCGTGCGATCTCGGACCGACTCTGGCCGAACACGTTCCAGAAGTTCTCGCGCGTCCTCTTCTCGAAGGTCGGCATCGATCAAATCGGTATAGACCTTGAACAGGTGCTCAGGCCAATCGTAGGGGACGGAAGAATTGTTGCGACGGCATAACGTTCGCAACATTTGCTCCATATTCTCCAACCGATGCTGGACTTCAGGATGAAAGGCCCCCGTCCGCATGACCAACGCGCGTGTCTCCGCGCTCGCGCGTTCTAGCGACAGGCCGGTCTCCACGACCGACTCTCGGGAGTCCCGGTTCAATCCGCCAAGAGGCGAAGGACTTGGCG
>Ga0209508_1002542_pt1 | contig 11771 bp, 6 predicted proteins | sample AD_UKC129_MetaG_FD_184427 | JGI IMG/M metagenome (GOLD analysis project Ga0209508, IMG submission 184427) | Active sludge microbial communities of municipal wastewater-treating anaerobic digesters from Canada - AD_UKC129_MetaG (SPAdes) (version 2) | ecosystem: Engineered > Bioreactor > Anaerobic... | reverse complement strand
CAGGAAAAGAGTCATTTTTCCTGGTGGTCTTATATCTAAAAACTTATCTTTCTCTTCTCTATCTAATCGCTTATAGTATTTGAAAATCATTATACATTACCGTATCTTCCTGTTCTGTAATTTCGAGTTCACGAACATCTATGAATCGGTTAGCATTACGAAGTAGTTCGCAAAATCGGTTCAAGCTTTCCTGGTCTCCCGTGGCTTCTATCAAAACACTACCATCATATAGGTTTCTAACATATCCAGTAATTCCACAGCGTCTGGCACAGGTCTGAGCATAGTGTCTAAATCCTACTCCTTGAACTCTACCCCGTGCAATTATCTTCCAGGAATGCATAATCAACTCCTTTCAAAGATATAACTTTCTATTTCCCCTAAGGATATTTGTCAAGCATTCATTTCTTCTCAGGTAATTTATCTATTTGAAATACAATATATTATACCAATAGTTTCCAAATTCCATAAATATGTTTTAGCACACCTTCTATTATAATTTGCCTTTGAATAAAGAATATTGTCTTAATATCTGGTAAGCTACTCAGAAATTGGAACCTGGGATTATACTAAGGATTACCTAATATCCTTTATTTAATCATTATTACCTTTCTTATGCTATTCTTTTTGCCCTGACTTGCTTTTATACTATAGATACCGCTACTAACTGTTTTACCATTATCATCTGTGCCATCCCATTCATAGATAAGGGAATTTGGACTGTAGCCTTTATAGATAGTCTTAACCAGTTGACCTCTTAAATTATAAACTTCCACTTTAACAGGTTGGTCTGCGTTTAACCATTCTATGCGGAAAGAAGTCTTTTCTCCAAAGGGATTAGGATAATTGGCAAAGATAAGGATTTTATTGTCCCCAGTTAAATTAGTGCTTATACCAGGTTCATTGAAATAGTGATGAAAGGCATATTCCACCAATCTCTGAGCATCAGTTTCGTTCATATTGTAAAGAGGGAAACTTAAGACTATTACCTTACCATTCTGATTAGGATTATAAATGCCCACAGTGCTTCCATTTAAAGAGCCCTGAGGAGTTTCTGAATCATAATCGGAACCGTATAAGTAAATCGCATTAGCATAAGGAGAAGGTTCTATGCTTTCAATCTGATAAATATGTCCGTTAAAGGAACTAATAGTTTTTTCTGGGTCTACTTCCAGAGGAGGGAAATCTTCAAAGCAGGGTATAGCGTATTTGAATCTGGCTGCGCTGGAATAATCAGTTTCACTTATTCCAATATTCTGATAAATGAAAGTATCAGAATTAAAATAGTTAGGATAAGAAGAGTTCAAAGCAAAGGCTAAAGTAGGATGATAGACACTAAAGAAAAGATTACCTCCATAATATATATATTTCTTCAAATCATCTTGAATGAAATAAGGATAGTCCATACTGGCAAGGTCATTACCATACCATAGGATAGATGAATAAATTCCAAAATCAGACAAAGTCAAAGTTTCTGAGAGCTCGTTTAAATCCAGTTGATGTGTTTCAAAATTTTGCATAATATCGGCATAGAAAGTATCTGTTTGTTCATCAGAAGGTTGGAAGGGATTATTACCGCTCATATTTTCTGTTTCATCTACAATAAGAATCCCTTTATTTAAAGTAACCGGCCGAGTTTTTATGGCTGAAGTAAATTCGCTTCTATTGCCATCCTGGTCTATAGCGCAGAGTCGGTAGTAATAATAATTTTCTGAACCAATAACATCACTATCCAGAAAGCTATTTTGAGTAAGTAAACCACCAATCTGAATACCTAATTCTCCTTCAGTTTGAGAGCGATATAGATTATAGCCAGCCAGGTCTAATTCCAGATTTTCATTCCAGGATAAAGAAACTGCACGGTATACAGGTTCAACTTTAAAATTCTCAGGAGTTAGTGGAATTAAATTAGGAGTTCCCGTGGCAACTATTATAAAGCTTTCTAACCCATTAAAATCTACACTGGAGACTCCTACATAATACATTTGCCCTTCAGTCAAATTATCCAATATATAGGAAGTTTGGGTTGTAGAAATGGGCTCGTTCCATTGTCCAAAAACAGTTGAATAATAAAGGTTATAATGGTCTAACACAGGTTCATAAGGACTTTCCCAGGTGACAAGTAAGGAAGAACCATTTCCGGTATCCCGAACTACTAAATTTATGGGTGCTATGGGGATTTCAGAAAATCTTAAAGCAGAAGCCGTGGATGCCTTAATTACTTCAGCACAGTAATCTGAATTAATATGTTGTGTCAGATCGTTGATGGTATGATAATAAGGAGAAAAATCAAATTCCGAAAAATAAAGGACATTATAACCCTTTTGCCAGAAGGAATAGCTATCACTATTAGAGGGATTTACTGAGTAATTGTAATAAACTTGTAAATCAGTATACTGTTCAATTAATTGCAGAGCATAATTGGTATAATTTTCTGAGCCATCATAGGGATTTAAGATTACTCGGAAAAAGGAAGGGTCATTATTATTGCTAATCATATCATGATTAATCATCAAACGGATATTTTCATTGTTATTACGGGCAGTTAAAGCATAATATTTAGAACCCCAAAGACCAAATTCTTCTGCAGCAAAAGTAACAAAACGGATAGAACATCTGGGTTGATAACCACTTTGCATAATAACTCTGGCAATTTCAAGTGTGCCTCCTGAGCCACTACCATTATCATCTGCACCAGGAGCAAATACAAGTGGATCTATGCTTTGATTGTAGGTTATAGAATCGTGATGTCCTCCTACGATTATATATTGTTCAGGATATAGGGTGCCTGGAATTGTTGCTACCACATTGTATTGGTCTGTATTGTTCCAGACAAAAGATTGTAATTGCACATCATTTATTCCGAAGCTGATAAATCTATTTTTTATCCATTCTGCGACCTGAAACCTGTTATCAGCCAGGGCAAAGCGAGTCTGAAAATCCTGCAAACACTGGATATTATAAAGAATAGAATCCGCATCTACCAAAGATATAATTTGAGCTATATCAGTTCTAAAAGTTTCTCTTTTTTCGGGTAACAACTTAATATCAGAAAATATTATCGGTTCTGGACCTAAATGAGTAAAGGGATGTTTAATTGTTTCTCGGAGTATTATCTCATCCAGGGAACTCTGAATTAGATAAGCAGAGCGCAAGTTAAGAAGTATTGTTCCTACAGATGAAGGCAAAGAAAAAGACTCCTCTGGGATTTTTGAAACTAAGTATAAATTTGGTAAAATAGAGATATCCCCAATTTTTAAGGCACCAGGAAAATCTTTTGCTTTATCTGATTCAATTATAATCGCATATTCACTATCATAATGTAGAATCTGAACACCCTGTTGAGAAAGCTGATGCATTGCTTCATAAGTAGAGAGAGAGGTGTAGCGGTTCAATATTTGTTGGACGGGAATGGCTAAGATTGAGGGTAAAGCCATCAAACTACTCGCCAGTAGAAGTGTGGCTAAAAAGATAACCCATTTTTTCATTTTTATTTCCTTGTATATATAAGATTTTACTTTAGATTATAAACTTTAGGATATGATTAGTTTTGATTATAGAAAAGTTTTTCCAGAAATCTGGCAAGGAATTTCTTAATCATAATTGTTCTTGACTTTAATAATCCGAATTTTTATCAAGATTTTAATATATGGACATTATGAAAGAGGTAAAAATTATGAAAATTAGATTAGTATCACTTGTGATAATCTCGGTATTGTTTAGCGTTTTGACGGCTGAAAATCCACAGAATATCAATCTGGAAATGAAAATGATAGGCTTATCCGATGTTCCATCCGAGGAAGAGGTATATTTTGGAGTTTATATTCAAGACCTGGATTTTCCTACTGCTCAATCTCTTGGTTATAATGAACTATACGGGATTCTGGTCACTAAAGTAGAAAAAGGTTCACTTGCCTGGCAAGCAGGCATTAAAAATAATGATATTTTGATGAAACTTAATGGATATCCTATATTTAATGTAAAAGAGTTTAGGAGCATTAAAAAACTTTTACGCCCTGGAGATACTGTATGGCTAACTATCTGGAGAGAGGGAAAGATATTTGATATCACTACTAAATTACAGGGAAGAACGAAGGGGAAAAAACCTGGTAAATCAGAATCTAATGAGAAAGTTGGATATCCAGTAGGATGGGGAGGAGGCAGTTGGATGCCCTACTGGGCAGTCTTTCCAGTGGATGATGTTAATGAATTAATTACTAATATAGGAGAATCAACCGAAGATAAGGGCTTTGCTCATAAAGCGATAAACGAAGATGGTGTGTTTATGAGTGGAGGTGGGGGTAAAGTCAATATTGGCAAAGGATTCTTCCTCGGAGGGGTTGGCGCTGGCTACAGTTTTTCCGATAGCGATGCTTCAACGCATTCTAAAATTAAATATAACCTTTCCTTTGGTGGAGTTACGCTGGATAAGCGTTATGCTATTAACACAAAATTTATCGGTTCTCTGGGAATTATGCTCGGTTCTGGAGGTCATGAAGTGGAATATTCTGCTCTGGCAAATACAGATTTTAACTGGCCTGAAATATCATCAGGTGGAAGTTTCAATGTAAAAGTCTCCCGTAATTATTTTATGGTTCAACCTCGAGCTGAAATGTTGATTAGATTGCTTCCCTGGCTTGGTATTCAAACAGAGGTCGGTTATATGTGCGGAATTCCTACGCATAGTGGCTGGAAAGTGCAGGCTGCTACAGGTGATGTTTACAGTATTGATAATTCACCTGATACACCATTTCATAGCTTAACTATTAGTGTCGGTCCCTGGTTTGGTTTTTAAGTAGATATTGAATAAATAAAAATTATTCGCTGTCCTGGTGTGTAGATATATAGGTATGTAGATATCCTGGTGTGCAGATGTCCTCATCTGCACAAGCCTCGTAGAGGCTTTCTAGTCTAAGGAGCATAGCTTGTCTGAGAGAGATGATTATAATCATAGGATAAAGATGCAAAGGGAGCCCTCGCTTACCGGTAAAAGTACAAGTCTTTACGATATTTTAATAAGATATAAAGTTTTATTATATTTTTTTACAATAATACTCTCTTTCTGCCGATTAAATTACTTTTCTCATACTAAAAGATTGACGATAAGTGATGATCTATTATAAAGTTCAGAGATTACAAAAAAGAAAATACTTTACAATAAAAATATAATTATATTTAAGTGACCTTAACATAATTTGTTATTTTTTATAAAAAGCTATTTGAATCAAGAGTTTTCTATGAAGATAAATGGGAACAAAGTTGAAGCTTAGTTCTGTATTTTCTGAGTTATTTAAAATTGTAAGAAGAAAAATGTATGAACCTTAGGATTGATAGGTGTATGCTGATAAAAAAGAGTTTTACATTAAATTTAAAGAATTATATTCATCATCAAAATATTACAAATATTTCCGCAACTTTGAGCTGTGACTATTTATCCACTTACCAAATATCTCAATCAGGTATTAGGTTTAAAGAGAGATATGATCTCTTAACCTCTGGGTATATTTACGATTTTTGCCACCAACTAACTATTTAACAATCTAATAACATATGAGGTAGTAATTATGAAAAAGACATCTTTGTTCATATTATTGATACTCTGCACCACATTTGTCTTCGCTCAGAGAGAAGTATGGCAATGGGCAAAGCAAGTTGGAGGATCTAACGCCGATCAAAGCCATAGTATTGTAACTGATTCTTCAGGGAACAGCTATGTCACTGGTTATTTTCAGGGGACTGCTTCTTTTGGAAGTACAACTCTTACCAGTAGTGGAGATGCTGACATTTTTGTAATCAAGCTTGATAGTGGCGGTAATTGGCTCTGGGTTAAGCAAGCTGGGGGAAATAAATGGGATGTGGGTTTTGGTATTGCCACTGATTCTTCAGGAAACAGCTATATCACCGGTTATTTTAACGGGACTGCTTCTTTCGGAGGTACAACCCTTAATAGTAATGGAAGTAATGATATTTTTGTCGCCAAACTGGATAGTAGCGGTAATTGGCTCTGGGTTAAGCAAGCTGGAGGATCTAATGCTGATCAAGGCTGGAGTATAGCAATTGATTCCTCGGGAAACAGCTATGTCACTGGTTTTTTTACCGGGTCTGCTTCTTTCGGAGGTACAACTCTTAATAGTAATGGAAGTAATGATATTTTTGTGTCCAAGCTGGATAGTAGCGGAAATTGGCTCTGGGCAAAGCAAGCTGGAGGAAGTAGTACCGATCGTGGTCTGAGTATAGCAAGTGATTCTTCGGGAAACAGCTATGTTACCGGTTATTTTTACGGGACAGCTTCTTTCGGAGGTTCAACCCTTACTAATAATGGTAACCAAGATATTTTCGTAGCCAAACTGGATAGTAGTGGTAATTGGCTCTGGGCAAAGAAAGCAGGAGGAAGTATTACCGATTACGGCTATAGTATCGCAATTGATTCTTTGGGAAACTGCTATGCAACTGGTTATTTTCAGAGGACAGCTTATTTTGGAAATAAAACTCTTACCAGTCTCGGAGAAAATGATATTTTTATAGCTAAACTGGATAGCAGTGGTAATTGGCTCTGGGCAAAGCAAGCGGGAGGTTCCAACGATGATTACAGCTATGGTATCGCAACTGATTCCTCGGGGAACAGCTATGTTACCGGTAATTTTCGAGGGACTGCTTCATTCGGAGATATATCGCTCCCCGGTAGTGGAGAAAATGATATTTTTGTAGCCAAACTGGATAGTAGCGGTAATTGGCTCTGGGCACAAAAAGCTGGAGGAGCTAACAGTGATCTAGGCCGTGGTATCGCCATTGATTCTTCGGGGAACAGCTATATCACCGGTTATTTTAACGGGACTGCTACTTTCGGAACATTACCAACTCTTACCGCTAATGATGTAAATAGTGACATTTTTATAGCTAAGGCTCATATACCTTACTTTCCTAATAATGTATATGTGGTAGAAGAAACTACGGGACTTCAGATTAAAGTATCCGGTGGAGATGCAGATATAGGTGATCTGGATGATTTTCCTCCTATTCCTAATCAAAATGCTGAATATAAAAAACTTAACCTTGTTTTAAATACTGGAATTTCAAGTTGGACTATAACCATTCAAACTGATGATACCTATGGTGCTTATTACCTAAATGGATGGAATGTAGTTTCTGGTGGAGATGGGCAGATTGTCTTTAGTATCAGTTTCAGTGGCACAAAAGGAGAGGATATCGGAATTCCCATTATTGTAGGTAATGAGAATCCTCTACCTGTAGAACTTTCTTCTTTCACCGCTTATGTTAATCCGCAAAATAAAATCAACATAATGTGGACTACTCAGACCGAAACTGGATTGCTCGGTTATTATATTATGCGCAGTACTCAAAATGACCTCTCTACTGCAAATATAGTCAGTCCTTTAATTTCTGCTACCAATACCTCTGAACCTAAAACCTATCTTTATAATGATACAGAGGTGGCAGAAAGCGGAACTTATTATTATTGGCTGCAGTGCAATGACCTGGATGGAACTTTCAAGATATTTGGTTCCATATCTATTGGTTATATTCCTAACGGTGGTGATAATCCTCCTTCCATTCCTCTGGTTACAGAACTACTGCCGGTATATCCTAATCCTTTCAATCCTCAACTGTTTATCCCCTTCAGTTTAGCTGATAAATCAGAGGTCAAGTTCATAATCTATAACACTCGGGGAGAAATAGTAAAAGAGATTGCAGTAGGAGAAAAGAATCCCGGCAACTATCGTATAGAATGGGATGGAAGTGATAATAATGGTAGTCTCTGTGGTAATGGTATCTACTATCTGGTTATGCAAGCAGGTAAAACCCAATGTCAAAGAAAAGCTGTTTTAATGAAATAAAAGAATAATTACCTCAGCCAGGAGTATATAAATAAAGGATATGACTGGTGGTCCAGGTATTAGAATAGCAGAAGTAATAATAAGTTAAATAACACGAATAAAATACAGTAATTATCTCTTTCAGAACCCCGATAATTAAATCGGGGTTCTGGTTTATATATATTTGTTTTTATGTGAGTTGTTGTGTAATTTTACCTAGAATGCAGATGTTTTGCGTATAGTGGTAGGAGTGTGCAAGCTGAAAGGATGTGCAGATGTCATGGTGTGCAAGATGAAAGGGTGTGCAGATGTCCCCATCTGCACAAGCCTCGTAGAGGCTTTCTAAAACGTAATTTTAAGTACAAGAAGTTATACCGCGTTAATAATACCTTGAATAGATGAAAACTATTACCGCATTATGCAAAGGGGGACCTTTGCAAACCCTGAGTAATAAAGCTAAAACTGATACCGCATTATGCAAAGGGGGACCTTTGCAAACCCTGAGTAATAAAGCTAAAACTGATACCGCATTATGCAAAGGGGGACCTTTGCATACCGGGACCTTTACATACCGTTACAGATCTAGATTACTTCAAATATCTGGACTTTTTAAATATTAACTCAAATCTGTTTTTCCGACTTTTAATGGAATTAAGGCATTATAAAATGAGCACACTTTTTTATTTATAGGGAACAGAATTGAGTACTTTAAAGAGAGAAAAAGAGACATATTATGTCATTATTGTTTGTGACAGTGGGAGATGCAAAGTAATAAACGCTTAATTGACTCTCTCTTAGCTCTTTGTTGACGAAAGAGTCAAGAGAGAGTAAGGAAAGAGATGGGGGTGAGGAGAAAATAGGGTAATATTATCCAATTGCTTTAATACCAGTATGATAAGAGATAATAGTGGTAAAATCAGTCAAAGGAAAGGAAATTAAGTTTTTTGGGGTATGAATTACTTTGCAGTATGATAAGAGATAATAGGAGTAAAATCAGTCAAAGGTGAAGTAATCAAGTTTTTTGGGTTATGAATTACTGTGTAGTTGATTTTTATCAGGAATAAATTTAACCAGATACTAGTAATAAATTTAATTATATTTATTTAGTAGGTTTAATAGTTTTTCTTTTCGTATTTGTAAGTTGAAACGGTTTTTAATACTTTCGGATATCTCTTTTCGGTCAGCTTCACTTTGAAGAGCAAGGTCCAGTGCTTGTTCCAATCCCTGGGGATCTCGTTGGTCTATAATATAGCCATATTTATCAATGATAGTAGGGATTCCAGCCACTTTTGAGCCAACTGGAATGCAACCAGCCAGCATAGCTTCCATAAGAGAATTGGGCATTCCTTCCGAGATAGAAGGTTGAGCATAGACAGAGCTAATATTAAGGAGGCTAATGAATTCATTTTGAGGTAGATAGGGATAGATGGTAATATTGGGTAAATGTTCCAAGTGAAAGATTTTATTTAGTTCAGCCAACCATTTTTTATTAATTCCTACAAAAACGAAACTCAAATCGGGTCTATGTTTAGCGATATCAGTTAATAAATCAAAACCTTTGTTATAGAAGTCCTGTAACCGGGGAGTAGAACCAGCCGTAACAATCTGTCGTAATCTCTGTTCAGGTATAATTAAGGGAGTAGAAATAGTTACTGCATTGAAAATAACAGTAGCGGGAGTTTTTAATCCAGGAATTAAATTATAGATGCCATCTTTATGTCCTTCAGGTTTGTAATAGGTGTTATTAGAAGAAAGTAGAGCATAATGATTAGTAATAATATGAGTACATTTTTTTAAAGCGATTTTTGCACACAGACTACGAACTGGTGAACAATATACTCCCATCCTTAGTTCTTGATATTTAACCGCATCATAACCACCAATAAAAATGAAACTGGGGATTTTTTTCCATTTAGAAAGTAGGACAATAGGAGCAGAATGATAATCGGCAAACCAGATGAGCACTTTTTGATAACGATGATCAAAAATAAGAGTAAGAAGGGCTTTTAAAATCCTTTTTAAATATCTTGTTTTGGAGATATCCTGGTCTAGATAAAGAGTTGTAACTTCATAAGCACTTTGAAGAATTTCTTCATCTACTTTCATAAAGGAAGAATGCGTAGGTAGTATTAAAAGAAGCTTATCTTTCATTATGATTGCCCATTTAAAGATTGATGGGAGGTATAAAACTTATTAGTATTAACATTAGTTAAGGTCTGTTCAAAGACCTCTGCCAATTTTTTGGTTAATCTCCGTCGTTCAAAGCTATGAATATAATCCCAATTTGGCTGAACAGTAAGTTTTCCTTCTTGCCAGTTCTTATATAAATTAACCAATGAGCTGGCAATTTCATCAGGATTTTCGTTATCTGCAATAAAAGCCAGTCCACTTGATTTAAGAATATCTGCGGCAATACCCTGAGGATTGATCACTGCCCAAATAGGTTTTCCACTTCTCATATACTCAAATATCTTTCCGGTAGATATAGCATCACTTTTAGGTCCTGAACCTATAAATAACCAGAGGACATCAGCTTGACTCATAACCTGGGGAACTTGAGAATGAGGTAAATAAGGATGAAGATTCACCATCTTTTCCAGGATTTTATTGTTTTCAAAGCCATTAAACACGAAAGAGCGATAATTTGGTCCATAGAGATGGATGCTTATTTTATCAGGATTTATTTTTCCCTTTCCAACTAAATCTATTAAAACCTGCCAGACAATTCCGGGTTGACGACGTCCGTATAAACTTCCAATATAAACAATCTGAAGTTTATCTTTTTCAGTTTCACGAGAAGGGAAAACTTTCTGAAAATCCTTTTCATCATAACCATTAGTAATAACCACAAAATGCTCTGCACTGAGATCAGGATGAAGAGAGAGAAAATTGTTTTTTATTGCTTCATTTGCCACGATAACTTTGTCAGCTTTAGAAAGGACCTGGTGCTCCAGATTGACTTCATATTTTCTAAATGATTCTGGAGGTGGATTATCCAGACGACTCTGTCCCATACTCCAATCATCTCTAAAATCTACGAAGACCGGCAGAGGATATTTTTTCTTCAACCATATAACATTTAACATTAAAGAAAAAGGAGGTCCAGAAATGAAAATGAGGTCTATTTTATATTTTTTTATTAGTTGCGAAATTTTAAAACGCAAAAAAGGAAGAGCGAGGATATCAGCATCAGGTTTAAAGATATGATAATTCAGCCAATTTACTACTTGAGGTAACTTCAAACCCCAGAAAATTTTGAATAACCAGCGTGCATCCAGAGTGAAGAAATGATGTATCTTTTGCTCCGGTGACACTTCATTTAAAAGACTGTAGTCCTTTGGTTGCTTAATCAGTTTAGGATCAGGCGTTAAAACCACGCTATCCCAGTTAAATTCTGGTAGATAACGGGTAAATTTTACGCCTCTATGCACTCCAGAACCACCTATGGGAGGATAATAAAAGACGATATAGAGGACTTTTTTCATTATATTTTATCTGTTTTCTGGTATAGAGTGTACAGCCAATAAGGATGAGAATGAGATATGATAAGATTAAATCCATTAATAAGCTTGGTTAAAAGATTGCTTTTATGAAGGAATTCATTGCTGCCACATTGCGGACATTTCTGCTTATCTGAAGGCAGAAACCACTGTCCCTGTTTATGCAATATAGATAACAGAAAAGGATGGGTGGTGCGTTCTGGCGGTCCAAAAATGTGATGTTCTAAAAGGATAAAATCAGGATTGAGAAGTTCATCCAGTTTTGCCAGGTCAAAAGATTGGAGATGACTGTAAACATTTTCGGTGAAACCACATATAGCACAACGATAGAATTTTTTTTCCAGTTGTTCCTTAAAAGGAACACCAATAAGTAAATACTTCTTGCTCACTCTCTTTATTTCTGATATACCTTTTTTTAAGGTGGGATCATCTAAATGTT
>Ga0209508_1002540_pt1 | contig 11776 bp, 9 predicted proteins | sample AD_UKC129_MetaG_FD_184427 | JGI IMG/M metagenome (GOLD analysis project Ga0209508, IMG submission 184427) | Active sludge microbial communities of municipal wastewater-treating anaerobic digesters from Canada - AD_UKC129_MetaG (SPAdes) (version 2) | ecosystem: Engineered > Bioreactor > Anaerobic... | reverse complement strand
CTGCTCGCACTGCGATAACTATGGAGGGCAAGTTGAAAAACGGCTCGACAAACCGCGAAGACAATGACCGTTGCAGCGATGGTGTAAAGGGGTAGGAGCCATTCTTCCAAGGACTGCGGTCGAATCGATTGGACCAAAAAGCGCGAGGGGACGTTGATGGCAACCAAGACCGGAATGATGAAGGTGAAAAACCATCGAAAAGGCCGCCCGAAGCGTCCCTCGTAAATCTCCATGGGATACCTGCCAAAACTGACGATGTAGAACCAAAAGTCAAATAGTGTCTCATTACGGCCTAACCATACGGCCGTCGCTGCCAAAAGGAACATCAAACTGTAAAGGATGACGACACCGCAAAGCAGGTAAAAGACATAAAGAACGATTGTCACCGGCGAGGGCCACACCCCGAGGCATCGCAAGGAATAGACGGCTAATCCTAGCCCCACCAAAAAGTTGCCGCTCGAAGACCAATCCACGCGTTGCAACGACACGAGGAACTGCGTGTCAACCGGTTTGACGAGGACGAAGTCCAGGCCGCCCCGTCGGATGAGTTCTCCGAAATTATCCGCATTGGTCATGAATAACATGCCGGCAAGGCTGTTAATCATCAGTGCGGTGCCAGTGAAGACGAAAAACTCGTACTTACCCCAGCCGGTGTCGCGGCCCAGTGATGGCGTGTAGTGAAAGATAAGGATATAGAAGCCCAAGTTCATGAAGACCCATGACAAGGACGAGATGAACTCGATGAGAAAATTGGCGCGAAAGGTCATGTCCCGAATGAGGCTGTTTCGGGCAAAGGTGGCGAAGATCTGCAAGTACCGTAAAGGCTGCGGCACGGTTTAGCCTCCAAAACCACTATAGTGCCGAAGTCCACGACGAAGCGCCACTTGCGCAAGGAAGGCGAATACGATGACCCAACCTGCCTGGACCAATAACCCGGTCACTAAGGCCGCTCCCTGAACCTTGCCAAGAAAGACCGCCGCCGGAAAATAGGCGAGGTACTGAAGGGGTATCAGTTTCACCACCGTGGCCATGGGCTCCGGCAGCATGTCAATCGGAAACATGTGCCCCGAAAAAAAGAAGCTCAGAAGCATATAGATGAACAAGAAAGAACTGACCTCGAGGAACCAGAAGCCAAGAAGTCCGAGCGTCGCTTCCAAGAAGAAACCAAGCAGAAATGCCAAAACAAGCGACGCAATATACGTCGCCCAAACAAGCCCATGCGGTGTTTCCTGAAAGAAACCCCGACACAGATAAAAGACCACCGCAAACGGGACGATCGCCACGCTGTAGTACACGAGCTTGTGAGCCAGGCGATAGAAGAAAAGGTATTCGAGCAGCCCAATCGGCTGGACGATGAACCGCTTGATCGTTCCTTCCCGAATTTCGCGGGTAATGCCCGACGCCAAGCCCGGCATGCTCGAAAACGCCCGACTGAGCATCGTCAACAAGTAGTAGGCCACCATGTCGTGGTAACTGTAGCCGACAATCCGTCCTTCGCCACCGTTGCCAGTAGGCAAGGCGGAAAAGACGGCGCCCCAGAGGAAGATCTGGGTGATGATGGGGAGAAACCGCATGAGCGTCCCCAGCATGAAATCGCCTCGGTAAATAATTCGCTCCTGGATACTGATCCGCAGAATCGTGATCCATAAGCGCCACCGGTAAAGCGGTGCGGAAATGGTATCGATGATAGCGGGGCTGGGGTACGTCATAAGTCGCTTAGGTTCAGGACCAGGAGAGCGTGCTATCAATCCTATGCTAGTGATTTGTCGAGTGGGTCGTGTCTTCCGGTACTACCGAATTTGCCCGTTCCTGGGATAACCGAGAATTTCTCGCGGAGGCAAACAGGGCGGCGATCAGTTCCTCAAGGGGCGGGTCTTCCACGCTAACATCCTCCGCGATATATCGGGCAAGGACAGCCCGAATGACTTCTGTCGCCTCGTTGCGCGCAACCCGCAGCCTAACCCGCGGTGGTTCCCGAAGGATGATTTTTCCAAATCGGGACAAATCGGTGGGAACCTGTCCATCGGAAAACCGTATTGTGATGATTTTGTAATCCCCCAGGTGATCCACAAGGTTGGTTAGGGAACCATCATAAATAATTTGTCCATCAAAAATGACAACAACTCGCCGACACAGTACGACCACGTCCTTCATGTAGTGGCTTGTCAGAATGACGGTCGTCCCGGTCCGGGCCTGATATTCCCGCAAGAACTGCTGGATCGTGTACTGGGCCACCACGTCCAGGCCGATCGTCGGCTCGTCGAGAAAGAGCACTTGGGGCGAGTGCAACAGTGCGGCCACCAATTCCATCTTCATGCGCTCCCCCAGGGATAACTCCCGCACAGGACGGTGGAGGAGCTGGCGAACTCCTAGCATCTCCGTTAGTTCATCGCGCACTCGGGTGAACTGGTCTGGCGGGATGCCGTAAATCTGTTGGTGAAGGTGGAACGATTCAGCCGCTGGCAGGTCCCACCACAATTGGTTCTTCTGTCCCATCACCAGGGCAAAGCGCCGTCGATAAGCGTTCTCCCGTCGCCAGGGGATGTGGCCAAGGACGCGGGCCTCGCCCGAGGTGGGCGTAATGATTCCCGAAAGAAGCTTGAGGGTTGTTGTCTTTCCCGCCCCATTTGGCCCGAGGAACGCAACGAACTCGCCGCTTTCGATCGTGAGATCAATTGACCGAACCGCGTGCACGTATTCATACTCGGGACGGAATAACGCCCGGAGAGTGGCCACAAGCCCCTCTTTCTTGCGGGTAACACGGTATGTCTTTGATAATCCCCTAATTTCGATGGCAGCCATACTGTCGATTATAGGACGCGGGAAAAACCGTCGGAACTCATTTCGGTTGGACCATCAGTCACAGCACACATTGGAAGACGACACCGCCGATGGCTTTACACACCCCAAGTCTCTTGAGAAGTGATCCCGTGTTGGATAATGTGGAGTTTTCGTTGCTTTTCCATGGAATCGTATCTGTGTGAGCTTGGTTTGGCTGGAGAGGACCACCCGGCAAACCAAGCCCAGTGGATAAGGCGAGGGACGTTTCATGCCCCCACATGGTCAGCGTGAGACTTGGACAACCCGCATTGGCGTGATCCTGGCTGTCACAGGAAGTGCCGTCGGACTGGGCAACTTTTTGCGATTCCCCGGGCTAGCCGCTCAATACGGCGGTGGCGCGTTCATGGTAGCCTACCTCTGCGCGTTTCTTTTTCTTGGGCTGCCCATTGCCTTTGCCGAATGGGCCATGGGGCGGTATGGCGGGATGCACGGCCACAACTCATCACCAGGCATTTATCGAGTCATTTGGAAAAGCCGGGCAGCGCCCTACTTTGGCATTTTGGCTATGATCGTCCCGGTCGGCATCTACATGTATTACGTGTATATCGAAAGTTGGTGCCTGGCCTATGCCTGCCGGTATTTAGCCGGGGCGATGAATTTCGGCAGCGATGCGGCCCGATATCGGGAATTCTTTGAGCATTTCGTGGGGATACACAACCACGGAGAGTCCCTATCCACCCCGGGAGAAGGGCTTCTCGGTTCGGCTGTTTTCTTTCTGGTCGTGTGCTTTGTGTTCAACTTTATTTTGATCTATCGGGGGTTAAGCAAGGGGATTGAATGGTTTTGCCGCTGGGCCATGCCCGCCCTAGTGATCTGTGCCATCATCATCCTAATTCGGGTGTTAACGTTGGGGACACCCGACCCGTCAAAGCCGGAGCAAAACGTCCTCAGCGGCCTTGGTTACATGTGGAACCCCGTCAAACCCGGTATGTCGTTCTGGCAGGCACTTGCCGATCCCGAAATGTGGATGAAGGCGGCCAGTCAAATTTTCTTCTCCCTCTCCGTGGGTTTCGGGATCATCATCACTTATGCAAGTTATGTCAAAAAAGATGACGATATTGCCCTGTCGAGCCTTACTGCCGCAGCGGGAAACGAGTTCTGCGAAGTGGTCCTAGGTGGGCTTATGGTTGTTCCCGCCGCGTTCGTCTTTCTCGGTCCCCAAATCGGCCAACAATTGGGTAACCCGTTTGCCCTCGGATTCATGGCACTCCCCAGCGTTTTCAATCAGATGCCGGTGGGCTGGCTCTTTGGATGTCTGTTCTTCTTCTTGCTATTCCTCGCTGCGATCACCAGTTCCCTTTCCATGTTGCAACCGGCGGTTGCCCTCCTCGAAGAGGGGCTGGGGCTAAACCGTCGGGCCTCGGTTGCGGTGCTGAGCTTCATCACGGCAATAGGCTCGGCAATGGTTGTCTATTTTTCAAAGGATTTCGTCGCCTTGGATACGCTGGACTTCTGGGTCGCCACGTTTGCAATTTACTTGCTCGCGACATTTCAGACCATTCTTTTCGGCTGGGTGCTGGGCGTGGAAAAAGGGATGGAAGAACTTCAGCGCGGTGCGGCCATCCGCATCCCGGCTATCTTCAAGCCCATCATCAAGTATGTGACGCCCCTTTATCTTCTGGCGGTCTTTGGATTGTGGTTGTACAAAAACTTCTTCGCCCTGCCGAAGGGACAAACAGGCCGCATCCAACAGGTTTTCAGTGATCCCGTGGTCGGTGGGGTCGTCCTTTTCATCCTCGCTGTTGCCATCCTTTTCGCGTTCCTCATCGCCCAGTCGGTGAGGAATTGGCGGCGCATCGAAGCCGTTCAGGAGGAGGTGATCATATGACACTTGGCGGCTGGATTGTGATGCTTCTATCGGTGGGAGGGGCAACGGGCCTGTTGGCGTGGTGCCTTTATAAGGTGCTCACCACACCTGGCAGTGAAGAACACCTTGGTCAGGTCGAAATCCACACCCCCGATATGGATCAAGACTGAATGATGACTGCATGTCAAGCGCTTCTCTTCAAAGTGTCACTGGGTAGGTAGAAGGCCTAGTGGCCCTGTTACTACTCGAAAAACTTACACCGATGTGGTAAGGATGGCCCTTGTAGCTACCCGTGGTTGATTCCAACGATCGGTGCGTACAAAACGTCAGCGATACTTCTTCTTATGACGCCTTAGTCCAATCGGTCGAAGCCGTTTCTGGTAGCCAAAAAACCCGTCGGCCGATATACTCAATTTCTTTCACCGGTTTTCCATGGCCCCGCTGACCACCGCTAAGGTGGTCCCATCTCCCCAGGGAGAAAGGATTGGACCAAAACCGTTGGTTGATGGGTCGATGGAGTGTATTCAAATCATCTCGCATCGGACGTTCTTATGACGGTTCGTACACGTTTTGCACCGAGTCCCACGGGTTATCTCCATATTGGCGGAGTGAGGACTGCCCTGTTTTGCTGGCTATTTGCCCGACGCCATGGGGGACAGTTTATCCTGCGAATTGACGATACGGATCAACAACGGAACGTCGAGGAGGCGTTGCGGCCAATCCTGGACGGGCTGCGCTGGCTTGGTATCGATTGGGACGAAGGACCAGAGGTTGGTGGCCCGTGTCAACCCTATTTTCAGTCGCGGCGGCTCCCCATTTATCAGGAAGCGGTTCGCCAGCTTTTGAGTACGGGTCATGCCTATTGGGATTTCGCCACGCCGGAAGAGATTCAGGCCGAGCGGGAGGCCGCGCAAAGGGAAAAGCGGGCCTTCGTCTATAGCCGCCGGTTTATGGCCGAAACGGAGGCCGAGGCCGCCCGATTCCGCGCTCAGGGTCGCACTGGTGTCGTGCGGCTCAAAATGCCCCGGGAAGGGAAACTCATAATTGATGATCTCATTCGCGGGCGGGTTGAGTTCGATTGGGCCCAGGAACAAGACCACGTGATCCAACGGTCGGACGGAACTGTCCTCTATCACTTGGCCAGCGCCGTGGATGATCATGCCTTTGGAATCACGCACGTCATCCGGGCGGAAGAGCATCTTTCCAATACCCCTCGGCAGGTGTTCATCTTGCGGGCGTTGGGGCACGAGCCACCGCAATTTGCCCACCTGCCGTTTGTGGCGGAACCCGGGAGCAAAGTCAAATTAAGCAAGCGAAAACTGGATAAATACCTGAAGAACCGCGATTTCGCCGAGTTGATGGAGCTTGGGCAAAAGATCGCCGAGAAAATCCGCTATTCTGCCGTCAGCGAACTTTTCAATCCAGTGGTTGTCGACTTCTATAAGGTGGTGGGCTTCCTGCCGGAGGCCATTGTCAACTACTTGGCCCTCCTCGGTTGGTCCCTGGATGATCGGACCGAGCACTTCACGAGAAATGAGTTGATCCAGGCATTTTCCTTGGAGCGGGTCAATAAGGCGCCGGCGAGCTTCGATCCCAAAAAACTGATGGCCTTCCAGCAGCGCCACATGAAGGAGTTACCACTGGACGAAAAGGTATCCATGGTCATACCCTACCTCCAGCAGGCGGGATGGATCGAGGAACCTATCTCGCCGCCTCTGCGCCAACGCATTGCCGACGTTGTGACGGCGGCGGGGGACCGGTTACGAGTCGCGGGAGAAATCCTTAATTATCCAGAATTCTTTCTCAGTGATGACCAAATCAACTATGATCCTAAAGACGTCCAAAAGCGACTATCCGGAACAGAGGTAGGACCGAGGTTGGAGGCCCTGGCCTCGTTGTTCGAAACACTCGAGACATTCACTCCCGAATCGCTGGAGTCCGCCATTCACCGGTTTGCCGAATCGCAGGCAATTGCCTTGGGCGAGGTGATTCACCCGTTGCGTGTGGCTGTTACGGGTCGCAGTGTGGGACTAGGACTATTTGAGACGCTGGCCATCCTTGGCCGAGAAACCGTCTGCCGCAGGCTGAGATTGGCCCGACAGCGTTTTTGTCAACCGGCGACACAATGATGCGAGAAGTCGGCAGCACTGTATGGTCCACGAATGAGAATTGGTAAGAGGCACTTTAGCTGGGAAGTCAATAAGGAGTCATCGTATGATGGCCGAATTTAAGGAAAATGGATTGTCGGAAACAAATGTGACCAAACCGCAGGGGTCAGAGAAGACTCGCTGTTGTGCCGAGAACGCGCAGGGAACGGACTTTATTCGGGAAGCCATCATCGAGGACCTGCGGACCGGTCGGTACGATCGTGTCCACACGCGGTTCCCACCGGAACCGAACGGGTATCTCCATATTGGCCATGCCAAGTCGATTTGCCTTAACTTTGGTATTGCTCAGGAATTCGGTGGCAAGTGCAATCTCCGTTTTGACGATACGAACCCCACCAAAGAGGACGTGGAATATGTCGAAGCTATCAAAGAAGACATCCGCTGGTTAGGGTTCGATTGGGAAGATCGCTGTTATTACGCATCGGACTATTTTGAGCAGCTTTATCAATGGGCAGAGGAACTAATCAAAAAAGGCAAGGCTTACGTCTGTGATCTGTCGCCCGACGAAGTCCGCGAATATCGGGGGACGCTCACGGAACCCGGGCGAGAGAGTCCGTATCGCAACCGCTCGGTGGAAGAGAATCTGGACCTTTTCCGTCGCATGCGGGCGGGGGAGTTTCCCGACGGGTCGCGGACCCTTCGCGCCAAGATTGACATGGCCCACCCCAACCTGAACATGCGCGACCCTGTGATGTACCGCATCATCCGGGCAACGCACCATCGCACGGGTGATAAATGGTGCATTTACCCGACGTATGACTGGGCCCATGGTCAGTCGGATTCAATTGAAGGAATCACGCATTCGATTTGCACACTGGAGTTCGAAAATCATCGGCCCTTGTATGAGTGGTTTATTAAAGAATTGGGCATCTTCGCTCCGCGCCAAATCGAGTTTGCCCGCCTGAACTTGACCTATACGGTCATGAGTAAGCGCCGACTCCTCCAGCTTGTCCAGGAAGGGGTTGTCCGAGGCTGGGACGATCCGCGGATGCCCACGATTTGTGGCCTGCGGCGTCGCGGTTACACTCCGGCAGCAATTCGGGATTTTTGCCAGAGGATTGGCGTTTCGAAATACGACGGGGTTGTCGATATCAGCTTACTCGAGCATTGCATTCGGGAAGATCTTAACAAGCATGCCCCGCGGGTGATGGCCGTCCTACGACCTCTGAAGCTCGTCATCGACAACTATCCGGAAGGCCAAGTCGAATATCTCGAGGCGGTCAACAACCCTGAGGATCCTTCCATGGGTACGCGCCAGGTGCCGTTTTCTAAGGTCCTCTACATCGAACAAGATGACTTCCGCGAGGTTCCCCCGCCGAAGTACTATCGTTTAGCGCCGGGGCGGGAAGTGCGACTCCGGTGGGGCTATTTTGTCCGCTGCACGCACGTCGTGAAAGACCCACAAACAGGAGAGGTGATCGAGGTCCACTGCACCTACGATCCCGAGACCCGCGGGGGAAATGCCCCAGATGGCCGAAAGGTCAAGGCCACCATTCATTGGGTTTCTGCCATGCATTGCATCGAGGCGGAAGTCCGTCTGTACGATTACCTCTTTACCAAGCCCGATCCCGATGACGTGCCCGAAGGTCTCGATTGGCGGGCCAATTTGAATCCCAACTCGCTAGAGATCATTCCCAACGCAAAACTGGAGCGGAGCCTTGCGGGGGCCCCTGTGGGGTCACGGTATCAGTTCGAGCGATTGGGGTATTTCTGTGTCGATCCGGACAGTACGCCAGAGAAACTGGTCTTCAATCGGACTGTCACCCTCAAGGACACCTGGGCCAAAATCCAGCAGAAAATGGGAATGTGACACGAGGTGCGTCAGGCAAGCCGCAGAGAAAGAAGCGGCCGCCGCACATGGTGGGGCTCTCGGCTTGCTTCATGGCGGTGATTTGCGCGGCCCCCACAAAGCCAAGTGCACCGGGGCTCAAGGCCTACGCCCAGGCATCGGTTCCCAGCTCAGTCTGAAGGGTCGAGATCTTCTCCAACCATTTCAGGTGCTTTTCCGCGCGTTGCAAAGCGGTTTGGAGATCGTCTGTTGATTCGGCAGTCCCTAAAGCCTGCATAAGCTGCAATTTGCGAATGAACTTCTGGTAAAAATCGATGAGATCGACAGGTTCGTCCGCATCGACACCGGCCTCCGCCAGATCACGCCGGATTTGTGCCAACTCGGTGTATTCCTGCTCGGTGAGGGAACCAGATTCTCGCAGTTGCTGGAGCATCTGCGAAAATTGCCGGGGAGTGATGTGGGTTACATCGTACTCCTTGAGGATTTCCCACAAAGATGGATTGCCCGACTGACCGAGCACCGTCATCAAGCTGTCACTGAGGGTTTTGTCGTCGGCCGACTGCGGTTTGGTCTGGTCGTTTCGCTCCACGGGACGTGTGGGCTGACCAACGACACCCGAAAACAAACCTCGCAAAAAGGTGGCTGGGATTTGCATCGCGTCATCTCTCCATCAAAAAAAGGACATTTGCCGCATATTGGCGGCAGACATGATCCGCCGGGATGTGCAAACGCCGTACCACTGTTTTTTTCAAACCACGATCGACGCGCGGAGCAAGCGAAAGCGAGGAGATGGAGAAATTTCGCGATTGCAAAGCAATGAATGGCGAATTTAAGAGGCGTGGGCAAAATGGAACAGAGAAGCAGGATTTATCGAAAATCGGCTTGTTTCGCCTTTTTTCTCGGCAGATTTCGCCGGTTGGCAAACCTGAAGCAATCCAGGCGACGTTTTCTTGTTGTTATCTTTCCACCTACGGGAGAGGTGTTCAAAGCGTTTCTGCACCAATATCGGGGATGGGCCCGGCGGGCGTGATCGACAACCCGTCCGAGGCCCGTAGCGTCAACCGGTATCGTGTCCCCGCCTGGACGAGGACATAGACGGCCTCACCGTGGGCTGCCCGCACACCGGCCTGCCGGGCCTTTTCTTCATCGCGGGCAAATTCCCAGAATTGGGCCCACAGTTCCCGCTCAAAATCCGAGCGGACCTGGCCCGTCTTGTAAACGGCTGGTTGATCATTTTCCCGATCGATGCGGACTCCCTCATCGGGGGACTGGGCATTTCCGAAAACCCGCTGGAATAGACACAGCGACGCTGCCCGCAGAGGGTCACCTTCCTCAACGTATTTGTCCTCGAACTTCACGACCAATGCATCCACATAAACCTTGTCACCCTGGACAACAAATGTCCGCGGCTTTTCGACGGGACGGCCATGGTCATCCACTTCCACGAACCGGACCGTGGTCTTGACCACTTGCCCATCTTCCGATTTCTCCTGCGACAAAACGTCAAGATAAGCCACCCGGCGGTCCACCTTAAGAAGCTGGATGGCCATCGACAGACGTTGGATTTCCCGTTCTTTCCGTTCTAGCTCCAGCCGGGCCGCGGATAAGTCGGCGGACAGTTGTGTGATCTGCGTTTCTTTCTTTTGGAGGTCCTCCTCACGGAGTTTAAGCTCCCCCGAGAGCTTGGCCAGCTCGGCCTCTTTCTCGGCCAGCGTCTTTTCCATAACTTGTTGCGCGGACCGTGAGGATTCGTAAAGGGAATAACCCAAGTACACCCCACCGCCGAGGAGGCTCAAGATAATCAAGATGACAATCGTACTGAGCAACGTATTAATCGCTTGCAGGAGCTTCATGGTCCGTTTTGGCCTCCCAAAAGGCCCATCCAGCGGTGTCCCAAGCTAGTGCGACACCAAGTTCCAAATTTACTTCACAAGAAACGCCCACCACAGAAAGCGAGTTCAAGTTGTCATCTCTAGCCAAAACATAGCATGTGGCGATACTTTCTCCAAGGTAACGCCCACCTAAAGAGGGGAGTACGTTAAGTCCTGGCGACCCACCCGATTAGCCATTCAATTTTTGCCGCAGTAACTGCCAGAGGGCCTCCAAAGCCTGGGGGATGACTTTTGTGTTGGCTAGGACCGGCATGAAGTTTGTGTCGCCGCTCCAGCGGGGGACAATATGCCAGTGAAGGTGCCCCGGCAGTCCTGCCCCCGCCACTCGACCAAGATTGAGTCCCACATTGAAGCCATCCGGGTTCATTACCTCTTTGAGGAGGCCCAGCATGCGGTTAATCGTCCCCATTATGGCCGTGTGTTCCGGCAGCGTCACTTCGCGGAACTCTCCCACGTGTCGGCGTGGAGCAACAAGAAGATGGCCGTTGTTGTATGGATACCGGTTGAGCACAACAACCGTCAGGTCGTTCTGATAAACGACCAGGCGCTGCGGCTGTTCGGGATCGGCCACCGCCTGACAAAGAAAGCAGCCCGGATCGGCTCCCGGCAGAAAGCGAGAGTGGTCCACGGCGTTCGCCACCTTCTCATTACACGACTCGATATAGGCCATCCGCCAAGGGGCCCAAATGAGTTCCAAAGCCCTCTGATCAGTCTTTGAGTTGTGATCCGTCATGACACTTCCTTGATCTTACTCTTGCGCAGGACCGATGATCTCGACCTCGCCCACTCGATACCGCCGCTGACCATCGTCGTTTGCCAACGGCATGGCGATGGTGGGCGTTCCGGTAATTGTGCCCAATGAAAGATAGACTTGGTAGCGGCCAGGTTTGAGTTGGAAGGGCAGACACGATTCGGTTGACCAGGTCGTCGGAACAGGTGGCCCAAGGTCTTCCTCCGGGTTGTTGGTGGCACTTGGACCGCGAAGCGTCATTTGACGAACCGGCAAAGACCGAACGTCCGCGTTCGCATTCACCAACACCGCCACAATCCCATCATGCTCATCCTTGAGCGTCAGTGCCGGGTAGCCTCCCGGATAACAAGGAGCCACGCCTCGATTTTCGATTGTGACTGACCAGCGAAGGGGTGTTCCAACGGTCACTTGGGAGGACCAACGCACTTCCGTAGGAACGAGCCGGTAACCGAGGTAGCGATTGATCCGGGCAATCAAGTCGCGGTTTGCCTCCAAGAACTCACGAGGCCACCAGTGAATCGAAGCATA
>Ga0209508_1002538_pt1 | contig 11778 bp, 10 predicted proteins | sample AD_UKC129_MetaG_FD_184427 | JGI IMG/M metagenome (GOLD analysis project Ga0209508, IMG submission 184427) | Active sludge microbial communities of municipal wastewater-treating anaerobic digesters from Canada - AD_UKC129_MetaG (SPAdes) (version 2) | ecosystem: Engineered > Bioreactor > Anaerobic... | reverse complement strand
TACACCCGTTCGGGGACCATATTGCCCGCTGATAAGGGCAGCCCTCGTTGGTTGACAGTTGGGACCAGCCGTATAACCGTCGGTGAAGCGCATCCCTTCGGCGGCCATGCGGTCGATGTTGGGCGTTTCATAATATTTGCTCCCGTAACAACTTAGGTCGGTATAGCCCAAATCGTCGGCCAAAATGAAGACCACATTGGGTTTGGTACTCGCTGCCTGCTGCGATATATCCCCCGCCAATAAGGGAGGAAGCGTAACCACGGCTGATAGACAAACCAAGCCTCTCAACCAGACGAAAGCCAGTCGGCTGGCTATAATGGAGTGAACACCCATCATTGCCACATCTCCCTAATTGAGTTCCGAATTCACCCCACATTGTGGGGTGGCCTGTTCAACGAGCGGTACAGTCACCGGCACACCAATGGTCATTCGTGTATTGCGCCGACACGCGCGAGCGCAGGCAATTTTGGTGGGCTGGGGTCAGATTTGGGGCAGGGCTTAGGAGGTTGGAAACCAGTTACCGGGGCGGGTTATCACGGAGTTGCCGACTGTTGAAATTGCATCACGTAGGAGGGTCTCTATGCTGAAGCGACTGCGTCGATGGTGGCTACGCCCGTGTGGTGCCCGCACGGTCCTCACCGTCGCCATGCCGCTTGTGATCTCATTCGCCTCGTGGACGGTGATGAATTTCACCGACCGGATGTTTCTCGTTTGGTACGACATCGGGGCTGTCGCGGCCGTCCTGCCCGCAGGAATGGTCCAATGGACGTTGGCCGCCTTCGCAATGGGTTTGGTGAGCTACGTCACCACCTTCGTGGCTCAGTATCAGGGGGCCAAACGTTACCACCGGGTGGGGCCGGTCCTGGGGCAGGCCTACTGGACGGCCTTACTATTCATTCCGCCTCTCATGGCGACGATTCCTTTTGCGTACGAGATGTTCTCGTGGATTGGCCATCCGCCGGAGTTGGCGGAGCTTGAGGCTCGATATTATCAGGTCGCTATGCTCGCCGTGGGGGCGATGCTCTTTTCGTCCGTCCAGGCCGGCTTTTTCACGGGACGCGGCGACACCCGGACGGTCATGATCGTCGATACAGGCGCCGCCTTATTGAATCTTGTCCTGGACTATCTTTGGATTTTCGGTCATCTGGGCTTTCCCGAGGGAGGAGTGGAAGGAGCGGCCTGGGCCAGCACCGTTGCCCAATGGGCCAAAGTCGTGTGGTACGGGGTTCTGATGTCTGGCAGTAGGTACGATGAATACTGCCTGCGCGATGCCTGGCGGTTTGAAGGGCCCCTTTTCCGTCGTCTTTGGCGGTTTGGCGGGCCGAATGGGCTACAGTGGCTTTTAGAGGGGGCCGGTTTCACCGGATTTTTGCTTCTCGTGGGACGGCTCGGTGAAATGGCCACGGCGGCCACAAATCTGGCGATCAATGTCAACAGTGTGGCCTTTGTGCCCGCTATCGGGCTGTCAATTGCCGTGACGACGTTGGTTGGTCAGGAGTTGGGGGCCAATCGACCGCGGCGGGCTGCGGTAGCCACTTGGACGGCCTTTCACCTGGCTGTGATCTACACAGCGGTTTTAGCGATTATCTACGTGGCTGCGCCCGATGTCTTCCTTGTTGCCTACGGCGCCGGACACGATCCCGCCGAGTTTGCCCCATTACGGGAATTGGTGATCGTTCTACTCCGCTTTGTGGCGATTTACTGCATCTTTGACGCGATGAATCTCGTCTTTTCCGGGGCGTTGCGGGGTGCCGGAGATACGCGGTTTATTCTGCTTGTGGGTCTGGTGATGTCGCCTATTCCAACGGTTTTGATCTGGTGGGGAATCACGTCCTGGAGCGCCGGGATCACCTTCTCGTGGGTTGTCACCACCTTGTGGACCTGTGCCCTAGGCGTAATTTACCTCGTGCGATTCCTCCAGGGCCACTGGCGGACAATTCGGGTCATTGAACAGACCGTGATCGACGAAGCGGAGTCAATTTCCGAGCTGGCCAATTTGCCTGTCAAGGCTCCCGCCGGTATTTTGAGCGAAGCAGATTAATGCCTTGGGGGCAGGTGTATTGGGACACCCCAAAGGCATTTGAAAGTTTCGAGTTGGAGCACTTGGCTTCTTACCGACGCCAGGCAGCATTCCCCGGACCAGTTATGATAAAATTGATGGGGTTGTCGCCTAAGTAGCCGGGATCGTGGCTCATCCTTGAAATGGAACGGTCGCGCCGAGGTATTTATCGTCCCATGACCGATTTCGAAAAACGATTGCAAAAAGCCATTGAACGTGGTCAACAAATCCGCAAGCAACGTGCGGAGGCCGAGATCCGGCGCGCCCTGACTGAGCAGGAGCTTCGAACACGTCATAGCGATCTGCGGCTGCAACTGACGGAGTATATTGAGCAGTGCCTCAAGAAGCTGATCGAGCATCTGCCTGGCTTCACATTGGAATCGGTATTTTCAGAAAGGGGCTGGGGGAGTGCCGTCAGTCGGGATGAATTACAATGGCGACGGGGTGAAAGCCCCCAACAGCGCTTTAGCCGGCTAGAACTGGTAGTCCGGCCATTCTCGGAGTACTACGTTCTCGATCTGGTGGGAAAAGCCACCGTCCGTGATAAAGAGCTTTTTCATCGCAGCTTCTATCAACCGCTGGCCGAGGCCGACCTGTCCGCTTTTAAAGAAACGGTGGATCGCTGGGTTCTGGAGTTCGCAGAGGCCTACACGGCCCGTGGGTGAACTGCCAGGTCACCAGGCCGTTAGGTCGAACTGTGACGTCTTCATTAGATCGAAGTAAGCTGCCTTTTCGGCGTTCCTCTGCGTGATGCCTTACCGCCGCCAGCCGCCGAAGCCCCGGCCGAGGCTGCCGTAAGAACCAACGCCGTAATTACCGTCCATGAGTGTCCGGTAATAGGCCGCCTCACCTTCGATGGCTGACAATCCTTCCGTGAAGGCGGGTGCCACAACGGTGCGGGCCTCGACCATGGTGCGATCAAGGCCTAATTGGGCCAATTGGTTGATAATCGTCTGCCGACGACTCTCGTCCAATTGGGGATTTTCACCGCGTGGCGATTCTTCCACCACAATGGGGAAAGGCACGTGTTCGAGGCGAAGGGCAACTGACAGGAGGTGCTTACGACCCAAGGGCGTCAATTCCGCCGTCTCTCCCACGAACTCGTGGTCGTAGAAGATGAAATCGGCGGCCTCGGCGTTGGTTTGCATGGTCTCCCAATGTGCGTCGGTCACTTGCCCGAGTGGAAACGGCCGGTCGTAAACCGGTCCCATCTTCGCTTCGTGGGAGACCTTGGGCGTATGGCAACCTGTCACGACCAGGGCAATGGCAAGAGTGAGACCCGTCGCCCATCTCCCACGCGACAGCCATGTGGGTCTGGCCGACAGGCTGGCCAATCCCGCAGCATCCATACTGGGCAGGCTACCACTAAGTCCTCGGTGACGCAAACGTTGATAACCATCCATGGCAATTGTCCCGAATGTGAGTTGCTTGATGATCTTTCGCGATGATTTGATCTATTCCTAAGCGTGTGAGACTCTTTCACTCCCCGTGACCGAACGGCCCGGAAATCCTGGCCGGACCACCCGCGTTGTAGCGTCGCCGTAACCGTGGCCAGGTGGTGCTGTCGTATTCCTGCGTTGGGCGTCCTTCGAGGTGACCCTTGATGTAGAACTCGTGATTGGTCGGCTCTGTTACGTCGAAACCTGGCAACGGCGGGACTTCTTCCGGCTCCATGGGGTGAACCAATTCAGGTGTCACAAGGATTATGAGCTCCGTCTCGTTGCGGCTCAGACTTCGTCGTCCAAAGATTTGGTTGAAGATGGGCAGGTCGCCCTGGTTATTGCCGGTCATAGAATCGTCGAGCAAACCAGCGATGGCCAAGGTTTGTCCTTCTCGCATTTCGACGGTTGTGGTCACGGCCCGCGTCCGCAAGCCCGGTGTGCCGTTGACCTTGTTTTTTGTATCAAGCTGGCTGAACTCGGGTGCCACTTCCAACCGGATTAGGTCTTTGTCGAGCACCGTAGGCAGGAACGTAATGATGGCACCATAGGCACGGAAGTCGGTCGTAACCGCTCCCACCCCATTCACGCCCACGGTTGTGGGCACGGCAAACTCGCCACCGGCGATGAAGGTAGCCGGGCGGCCACTTAGGGTAATCAACGTTGGCTCGCTGAGCAGGCGTACCACGCCGTGTTCTTCCAGATAGTGCAGGCCGAACTTTAGATCCCCTCCATCGAAGTTCCCAAGGATCGAGGCACTGCCGCCGGACGAAAGGTTTAGTAACGACTGAATGAGAAACTTCCCTTGATCGAAATTCAGGCTCATATCGACACCGAAGTTACGGGCGGCCGTGCGATTCAACTCCGCAATCTTAACCTTCAGTGCCACCTGTGGCGGACCGGGGATCCGTAACATATTGATCACCTGAATCGCCGGTAAGGCCTGACCGGCCGCTTCCCGTCCTACCGGGTCCGAAGCCTGTCCTTCCATCACGCCCCGTGCCCTTACGAGCTCTCCACGAATAATGGCCATGATCTGGGCCGCCTCGGCGGCATCGCGGGCTTGGCCGCGAACGACCAGCTTGTCGCCAACAACCACCAAATCGACCTTGCTTTCGGGGAAAAGCTTCGCCAGGTGTGACTCCAGCAATTCGTAACGCTCGGTCTGCTGTTTTTCGACTTCAGGGTCGGGGGTAACTCGCACAAGGTACGTGACCGGCCGATAGCGCTCGTCTTGGAACCAGAACGTCACATGAGTAGCCCCCTGGCTTTTGCCTAAAATCGAGATTTCCCGCGGGGTGAACTGGACCACATCACAGATACCGGAGTCCACCACAGCCGTGCGGTAAACGTCCACTTTTGTCCGTAGGAGTTTGCTGCGACGGACAACGACCGTCAGCTCACCGGATTCCTCGATAATTTCAAAGGATGGTTCCTCCCCGCGAGATTCATTGGGAACAACCTCCACCAGATTCTGGTTGGACTGCGGTTGGTTTTCTTGACTGGCCAAGGTTGCCCGCGGCGATGGCACCGACTGATTGGAAAACTCACTGACTTTTACGAGCGTGTTCTCGGATCTCACGTCATTTTGGGAGGTCACCAGCGGCTGAACGCGGCGGTCCTTGTTTTCAGTCTCTTGAGTCGCTGCCGAAGACGGTGTGCGACTTGAGCCTACAACCCCCGACGAGGACTTCTGATCGTCTTGCTCCTGCCCGTCGGGCTGCGGACTGGCAAGCCCGATAGGCCTTTGGATAGGCATTGTCTCCCAATGAACATCGCGCTGGGCCAGCCGATCCCGCTGAGAAAACACGGGCTTGGCGGACGTGATGGCCAGCGTCGTGGAATCGACTTTGGGAGACTCAGTTGTTTGCCCCGGGAATTCCCATCCGACGACCACGGCCTCACGGGCGGGTTCCTTTTCTTCTTTTGTCCCCTGCCCGACTTGCGCCTCGGCCGAAGTTAATGTCACCTCATCGTGGGCCGCAGGTTCCGGGGACAGGGGAACTTCGCCGGACGAAAGGGGCCGCTTCGATTCAGCCCGCTTTACAAAGATAGCTGTCCCGCCAATGGTGAAAGTTTGATATAGCTCAGTGATCTCCCGGCTCTTGCGGAGGACATCGGGCGAGTTTTCGGGTAAAACAAGGCTGCCTGCCCATGGGCTGGGAACAGGGGGTTCTTTCGCCACCGGCTGATTTGAGGCCGATTCACTGACGGACGGACGAACCACATGGGCCTTGGCGATTCGTAATACGGTGCTCTCTGAATTTCCAAGGACAATGCGGCACTGTTCCTGGGGGGAGGCAGTGGCGGGACGGGCTTCCACCAAGTCCTTGCTTGGCTTTTCGGGAGTTGGTACCGCGGCAACGGCTGGGAGGCTGTTGCCCGGTTGGTCTTCTTCGACCCAAATCTCGCCCATCGCTTTGTTCGAGGCTGCCGACTGTTCTTGAGGTTTATCCGACTCGATCCAGATTTCATCCTGGTCATTTGGCTTGCTGTCATTTGGCTTGCTCGTTGGGGCCGATGAGCCGTTTTGCGCTGGGCGTGGTGCGTTGTTGATTTCTCTCTTGATGGTCGGTTGAATCGACAATTTGACGAGCGGTTCCTCTGCCGATGGCTGACTCGAAGGTGCTGCGTTACTTAACGGCTGGACGGTTCCCACCTCAAGACGGATAGGAACGCTACTTTGCCCTCCGGGTTCGTTTGCTTGAACGAAAAAATGACCGGTGGTCTGCCACAAGCCATAAGCCAATCCTAGCGAAAAGATCACCGCGCAAGCGAACGCTGCCCAGCGAATCACCGTTAACGGCTGAGCCTCTTGGAGCCACTTCATCCGTGTCATGGTCTCATCCTTGATATCAAACCTGACCGACCTTGGTCAGAGAAAGTTGACTCTCCTCTGGTGGAATCGGTTTCGACTTACCGACTCAGCGTCATACTCCCTTGTGCTGTCTTCTCGCAAAAACTACCCGCCCGAGTTACTTGGAGCGTGCTTCTCCCCGGGTGAGGGCATCAATGGCATTAACGCTCCGTTTTGAGGGACGTCCGCGTTCGGCCTTTTTTCCATCCACGGGGGTAACTTGAGCAAAGGATAGCGATATGGGCTTTGGTAGGATGTCATCAACTGTTGGCTGTACAGACCCGGCCAGTGGTAGGTGTATTGCGGGGGAACGGGGAACTTATAACTTCCCCGACAACTGCAATTGAAGCCACCCACCGCCGACATATATCGTGCCAAACAGCCCTGATGGCCGTGATGACAAAGACAATGACAAGGGTCGCCAACCGGGCAAGGTTGCTCGGTGGCCAAGGTCGAACCGGCGGCGGCCGCACTTGCGCTCTCCGGGGGAGAGGACGAAAGGCCCTCTTGACCCCAAGCCAGACTGGCGATAGTCCAACCACAACACAACACAAGCCCCACAACCGCCGCCTTGGCAAGCTTTCGATAATTAGCGGTGATCACGGCCACCTCCGGGGGTGAAATCCCCCACTAGCGGGGACGATTCTGACTGCTGTACGAACTGTGTGACTGGTAACGACTATCGTCAAAAAAACGTGAAGGCGTTCAGCGATTTCTGTAACGCATGTTGGCGTAATTCCAAAACTGCTGGATCGGGTCGGTACATTCGGCATATCTTGCCTAGATTTCCGTGCGGATAGCCACCCGCCGAACCGCCTTTCATGATGGAATGCTCGTTGGAGAAGGTAAAGCGGGCATAAGAGTTGCTCCTACCAGCGTGCGGCGTTGTGATCGCAATTGGCTGCGGCGTCGCAATCTTATGAACTTCTGAACTTGTATTGCCGAACAAAAACCCGGATCTGTCGGCATCACGCGGCGGGCGGTCGAACAGACCACCACGGACCGTGGCCCTCCATCACCCGTTGAGGGACGCGATCTGTGGCATTCACTCCGTCTCACCCCGTCTCAAGGGAAGAGACCGTCGTAAGGCTCCGTAGAGCGGTCGCCGCCCCCATTCTGAGTCCGCATCGGCCCTCACAATAACGTCTCTAAAAGGAGCCGCAGTTTGCGAAGTTCGGAGCTTTGATCCACGCCGGGTTCGGGCGCGATGTCGATGGCCAGGGCCCGGTTATATTCGTATCGCCCCAGATTGGCCAAGAGCTTCCCGTATTCCACTTCACCCTGGCCCACCAGAACTTGGAACTTATCTTTTCTCGTATCCCGCAGCCTGACGTGTCGAACGTACTTGAGGACCGGTTCGGGGTTGAGCGGCGTCTCTCGGCCGTAGATAAGATGGCTGGGGTCGAGGCAAATTCCCAAACCTTTGGCGTGATGACACAAGACGGCCGCCGTTTCGGGCAATTCGCTCATGCGGCCACGCTCGGTCAACAATGCCACGACGACCTCTTCCATGGTGGCGATGGCGACAAGATTCTGAAGGCGTTCAACCTCCTCGTTGAAAGGTGTCCCTAATTCGGAAGCACGTACCACGACCGTGACAACGCGGGTGGCCTTGGCCAACTTACAGCAGGCGGCAAACTGCCGGTAATACTCGTCTCCTTGGGCTTCGATATCAACACTGTAAGCAATCGGCGTCAGCCGATACGTCTTCCGGCAAAGAGCAATAGCCCGATCTAAATCTGCGGCCACTTCCGACGGCTTGAGGTGTCCGTCGGACTCGTGGAGCATGATCTCGACGTATCCAAACTCCAGGTCATTGAGTCGCTCGAAAGCCGCTTCTAATGGAAGATTGGCAAAGCAACGCGTTGTTGCGGCAACAAACACTCCTTCACTCCTTTTAGTCCGATTCCGTGATTCGATGACTCCTACCCACCGTTCCTGGTGGCAGACCACCCGTCTTTAAGTGTAGCACGACCCGCTGCGCAAACGACGCACTCTAGCAATAAGTGCTACAGCGCCATATAGCCGGGCAACAACAGGTCTGTTGTTTTCATGCCGAAATCTCGGGAAGGTGGGGCAATGTTGTTCTCTGTTACGCAATACTCTTAGGTAGTTAGCTTACAGTGTCGATAGGCCATTTGGCAACCTCGCTGATTGCGAGCTTTGTTCGCCGAGATTTCCCGGCTTATTCAGATTCGCTTATTTCGCCTTTTTATTCCCGGGGCTGCCAAATGATGGCATGCCCTTGGGATTTCAGCACTGCGATGACATCGTTGACCGAGCGCCGATCGACCACGCGGAACTGCCCGTCGTGCTCGTCCCCAAAGTGCGTTCCCATTTCGTCGTATCCCCCTGGAACGGTAGAGCTGCCCGCGCTCAATTGAGTAATACACGTTGCGGCGAGGAGATCACGAAGTTGCGGCATCTCGCGGGTGGAAAGCACCAGCTCCGCGCCCGGCATGGCGTGACGCAGTCCGCAATACAATCGGATGAGCGTTTCATCATTGACCGGGTTGGGAATTTGGAAGCCCTCGGGCCCTTCATGAATCCTAGGTAAACTGAAGGCGATTCGCCGATCAGGGAACCGTTCTTTAAGGTAATACGCGTGTCGCACCATCGCCCGCGCATCGGAGACCGGATCCCCCAACCCCAGCAAGATTCCAAGCCCCAAACGACGCATCCCGGCCTCAGCGGCCCGTTCTAGGCCTTCTAATCGCCAGGCGTAGTGTGCCTTTGGTCCGCGGATATGATAGGTACGATAAAGGCTTCGGTCGTAAGTTTCCTGGTAAAGCGTCACGCCGATCACCCCAGCTTTTACCAGGCTTCTGTAGCCCGCCGTCGATTGCGGGGCGATTTCCACGGCCAAGCTGACGGGCCAGCGCCGGCGTATCGCGGTGATTGTCTCCACGTAGTAGTCGATGTCAGTTTTCTGTGGGTAATCGCCCGCGACAAGCAAAATGTGCCGCATTCCCCGGCCAACTAATAGGCCAACCTGTTCCACTGCCTCGTCGGCCGAGAGCAAGCGGCGAGGAGTCGTCTCCGGAAAACGAAATCCGCAATAGAGGCAATGGTTCACACAGTAGCTTGAGAGATAAAGCGGGGCATAAAGAAAGATCGGCCAAGATGCGGACTCGGCCCCTTGGTCGGGCAAGTTTGCGCCGAAATGTTCCTTGGTCAATCGCCGGGCTGACGCGATGACTGTGTCCAACGGTACGTCGGGGTTCAAGCACCACTCCAGGCTTTTGATTGCCTCGACGGCAAAGGTGTCATCTTCCAAGACCTGCTGCAGATGACGAGGAGTTGTTGTCTCGCGGTCTGTCAAAATGGCAAACAGCGAATCCAGCACCTCGGCCGCTTGGTAGTCTGCGGCATCCGGGTCGCTCCGCTCCTGCAACAGTTGATAACGCAAGCGTTCGATCCGTTCGGACATTCGGGCGACATCGTCAGTCACCGCGCCGCGGTCTAGGCCGGCATTCGCCTCCAATTTATGTCGGACTTCTGTAATCCACTCCCAATGAACCGCAAAATGGGCGTCCCTCTGCCGAAGGTAAGTCTCGAGGAACTCCCAATCTAGCATCTCGCGAGCTACTAAACCCTGATTCATCTCACCAAAAACCCTGGCAATAAACCTAGCTTCCGAATAAAGAAAGCGGCGCTCGGAGGTGAAATTAACACGAGCGATTAGGCCATCAAGCGTTGCACGGTGCAATGGGCCCAACCATTAATTCTATGGGGTCAGGGCCGCTTCATTCCACCGCGACCACAGTGCCGCTCAAAAATCGCCGTTCACCCGAGACGGTCTTGAGAACTAAGGCACCCGTCAGGTCGATGCCCAGGCAAAGCCCCGTCACCAAGCCCTGCTCCACTTCCAGGACCAGCTCACGCCCCTTTTGCAAACATACACGGTTGGCCTCCTCGGCCAGTCTTTCGGGTTGGTTCTTGAGCAGCTCAAAGAGAGGCTCGAACTCCTGCAAAATGTCGATAAGAAGCTCCGTTCGATTTTGTGGCTGGCCACACAATTCCCGAAGCGTGGCAACCTTATGTTGGACGTGAGGCGGGGCATCCTCGCTTCGATTGTTGACATTGACGCCGATGCCGACAACGGCTCGCTGGTTGCCCGTTATTTCCACCAAAACTCCCGCAAGTTTTCTGTCGTTCGCGTAAACGTCATTCGGCCAGTGAATCCCCAAAGAAATGTCGGAGGGAAGGTGCCGACTTGCCGCTCGGTAAACAGCCAAGGCCCCGGCTAAACCGAGGAGGCGAATCCCATCTTCGCAAAGGAAAGCCTTCGGCCGCGCCCGTGAAGTACTGTTTTCTTTTTCGCTTAACCGATTGACCGGCCGTTCCTCAGTGAGGGGAAGGATGATGCTGAATGCCAAACTTCCTCTGCCGGTCCACCACCGTCTCAGAGCGCGTCCCCGGCCTGCTGTTTGCTCTTCGGCCAGCACGAGATATGGTAAGCCGATCTGACCGGAACCGGCCAGCGCTTTTGCCCGATTGTTAGTCGAGTCAATCGTTTGGTGATACTCGCCATCGACCAGGAATGTTTCGGCCAAAACCCGCGTGATTTCAATCCCATCATCAGGTGTTTGCATCGTGATGTCTAACCAGAAGAACGGGGACTATTCCAAGCGTTGCCCAAACGGCAAGGGTAGGGAAATAAGTGTTGTTGACAACACGAGTTGTAACAACCAACCGTGGGGTTGACAGAATAGCCAATTATACCTGTTTTTTGTACTAATCCCAACGGGGGATAAACCTCAGTCAGTGCTTGATATAGAGGCCAAAGCACGCCAAAATTCTCCGTTGTTAAGGGCTATTTTCGTGATATTGTTTTCCAGATTGGACATGGTTTGTCCAACCTGGCGCGGATAATGGGCAGTAGGTAAGCCAAACCATCATTCTTATTCTGAACGGGGGACACCACAATGAGCGGTCCTCAGACGTCTCAACCGTTTGACCCGTATTACACGTGGTTAGGAATCCCACCTTCCGAACGGCCGATTTCGTATTACCGCCTCCTTGGCCTGAAGCCGTTCGAATCGAATGAGACGGCCATTGAAGCGGCGGTGGACCAGCGACTGGCCTATCTGCGCACCAAGGCCCTCGGTCCCCATGCTGCGTTCGCTGAGAAGCTCATAAGCGAGATCACTCAAGCGAGGCTTGTCCTGCTCGACCCCGTGAGAAAACAGGCCTACGATGCTGCCTTGTCGAGTGCCGCACACAGAGGGCCTGTTCCCTCCCAGCAAGAAGCACCGGCCAGACACTCAGGAACGCCGCGGGTCGCGGCACCTCTTGGCACGGGGTCTTACATGCCGGGGAATGTCCGCCGTTTCCGCAGAAAAAGCCGATTGACGAAAGACCAGTGGATTGCGGCGTTGGGTCTCGGCTTGGGACTGTGCTTTGTGATAGGTGTTCTGGTA
>Ga0209508_1002530_pt1 | contig 11811 bp, 10 predicted proteins | sample AD_UKC129_MetaG_FD_184427 | JGI IMG/M metagenome (GOLD analysis project Ga0209508, IMG submission 184427) | Active sludge microbial communities of municipal wastewater-treating anaerobic digesters from Canada - AD_UKC129_MetaG (SPAdes) (version 2) | ecosystem: Engineered > Bioreactor > Anaerobic... | reverse complement strand
ATAATGATAGTAGCCTTTTTCCCTAATTTATCAGGATTTAAAGATGCTTTTGCCTTTATCCTTCTCATTTTCTTACTACTTTTAAGACCAACTGGCATTATGGGAGAACGATTGGAGGAGAAGGTATAATGTCATTATCGCGTAACCATATATTAAATCTTTTAGCCGTTGCCGTGTTTGGACTATTTTTGTGGTGGGCCGAAGGACATCTTTCCGGATATCAAGTTCAAATTATAAATTTAATAGCTATAAATACAATATTAGCTTTAGGTCTTAATTTGATTTATGGATTCGGAGGCATGTTTTCTTTAGGGCATGCGGGCTTTATGGCCATAGGAGCCTACACATGCGCACTTTTAATACTCCCTCCCTTACAGAAGAAAATGATCTTCATACTTCAGCCTCTGAGATGGCCCTTTTCGGTATTGCAAGCGCCCTTTTTGGCCGCTGTTCTTTTGGGAGGTGCCATAGCTGCGATCTTTGCAATATTGATTGGAATTCCCATTCTTCGGCTTGGCGGTGATTATCTTGGAATAGCTACCATGGGTTTTGCTGAGATAGTTAGGGTAGTGGCTAATAATATCCCAAGCATAACAAATGGAGCCTTGGGTTTGAAGGGAATTCCGTCTTACGCAAATCTATGGTGGAATTACGGTTTCCTCTTCGTCGGGCTCTATGCCATGATTAGATTAGTTAACAGTAATTATGGTAATGCGCTGAAGGCAATAAGGGATGACGAAATGGCTGCGAAAGCCATGGGAATCGACGTTTTTAGATATAAGATCGAAGCTTTTGCCATGGGCTCCTTCCTTGCGGGTGTCGGCGGAGCATTACAGGCAAGCTTTATAACCACCATAGATCCCAAAATGTACATGTTTACCTTAACCTTTAATGTCCTCATGATGGTGGTAGCTGGAGGGCTTGGATCCATAACAGGCACATGCATAGCAAGTGCTGTAATTACTATATTGTTGGAGTGGCTTAGGATAGTTGAAAGTCCTATGAATCTGGGGCCCATCCATATCCCTGGGATACCCGGCATGAGGATGGTCATCTTCTCGCTAGCCTTGATATTCATAATACTTTTCAGGCGCGAAGGCATAATGGGCATGAGGGAGCTGACGTGGGATGACATTTTTGGCTACCTGGGGAGGTTTAAAGGACATGAATGATTCCATTGGTTCTACCTTGAAGTTGGAAGGTCTAACTATGAAATTCGGTGGGTTGACGGCCGTCAATGATCTTTCCCTCGAGGTCCCTAAAGGCAGCATAGTAGGTCTCATAGGGCCAAATGGTGCTGGAAAGACTACGGTTTTCAATGTGATAACCGGGTTTTATCAACCCACTGCTGGCAAGATCCTATTTAGGGGAATGGATATATCTGGCAAACAACCCCATGAGGTGTGTTCCTTAGGAATCGCACGTACTTTTCAAAACATCAGGTTGTTTGTCAACGAGACGGTGCTTCAAAACGTGATGGTAGCTTGCAACGTAAGGATGCCCGTAAAGTGGTGGGAGCCGCCGTTATTGCTGCCCTCCACCCTTAAAAAAGAGCGCATGATTAAAGACAAAGCCATGGATTTATTGCGTAAGGTTGGGCTAGAGCACCTGGCCGACGAAGTGGCAACCTCCCTTCCTTACGGTCAACAAAGGCGTTTGGAAATAGCACGTGCCATGGCAACTGACCCGGAAATACTCTTGCTGGATGAGCCGGCTGCGGGGATGAACCCAAAAGAAACCCATGAACTTATGGAGTTTATCAAAGAGATTAGGGATCTTTTTGGTTTAACTATCATGCTCATAGAGCATGATATGCGTGTGGTGATGGGGATATGCGAGCATATATGGGTCTTAGATTATGGCATTTTAATTGCGGAAGGTCCTCCTTCCTTTATTCAATCCAACGAAAGGGTTATTGAAGCTTATTTGGGAGAGGAGTACGCTCGTTATGTTAATAGTTAAAGACCTTCACGTTTATTACGGAGGCATTCACGCCATAAAGGGCATTTCCATTGAAGTGGCAGATGGAGCCATCGTCACATTGATTGGAGCGAACGGAGCTGGCAAAAGTAGTACTTTAAGATCCATAGCCGGTTTGATTAAACAGAAAAGCGGGAGCATAACTTTCAATGACGTGGATATTTCGAAACTGTCTCCCGAAAAAATCGTAGAAAGCGGAATTGTATTGGTCCCTGAGGGTAGAAAGATTTTCCCAAACCTCACTGTCATGGAGAACTTGATGCTCGGTGCATATCTAAGAAAAGATAACGAGGGAATAAAAAGGGATTTGGAGCAAGTTTTTGAGCTTTTTCCGCGGTTGAAGGAAAGGTCGTGGCAGAAAGGGGGAACTTTATCTGGAGGCGAGCAGCAGATGCTCGCTCTTGGCAGGGCACTTATGAGTGATCCGAAACTTATAATGATGGATGAACCATCTTTGGGACTTGCGCCAATCTTGGTAAAAGAAGTATTTGATATAATAAAGAAGATAAACGCACAAGGAAAGACCATACTTCTCGTCGAGCAGAACGCTTTTGCTGCCCTTAACCTTACTCATTATGCTTACGTCTTAGAAGTGGGCGAGATCGTCCTTGAAGGTTCGGGAGAAGAGTTGATAAGAAATCCGCAGGTGAGGGAGGCTTATCTCGGTGTGTAATGAACCTATTTGCGACGAGAAGTCATCAAAGGAGGGCGCAACTAAGATGGGTAGCATGAATCTTCCTAATGCATTGAGCCTCTCGAGAGTCTTTTTGGTTCCACTGATGCTGGTGTTTTTAAGCATAGGGATAAAGCATGGCGACGTACTGGCGGGAATTGTGTTTATCATAGCTGCATTTACCGACATGGCCGATGGATATATCGCAAGAAAGCACGGCATGGTCACCAATTTAGGCAAATTCATAGATCCTTTGGCGGACAAGATTCTGGTTACGGCTGCTTTGGTTGCCCTGGTGGAGCTTCAAAGGTTGCCAGCCTGGATAGTGGTCGTCATCGTTTCAAGGGAGTTCATCGTAACGGGATTGCGAATGTTAGCGGCTGCTGAAGGCGAGGTAATCGCAGCATCCAAGGGCGGTAAAGCCAAAACAGTTAGCCAAATCATTGCCATCTTTATGATGATGTTCGAGATTTCCGGGGGCATGGTCATGATGTGGATCGCCATGATTTTAACGATTTGGTCTGGGATGGACTACTTGATAAAGGGCAAAGAGTTTCTTGTAAAGTGATGGAGGCAAAGGGGGACGCATTTGTTGGCGGAAAATATAACAGATCTTTTGGATTCCCTGAGAGGGGATATGGTTCAGCTGCTTTGTGATTTGGTGTCGGTGTCTGCAATTTCCCCCGAAAGCGGCGGCAGGGGGGAGGCAGAGAAAGCGGCCTTCTTAAGCCAATATATCAGGAAATTAGGGCTCGGACACCCGGAGCGTTTTGATGCAAGTGATCCCAGGGCGGAAGGAGGTTTGAGGCCAAACATTGTGGTTCGGATACCGGGCAGCTCAACTCAACGCCTTTGGATAGTCACACACATGGACGTGGTGCCAGAAGGGGATAGGTCCTTATGGGAAACGGATCCCTTTTCCCCAGTGGTTAAAGAAGGCAAGGTATATGGCCGCGGGGCCAATGACAACGGGCAGGAAATCGTCGCCTCTATTTTTGCCGCCTATGCCCTTAAAAAGCTAGATTTAACGCCCGCTAGGGAGATATGTCTTTGTTTTGTAGCTGACGAAGAAACGGGAAGCTTTTACGGCATTCAATATCTTTTAAGAAACGGTCTGTTTTCAACGCAAGATTTGGTAGTAGTGCCTGATGGTGGAACTGAAAGAGGAGACTTTATTGAAATTGCCGAGAAGTCGATCTTGTGGTTTAATGTTCAGGTCTTCGGCAAACAGGTTCATGCAAGCAAGCCCAATGAGGGATTAAATGCCTGCAGGATAGCAAACGAGCTTTCGGTAGATTTAGACCGGGCGTTACATTCTGCCTTTCCCGATAAAGATGACATTTTTATACCTCCCCTTTCAACCTTTGAGCCCACAAAAAGGGAGCCCAACGTCGCCAATATCAACACAGTTCCTGGAAAAGAAGTTTTTGCCTTTGATTGTCGCATTCTCCCAGGTGCGGCTTTAGATGATGTGCTAGAAGTTATCGATGAAATATGCAGACGCAAAGCAAATGAAAGCGGAGCGCTTATAGAATACGAAATTTTACAAAGAAATGACGCTGCGCCTCCTACAAATGCCGATGCACCAGTCGTACGTTTGTTGAAAAAAACTATCAAAGAAGTTTTAGGAGTGGACCCCGTCATTGGTGGTATTGGCGGAGGCACTTGTGCGGCATTTTTTAGAGCTCGAGAAATTCCAGCAGCTGTATGGGCTCAGGAAGCCGATACAGCTCATATGCCAAACGAGTACGCAGTAATAGAACATATGGTAAATGAGGCAAAAGTCTTTGCTCATCTTATGCTCAAAAGCCTATAATCTTGTATATGAAAAAATAAAGACAGCTGATTGATTTCTTCGGGGAACATCAAGATGAGGGTGCATTATGCGATAAATAAAAAAGGGGGTTTGTTCCTTAAGTCAAAAGGCGGATCCCCTTCTTTGCGTTTTTGGATATCCTGTGTTTTATGGGGTGAAAGGTATGTTTGATGGGTTAAAAAAGATTTTGGGATTAGATGCAAATGAAAGAACGTTAAAAAGATATACCGAGATTGTAAATGAAGTTAATGCCTTGGAAGATGGCATTGCTGTTTTAAGTGACGAGGACTTGGCAAGAGAAATCCAGAGAATACGCCATGAAGTCATCGAAAACGGACAGTCCTTGGATGAAGTTATGTGCGAAGTATTTGCCATAGTGAGAGAAGCCGCGAAGCGGAGCTTGGGCATGCGCCATTTTGACGTGCAAGTCATGGGTGCCATAGCTTTACACGAGGGGAAAATTGCAGAAATGAAGACAGGGGAGGGGAAAACCCTAGTTGCTACGATGCCTGTCGTCCTGAATGCTTTGACTGGAAAGGGCGTACACGTAGTAACGGTGAATGATTATTTGGCTAAACGTGATGCCGAGTGGATGGGAAAGGTTTACCGCTTTTTAGGTTTATCTGTAGGCGTGATCTATCCCTTCATGAGCATCGATGAAAGAAAAAAGGCCTATGAGGCCGACGTCACTTATGGCACTAATAGCGAATTTGGTTTTGACTATTTAAGGGACAACATGATTATTTCACCCACGCAGTTGGTGCAAAGGGGCCATCATTACGCAATAGTTGACGAAGTTGATTCCATTTTGATCGATGAAGCTCGAACTCCACTTATAATATCTGGTCCATCTGAGGAATCGGTTGAACCTTATAAGCTTGCTGATAAAATTGCGAGATCTCTGACTTTAAATGAGGACTTTGAGATAGAGGAAAAGGAAAAAAATGTTGCTTTGACCGAGGCTGGAATAAGGCATTGTGAAAAGATACTAGGGATTGATGATATCTATGCAGAGGTTGAAACCTCTGAATTGCTTCATAAAATAGTGCAAGCACTTAAGGCAAGACATCTATTTAAACGAGATGTGGATTATGTTGTAAAAGATGGAGAGGTAATAATAGTAGACGAATTTACGGGTAGATTAATGTACGGACGCCGATATTCCGATGGATTGCATCAAGCAATCGAGGCTAAAGAAGGTGTTACCATTGGCAAGGAAAATCAAACCCTTGCCACCATCACTTTGCAAAATTACTTTAGGATGTACGATAAGTTGGCGGGCATGACTGGTACTGCCGCTACCGAGGCAGAGGAGTTTAAGGAGATATATGGATTGGAAGTGGTGGTTATCCCAACCCATAAGCCGATGATCCGTTGTGATTACCCTGACGTAATTTATAGGACAAAACGGGAAAAGTTTGCGTCTGTGGCGGATGAAATAAGGAAATGCCATGAAAGTCAACAACCCGTATTGGTGGGGACCACTTCAATAGAAGATTCCGAAAAGTTAAGCAGGCTTCTCTCTGCACGCCATATACCACATCAAGTCTTAAATGCAAAATATCATGAAAAGGAAGCGAAGATAATTGCCCAAGCAGGACGCGTAGGCGCTGTGACGGTGGCCACCAACATGGCAGGAAGGGGTACCGATATATTGCTTGGTGGCAACCCGGAATTTCTTGCACTGGAGGAAGCACAAAAAAAAGGCATTGACATAGAGAAAGACAAAGAGGCCTACGAGGCTATCTTAAAAGAATTTAAGAGATTATGCGACAAGGAACACGAGAAAGTAGTCTTTTTGGGCGGTCTTCACGTTGTAGGCACTGAAAGGCACGAGTCCCGAAGGATCGATAATCAGCTAAGAGGACGTAGCGGTCGTCAGGGGGATCCGGGCTCATCCAGGTTTTATCTTTCCTTGGAAGATGATTTGCTTCGCCTATTTGGGTCAGATAAGATACAAGGCATTATGGAAAAGCTGGGAATGAAGGAAGGGGAGTCCATAGATCATCCCCTTTTAAGCAAAGCCATAGAATCAGCTCAGAAAAAGGTTGAGCAATATCATTTCGACATAAGGAAGCAATTACTGCAATACGATAGCGTGATGAATCAACAGAGAACAGCTATTTATGAAGAAAGAAAGAACATCCTTTTAGCCGAGGATTTGATCGAACACACTTGGCAGATTATAACGGACGCTTTGAACGGGATACTAGAGGCGTATTTCCCTGACGATAAAGAAGCGGATCCCAGGGGTGCATTTTTAAAGGTCAAGACCATATTCGGCGCTAAAATTGCTGAATGCTTGTCCAAGGCGGACGATCGCTCACTTTTACCCGATGCACGAGAAAAGATGATAGCGCTTTTGAGAGAAGGATTTGACGCAAAGCTCAAGGAATTGGGACCGGAAGCGGCGAACGGGATATTCAAAATGATTTTGTTGCGCGTTATTGACGTCCATTGGAAAGAACACTTGCTCGCTATGGATGAGCTGCGCAGGGGTATCGGGCTGAGGGCGTTAGGACAGAAGGACCCCTTGTTAGAGTATCAATTTGAATCCTACAATCTATTTCAGCAGATGTTGGGAAGCATTCGCGAAGGCGTAGCGAGGTTAGCTTTAAGGGTCTCTGTTGTGCCCGAGGAGAGCAGGCCTCTTGCTTCCTTGCGAGAAGGTAGGGACATTGCCTTAGTCGCTTCTGCCCGCGAGCACGGCTCTGACAAAAAGGCGGAACCCAGCCATACCCCGAGACGAGTTCATAAAGTTGGGCGTAATGCGCCTTGCCCCTGCGGAAGCGGAAAAAAGTACAAATACTGCTGCGGAGGGGATGCGTAAACCATGCAAAGGGTGGGAAACTTCAACAAGGGGATGTTTCTTAAGTCGGCTATTTTACTTCTTGTTGCCACTTCTTTGTTGCTTTTGGGAATGTTTTCTGCTTTTGCCGAGGAAGAAGATACTTTGGCGCTGATACGAAAGTACGTTCAGCAATCGCCTCCCTTGACCGCATATGGGAAAAATGTTAAGGCAATGGTATGGCATAGAAGTCATACATATAAAATGCTTGCCGATGGCACTTTGGTTAAAACTTCAAGGTGGCTTATATACTCGGAATCGCCTTTGCCAGAAAGTTGGGGCAAGTGGATAATTCCCTTTGTCGGCGACGAAGGGGTAGAGCTTAAAGAAGCCGCGATTTATGATCCAATAGACTTTAAACTGATCAAGACTCTTTCTCCTATTACGGTTGATCATCGAGGCTTATCGTGGCTTGAAATCGATGTTCCTCCTATGAATATTCCTCACGTTTTTTCGCTTTGCTACCTGAAAGAATTTCCCGGCAGATGGAATGTAGATGACGTGGTCCCCATAGATCTTGACCTTCCTCAATGGAGAACTATTGTAAGCGTGAGCGTGCCACATGATTCTTCGCTTGTTTGGGCTACTACCAAGAACAACCATATGGCTCCCGGCCTCGTGCAAGGTGTAGAGGATACCTATCTATGGGAATTTGTAAACCGATTCCCCGCAAGCGAATTTGCCTTGGAAGTAGAAAATAGCAATTTGCTGTCATTTAGCATGCGAAACGGTTGGCTCAATGCGATAAAGCCGTTAGAAGACTGGGCAAATAGCCTTAAAACTGTAATGCACGAGGACGTAAAGAAAATTCTGGAGAAGAAAGACAAATCGAAAAGTGGCCTAGAAATTTTGCAGTGGGCTAAAAATAAGCAGCTACTCCTGGGCAGCTCTAGTATTTGGAAGATAAGAAGAAGCGCTGAAGAGATACCTAAGGAGGGGCCATGGACTTTGTGGGAAAGAAATGTCTTGCTGGCTCATTGGCTTTCTTTGGCGGGATGGGATGTGCGGATCAACTGGTTGCCCCTCTTTGTACCGAACAAAAACGAGAATGTCCCCGGCACCCCGCATATGATTTCACGACCAATATTTGAGGCAAGATCACCTGGTAGCGGTTCTTACAAGTTCTATGATTTTGGTGGATCTTTGAGGGAAGAAACAGGCCTTATGCCCGATGCTTTATGGGGAAAAACAGTCTGCTTATACGATGGAATGGATGTAAAGCTCAAGCAGTTGGATCGTGGGAACATCGCCGATCATCGATTAAGGGCGAGATGGAATTTAGAACTAGCCGATACTGGAGAAGTACAAGGAACCCTTGAATTAATGTTAAGCGGAGGATGGCCTTACGTTATATTTGGTTGCCAAGGTTATTCTTTGGACATGTCGTCTATTACCCATCTTTATCCCCCCCAAGTGGATGTAAAGTGGAAAGAAGGGGAAGTCTTAGAAAAACCAAACGGGTTAACCATCATATATCCTGTTGCAGGGATGTTGGGAATCACAAGCGGTAACCAAATGCTTTTGATGTTGCCATCGATTTCGTTTGATAGTTTAAGGGCTTTAAGAGGGCTCGATGTTGGAGCAAAATTACGCTTCCCCTTTTTATTAGAAGGGTTCGTGACAATCAAATTGCCTTTAGGATATGAAGCCTTTTCGCTGCCTTACCTGTCATCTAAATCGGATGGAAAAATACGGTGGGAACAATCTATTGACGAGAAAAGTCGTGGTAGAATTGTTGATGCAAGGTGGCGCTTCTTGGTGGAGGAATTCTCTTTGGAAGAAGAGGCACTCTCTACTTTGCACGCAGGCCTTAAAGTGTTGCAGCAATGGAGCAATAGAACTGTTCCCATTCGCAGAAGATGACGGAGGGTTGATTGATGTGATGATTGACATGGAATCTCATATAAAAGATCTTTTATCGGATGCCATAAATTCGGCTGTAAGGAACAAAGACTTGGTTTTTCCGGAAGGACTTGAGATAATTCTCGAAAGACCTCGTCGAGAAGGTCAAGGCGATTATGCTACTAACGTGGCAATGTTGATAGCTCGTCACTGGGGTATGAAGCCAAGGGATGCAGCTGAGATCATAAAGGCGCATTTAGGGCAAAGCGAGTATGTAGAAAAGGTAGAGGTAGCAGGACCGGGCTTTATAAATTTTTTCCTATCCGATGAATGGCTAACGGGTGTCATCAAAGATATCCTTGCTAAAGGTCCTGATTATGGAAAGTCCGACATTGGCAGGGGTAAAAAAGCCCAAGTAGAGTTTGTGAGCGCTAACCCCACGGGACCTTTACACATAGGTCACGGTAGGGGTGCTGCGGTTGGTGATGCAACGGCGAGCATATTGTCCTTTGCCGGGTGGTACGTGGAAAGGGAATATTACATTAATGACGTAGGACTTCAAACCAAGATCTTGGGCAGATCCGTTCAATCGCGATATTTTGAGTTGCTAGGAAAGCCAGAGCATGCGCCTTTTCCCGAGGATGGCTATAAAGGTGACTATATCTACAAAATTGCTGAAGAGATCATTGCAGAAGAAGGAGATAAATTTTTAGGCCTTCCTACTGAAGAGACCCTTGATTACTTTAGAGATTACGCCCTAGAGGTTATATTAAATGAAATTAAAAAGGATTTGGAAGATTTTCGCGTTAACTTTGACGTATGGTTTTCCGAAAAATCCCTACATGAGCGGGGTCTCATCGATGAAATGGTGGATTTTTTAACAAGAAGAGGGCTTGCTTACGAAAAGGACGGAGCTCTATGGTATAAATCGACGTTGTTTGGTGACGAAAAAGATAGGGTATTGATTAAATCTAACGGGGAACCTACCTACTTTGCATCCGATGTGGCATATCATAAGGATAAATTTGATAGGGGTTTTGATCTCGTCATAGATGTATGGGGCGCAGATCATCATGGATACGTGCCTCGCATGAAGGCGGCCGTTCAGGCGCTTGGTAAGTCTCCCGATGCCTTGCAAATCCTTCTTATACAATTTGTTAGTTTGATCAAGGGCGGGAAGTTGGTGCCCATGTCAACGAGAGCAGGGCAGTTTGTTACCTTGAGAGAAATGATGGACGAAGTAGGCGTAGACGCGATGCGGTATTTCTTCTTAATGAGGAAGTGCGATTCTCACCTGGATTTCGATATAGATCTTGCTAAGAGCGCGTCAACCGATAACCCTGTATATTATGTACAATATGCTAGTGCAAGGATACACAGCATATTTAAGGAAGCAGCTTCCAGGGGTGTTGCTGTAGTTGATCCTGAAAAGGTTGAACTTTCCATGCTTAGTACTGAAGAAGAGAAGGCACTTATAAAGTGTCTAGCCAGATTTCCTGAAGAGATAAAAAAGGCGGCAAACGATCTCGCTCCTCACATACTCATATACTACGTGTACGATTTGGCCAAGGCCTTTCATTCTTTCTACAACGCTCACAGGGTTTTGGGGGAGGAAAACTCTTTGACTAACGCAAGGTTGACTTTAGTCCGTGCTGTTAAGGTGGTCTTGCTTAACATATTGCATTTACTGAAAATAAACGCCCCGGAAGTGATGTAAATGCCGAGGCTAAGGTGGATAGTCATATCGCTTTTTTCAATAATAGTGTTTTTAATGTTATTCAATGGCTACATCCGAGAGGTGAAAAAGCTAAACGAACTCTCGAATTGTATCGATGAACGGGTTCGGATTTTGGTCCAATTAAGATTAGACATCGAGGATAAAAGCGAAAAGATAGCTTACTATAATACGGCTGAGGGAATAGCCAGGATGGCGCGCCAGGAATTTAACCTTGTCCTACCGGGCGAGAAGATCTATATTTTGGAGTACTATACGCCTGAGGAAAACAAAGAATGATCCCTATCAATCAAAATTGACACATACTTGATGCATATAAGATAAAAAACCTAAGGATGGATCTTGTTAAATATGGCGTTTCTGTTTATAATGCTCTTTCGTTGGTGTCCCTATCCCCTTCATAGCGAGGGGATCTTAAAGGCCAAAGGGAGGAGGTGTTGATGATATGCGACCCTATGAGTTGATGGTGCTTATTCATCCCGATACTGAGGAAGTAAAAGTTCAGGTCGATGAAATTTCTGAGATTATTAAAGGCTTAGGAGGAGAATTTCTCAAGGCTGATATCTGGGGAAAAAGGAGACTGGCGTACCCTATTAACAAGCAAACAGAAGGGTATTACGCCTTGCTCGATTTCAACTTGGAGCCTTCCCATATAGGCGAGGTGGAGCGGTTATTGAAGTTGCGCGATTCTGTTTTGAGGCATTTGATAGTACGTCTTGACGAGAAGTAGGAGAAGATAAAAATGGCGCGAGGATACAATAGAATAATACTGATGGGGAACCTTGCTCGAGATCCCGAGATAAGGTATACTGCCTCCAAACAGGCAGTGGCAAGGCTCACTGTAGCTGTGGGACGCAGTTGGAGAGATCACGATGGCAATCAGCAGGAGCGTACCGACTTCATCCCCGTAGTCGTGT
>Ga0209508_1002529_pt1 | contig 11812 bp, 8 predicted proteins | sample AD_UKC129_MetaG_FD_184427 | JGI IMG/M metagenome (GOLD analysis project Ga0209508, IMG submission 184427) | Active sludge microbial communities of municipal wastewater-treating anaerobic digesters from Canada - AD_UKC129_MetaG (SPAdes) (version 2) | ecosystem: Engineered > Bioreactor > Anaerobic... | reverse complement strand
TCTCTGGTGGGGCTCATGATAGCAAATGAATCACGCGTTAGAAGAGCTTCTCTAATGTCAGTGCGCCTAACGTTTACAGACATTGGAGCATCAGGCACAAAAGAAAAAAACGGAAGTTCTGATATTTGCTTAGTGGCCAATACCACATTGTCGCTGTCAATAACAAAAGCTGCCATACCTAAGCGTTCGAGTATTTGTATGTCACGGCTGGTAAACATATCCTAATGCCCTTATGGCCCTGATTTTCTCTTTTAGCCAGGGTGCTTTCTTCTTAAGGTTGTGTATGTGCACGTCAACAGCCTTGGGGGTTTCAGCCTTCTCACTTATGCCTTCGAGCAGTTCCTCGCGACTAAAAACTTGGCCGGGGTTTTCAAGAAGGAGCTGCAGCAAACGCGCTTCGGTTGCTGTAAGCTCAACACGTTGTCCCTCTGTAGTGATAAGAAAGTGGTTTTCCACCTTAGCCTCTGGAGCATCTTTGGCTTCTTCCATTAATAGTCGGTTTATACGTGCGATTAGCTCTTTCATTCTAATGGGCTTAAATACGTAATCAGCAGCTCCAAGCTCCAACGCTTTTACCACATCTTCTTCTGCGCTGCGAGCAGAAACTACAATGACAGGTGTTCTGTCTTTTCGGTGTCTCAAAACTTCTAGAACTCTGAATCCGTCTAGATTCGGAAGCATGAGATCAAGAAGAATCAAATGTCCCGATGGTTTCAAATCCAAAAAAGAGGCCCCATCTTCATAGTGTTCGACTTGGAAGCCGAATTCTTCTAAACGGTTGGCAAGCAGTTCAGCAAAAGAAACATCGTCTTCTACAAGGATAATTTTAAGCTTCCCGCCCATAACTCTATTATAATAAACGTTGGTATGGCAAATCAGTTTGTACACTTGCATGTTCACAGTGCTTATTCTCTTCTGGATGGTGTTACTCTGCCCAAAAAGTTAGTGCAGAGGGCTAAAGATCTTGGCATGCCAGCGATAGCCATAACTGACCATGGAGTTACTTATGGGTTGGTAGAGTTCGTCAGTGAAGCTCAAAGGTTGGGAATAAAGCCGATCGTTGGGGTTGAAGGTTATCAAGCGCAACGGGATAGAAAGAAACGAGAAGGCAATAAGGATAAAGAACCATTTCACCTCGTTTTACTTGTTAAAAACGCCCTTGGCTTTAGAAACTTGAACATATTGCTTACGAAAGCCTATTTAGAAGGCTTTTACTACAGACCCAGATTTGATTGGGAGCTTTTAGAGCAATACCATGAAGGTCTCATTGCTTCCTCTGCTTGTTTAGCTGGAGCAATACCCCGTGCTCTACTTGAGGGTGACGAGAAAAAAGCTCTGGAGCTAGCGGGACGCTACCAAGACATTTTCGGCAAAGGCAACTTTTATTTGGAAATAATGGACCACAATTTGGCAGATCAGCAGCGAGTTAACAAAGCCATTGTGGAGCTTTCAAAGCGAACCGGTATTCCGCTCCTGGTTACAAATGATGTGCACTATGGTAGACCTGAAGAGTACTCCATACAAGATGTGCTCATGGCAATTGCTACTGGGGCCACTTTAAACGATCCTAACAGATTCAAGTATGAGACTGACCAAATGTACTTAAAGTCGGCCGACGAGATGTGGGAACGTTTTTCTGAAATTCCTGAAGCACTGCTTAATTCGCTTGCCATTGCTGAGATGGTGGATTTCATGTTGCCACTAGGCGAGCAACATTTACCAAAATTCTCCGTGCCTGAGGGTTATACGGAGAATTCCTATTTAAGAAAGCTTACTCAAGATGGACTGCTCAAGAGGTACGGCGATAACCCCAGTAAAGAAGTTTTGGATCGGATGGAATATGAGCTTTCAGTTATTGAAAAAATGGGATTTGCTGGCTATTTCCTCATCGTGCAGGATTACATAAACTGGGCAAAATCCCAAGGTATTCCAGTGGGGCCTGGACGAGGCAGTGCTGCAGGTTCCTTAGTAGCTTACCTGACCGGTATAACTGATGTGGATCCCCTGCAGTATGGTCTTCTTTTTGAAAGATTCTTGAACCCAGAGCGCATCTCCATGCCTGATATTGACGTAGACTTCTGCGCTCGCAGGCGCGATGAAGTCCTTAGGTATGTTAGGAATAAATACGGTGAGGAGAACGTGGCACAGATAGCGACGTTTGGTACCTTGGCTGCCCGTGCCGCCATAAGAGATGTGGGTAGAGTTCTTGGTGTGCCTCTAGCATTGGTGGACCGGCTTTCAAAAAGTATTCCTCAAAACATGGAATTGGCGCAGGCAGAGAAACTAGACGATGTTAAAAATCTCATAAGTCAAAACCCAGACCTAGCAAGAGTTTTAGAGATTGCAAAACAGGTAGAAGGTCTTCCAAGACATGCTTCCACTCATGCTGCTGGTGTGGTGATCGCTGACAAGCCCCTTTACGAATATGTGGCTTTGCAGGCTTCCTCAGATGAAGCTGGCATCAATGTGACCACTCAACTAGCAAAAGACGATGTGGAGAAACTGGGCTTGCTCAAGATGGATTTCCTTGGTCTTAGGAACATGACTGTGATTAGCGACGCACTCAGGTGGATAAAGGAGCGCTATGGCATAGATGTAGACCTTAATAAACTTCCCAAAGATGATTCGAAAGTTTATGAGATGCTTTCAGCTGGAGAAACAGTGGGAGTGTTTCAGCTGGAAAGTTCTGGATTCCGTTCCTTCCTAAAAGATCTTAAACCCACGAGATTTGAAGAGATCATAGCTGCTGAGGCTTTATACAGGCCAGGTACATTGGGCAGTGGTGGGGTTAAGTCTTATGTGGATAGGAAACACGGCAGGGAACCCGTGGACTACTTTCACGACGACCTGAAGCCCATTTTGGAAGAGACATACGGTATTATCGTCTATCAGGAACAAATAATGCAAATTGCTTCAGTCATAGCAGGTTATTCTTTAGGCGAAGCTGACGTCCTGCGTAGAGCTATTAGTAAGAAAAAAGAAGAAGAAATACTTAAGTTACGAGAAGATTTCGTAAGCCGCGGTGTGCAACGAGGATATGCCAGAGAAACTGTTGAAAAGATTTACGAGACCATAGTACATTTTGCTGAATATGGATTCAATAAGTCCCATTCAGCAGCCTATGCCCATGTGACTTACTACACAGCTTGGTTAAAGGCTTACTATCCTACAGAGTACTTTGCAGCCCTTCTGGCAAGTTTTGTGGACAACACCGAAAAACTCAAAGTCTACATATCTGAAGCACGGAGGTTAGGCATAAAAATACTACCTCCTGATGTGAACAAATCGGAACATTACTTCATTCCTGAAGGTGAAAACGAAATACGTTTTGGTTTGCTTGGTATTAAAAACGTGGGTTTAGCAGCGGTGGAAGAAATTCTGAAGACCAGAGCAACAGGAGGACCATTTAGCTCTTTTCAAGATTTTTTGCTCCGTGTGAATGATCGTGTGGTAAATAAGAAGGTAACCGAAAGCCTTATTAGGGCTGGGGCTTTTGATAGTTTGGGCGATCGGAAAAGTTTACTGCGTCAGCTTTCTACCGGGATAACTACTCAAACTCTTTTCCAAATTGAGGACACTTCGAACGACGACTTATCCTTAGATCCCATGGAAGACGAGCGTGAATATTTGGGGCTTTATATCACTACGCATCCTTTAGAGCGGTACATGGCTATTCTGAGTAATCAAAACTTGACTGCTCTGGATTCAGTGGGAGAAATAGATGGCTTGGTACAAGTTGGAGGCTTCGTTTCCAGCACCAGGGTGAGAAAGAGTAGAAACAACAATCAATACATGACATTCACCTTGGAGGACTTAACGTCGCAAGTAGAAGTAACAGTGTTGCCACAAAAATTCGATGCTTTTAAGCCAATCATTTCAAAACCTGGCATTATTACGTTAAGTGCCCGCGTAGAATCTGAAGACGAGAAGAGTCGCCTCATCGCTGAGTCACTGATCTCGTTTTCTCCGCTTAGTGAACTAGATGATAAACTCAAAGAGCTCGATGGTAAAGGTGTTTTGCGCATTGTCCTGAGGTCGGAACAAGTGTCGGTGGAAAAACTTAAGAAACTAAAGGTTCTTTTGAAGCAGCATAAAGGACCGACCCCCGTTGAATTTACAGTCCATTTGGATGGATCCATTTACCGTGTTTTGTTACCAAACAGCTATTGGGTTTCTTTTACTGCGGAACTTCAGGAAGCACTTTTTAGCCTTTTCAACCCCATGAATGTATCGTTCCGGAGCTTTGGTGGATGAGTCAGGAGGAACACCTTAAACAGTTTGCTTCAAAGCTTTGGTTAACAGATTATTTACATGGTTACCGGACTCCAGAGGATTTGTGGACTTTCGGTATCGAAGATAGTTTAGCTGTGTTAAATCACGTGGAGCTTCGTGGTAGGGTTCTGGACATTGGACCAGGAGGCGGTTTACCTGGAATCGTATTAGCAATCGTATTAAGAGATGTGCAATTCACTTTGGTGGACAGTTCGCAAAAATCTTGTAAATTCTTGACGGAAATCATAGTTGCTCTCGGATTAACAAATGTACAGATCTTTCATGAGCGCATAGAAGATTTCGGAAAAGTTCATCGTGAGGAGTACGACTTTGCCATTAGCAGGGCTGTGGCAGAGATCAGAATTTTGGCAGAATACGTGGCTGCACCTTTGAAGGTTGGCGGCATAGCAGTGCTCTGGAAGGGTCCGTCTTGGGTTGAGGAGCTACGCACTGCACAGAATGCCTTGGCTAAGTTGAGATTGGCCTTCAAAGAAAATCATGATTATTTTTTGGATGACCGTTTTAGAACTCTTGTAGTGCTTAGTAAAGAAGCTCCGACTCCACTTGGTTTTCCACGTAAAGTAGGGATCCCGGAAAAAAGGCCTTTGTAGGAGGTGTTTGTTTAATGTTTTATTTGTCTCTTTTGAAAGCTGCAGCGCTAGGTGTAGTTGAAGGTGTGACTGAGTTTTTACCTGTATCATCAACAGGTCATCTCATCATTGTTAACCAATGGATTCGTTTTCCCGAACCATTCAATGCGTCTTTCGATGTCATCGTGCAGATGGGAGCTATTTTGGCAGTGGTAATTCTTTTCTGGAATGAGTACAATGTTTTTAATTCAAAAGAAAAACAACATGTGCTTATAAACTACAGAAACATCATTGTAGCCATAATCCCTGCCATCATTGTTGGGGCTACCTTTGGTGATGTTATTCAGACGTATCTTTTTTCCGTCTTGACTGTGTCAATTGCACTTATCTTGGGTGCTCTTTTCCTTTGGTATGCAGAGAGGAACAGCTCAGGAACAGTGCATAAAGTGGGGAACATAAATGCTCTTACGGCGCTAAAAATCGGTTTATTCCAGCTGCTTTCCTATTTTCCCGGTTTTAGCAGGTCGGCAGCAAGTATCGGTGGTGGCATGCTTTCTGGTCTTACAAGGGAAACAGCTGCTCAGTTTTCCTTCTTGCTTGGTGCACCAACTTTGCTAGCTGCTGGTGGGTATGAGCTGTTAAAATCAGGATTTTCTTTCACCATGCAGGAATGGGCTGTGCTATTAGTGGGCTGTTTTTTTTCCTTTTTGAGTGCGTACTTAGTAGTTAAACCATTCTTGCAGTTTGTTAGCAAAAGGAGTTATAAGCCTTTCATCATCTATCGTGTAGTGCTTGGAGCGCTGTTACTGGTGATGTATTTTCTCTAATACGCCTTATTAGTAGTACAATAGGGGTTGTACAGGACCAGGGGAGTCCCTGTGGACAAGGGGCTGAGAGGGTAGCTGTGAGCTGCCGACCCTAGGAACCTGATCCGGGTAATACCGGCGGAGGGAGGTTTGGTTTGAATGTTTAAAAACACTCGCATGCTGGCGGAAGCCGGCATCATGGTTGGTTTAGCATTGGCATTGTGGTACTTTAATGTGGGCCAGTTGCCACAAGGTGGTTCGATTTCCCTGCAGATGCTTCCACTTCTCGTCTTTGCTCTTAGATGGGGAGCAGGTCCAGGTATTGTAGTAGGCATGGCTTATGGTTTTCTTCACAGCTTACAAGACATGTTCGTGCTTCATCCACTTCAGTATTTGCTGGATTATCCCATTGCATTCGGTTTGATCGGGCTTGCTGGTTTGGTAAAGAATTTACGTGTGAATCGCGTTGTTAGTATTCTTTTGGCCATTGCCGTTTTAGTGAGTGGAGTGATAATTTTCCACTACACCATGGTGAGCACCGCAGAAGTTAAGACGCAGATAGCGCAATTGGAGCAGCAGCTCTTAGTAGCCAATCCTGATGAAAAACCACAACTAGAAGAAGAACTTCAAGATTTAAAGAGCAAGGCACAGTTTTTCCCCGTTGGTGGTTATGTAGTTCTTGCTTCTAGTGTGATTGCATTTCTTGCGATTGGTTATGGTTCATGGAAAAGAACTTATGCCATACCAGTGGAGCTTGGGGCGTTGTTAGGGGGTGCAGGACGCTTTCTAAGCCACTTTTTAAGTGGCTACGTGTTCTTTAGCCAGTATGCTCCGGAAGGAATGAATCCGTGGGTTTATTCCTTAATAGTTAATTTCTTGGTAGTTGCTCCCTCTACGTTACTGGCTTTGGTAGTTATTCTGATTATTTGGCCACCTCTGGAGAAGGCTGCGAATGTCAACTCTGATTAGCCTTAACGGATGCGCGGAGCCTGAATTATTCGAATTTCTTCATGAAAACTTTAGCTTTAGTCAGGTGCTGGGTGTGGATGGTGGCACCCGGCACCTTCTTAAGGCTGGTATAAAACCAAACATGGTAATTGGCGATCTAGATTCCATCGGTCCTTACCTTGGAGAGGTTTTCGCTCTAAAGGTCCCTATGCTGATCAGTTACCCCGATAAAGATTTTACAGATGGCGAGAGAGCATTGCAGCTTAGTGAGAGTGTGCCTGTTGTTTTCATAGGCACTTGGGGAAAGGAAATAGACCACCTACTTGGGAATTTAGCTTTGTTAAAAATAGCGTATTCATTAAATAAACCTGCAGTAGCCTATGGTATTAACGAAACAATTTTGTTCGGCAGAAATTTTACTTTGCATCTGCCAGTTGGCAGGGTCATCTCTGTGCTGCCTACTGCAGCTGCCGTGCTTTCAGAAAAGGGGCTCCAGTGGGAACTTGAACATGCTTTTTGGTCAGAATACGCTGTACCACCCATCTCCAATGTGGTAACTCAGCCGGTTCAGCATATTAGTGCTGACAAGGAGTTTTTCTTAGTGGTAAAAGGCTATTGGAATCCTTTTAGCGATCTAGTGGTTTAACATCGATTCCCATAAACTGCAAAATGCCTTTTGCAATACCTTGAGCGGCTTTTGTTCTGCCTTCTGGCGTTGACAAAAGGGCGTAGTCCACCGGGTTAGTTATGAACCCAACTTCGATCATGGCAGAAGGATATGACTGGCCTTTAAGCATAAACAGTGTGGTATCCTGTTTCACTCCTCTGTCTCTGAGTTGAACCTGCTTCAAGTAGGCATTGTGGACGGTTGTAGCAAACCATTTAGAGTGAGAAGTGCGCCAGTAGGTTTCCACACCATTAGCGGTGGAAGAGGTAAACGAGTTAGCATGAATGCTCAAAAGGAAGTTTGGTTTGTAATTCTCCGCTAATCTTAAGCGATCCTCCAAATCGTACGGATTTGATTTATCTTTTTCTTTTGTTCTGGTAAGTTGAACTGTAACGCCATTACTCCTTAGAATGTCAGCAACTTTTAGGGATATGTCCAGTACAACTTCACTTTCATATATGCCGTTAAGCCCTATAGCGCCCATGTTGTACATACCATTACCAGGGTTGTATCCGCCATGTCCTGGGTCCAAAACCACCACATACTGCTCTTTTGGAGGAGTCAAGTTGAAGTACTGGTAAATCGAGTTACGTATGTTGAGAACCACATTGGCATAATTTATTGACCGAGTGCCGTTGCTGTCAGCAGCGTCGTTACCGGCAAGAATGCTGTTCATAAGACCCGTAGAGCCTAACAAATATGATCTTAACGCCATGAAAGGTCGTTGCCATATGGTCATACTGTTAGAAAGCATCTTACAGCCTACAGCAACGTTGCTGTCCACATCAAATGGGTCACTTTTAACACCTAATTGAGCAGCATAATTGTAAAAACTGGATTCCAGAATTTGCATCAGCCCCACTGCAGAGGAAGTACTAACCACGTTGGGGTTGAAACCGCTTTCCATTTCTATTAGGCCAATAACCAAGAAAGGATCTAAGTTGAAGTAATTTGCCCAACGACTCACTGCTGTGCTAATCTCAACTACTGTAGCAGCTGGCACTTGTCTGTTGATTTTATTAAGTCGAAACTGAATGGCAAGCTGAAGTGTTTGGGGATCATATAGCCCTGTTCCCGGTTGAATGGAAGGTGTAACTACTGGTGGCGTAGGGACTACCTCAGTTGGTGTTTCAGGTAAGGTTGGTGTGATCACTTCGGTGGCTGTGTGGACGTCCACGTCCACATTTGGTAAAACAACAGCGCTTTCATCTATGGCACTAATCAAGAACTCTCTTGGTGAAAGCATCTTAATAGTAAATGGAGCGGAGCTCTTTACAGATAGCCACGGGTTTGCTGTGACTTGAAAAACTCCAGTTTCCATAGAGCCACCGTTCCATTTACTGGAGAATGTGACAGTGTTTCCATCCAATTTGTATGATGTGAAACCGTTGGTTACTATGTAAAGTTGTTTCGCATTGATCTGAGTTACAATCAGGGCGGAAGACCAGGTTTCTCCTTGCACCGTACCCACTGAAAGTAAAACAAGTACCAGCAATATAGAAAGGATTTTACGCACTTTTGCACGCCCCATTCTGCCATCTACTGAATAAGCAGACGTTTGCTTTCTCCATGAACACAATTTTACCTTATTGACAGGTTAAACAGAGACATGCTATAGTTTTACTGTGCAAACATTGAATGTTCACCTTAGTGACCTTAGGGAAGGAACTACGGCGAAAGTTAGGTCCATAGTTGGTCCTAAGTGGTTCAGAGAGCGCATCTTCGAGCTTGGCCTGCTACCAGGCATTACGGTCACAGTTGTAAAAAAGACTCCTCTTGGAGGTCCCATAATTGTGGAGTTCCTAACTCAAAGGCTTGCACTTTCACGTAAGGAGGCTCATTGGATTCATGTCGATGTCTTGTCATGATGCCTCTGGTGACAATACGCTGAATGTCGATGCTAAGGTAAGTTCAGGTATAAAAAGGATTGTACTTGTTGGCAACCCCAATTGTGGAAAATCCACGCTGTTCAATTTGATCACTGGAATGAGCGTTCATGTGGGAAATTGGCCAGGAGTTACCGTGGATGTGAAAATGGCTCAGTGGAAAGTGAACGGCGAAATATGGGAAGTAGTCGACTTACCTGGTAGTTATTCTTTATTGGGCAAAAACGCTGACGAACAAGTCACCAGTAGTTTTCTGTTATCACAAGAATACGATGTCATCTTAAATGTGGTGGATTCAACGTCTTTAGAGCGTTCCCTCATGCTTACCTTGGAACTTTTGGACTTGCAGAAGCCTTTAGTGGTTGCTTTGAACTTCATTGATGAGTTGGAGAAGTCTGGAGCAACTGTTGATGCTGACAGGTTGTCCGAAGAGTTGGGAATCCCAGTTGTACGGATTTCCGCACTAAAGGGTATCAACATTGACGGACTGAAGCAGGCTTTGAAAAACGCACGTGTCCCAAAGCTAGTTCCATTTAATCGTTCTTTGGAGAACCTCATAGCCACCTTGCAGAACAAAGATAGTTTAGGACGTTTCGAAGCTATAAGCACTATTTCCAATGAGCAAACTGATATGGACGAGATAATGGGTCACCTGGACGGGCTTCATCCTCAAGAACATATCGCCATGGAACGCTATCGAAAAGCTCATCAAATCGCTACGGTTGTTATGAAAAAACTACCCGAAAAGTGGAAATGGTCGGATATGCTAGATCATGTGTTACTTCACCCATTGGTTGGTATACCCACATTCGTTATTATCCTTTACCTACTCTTCAAGATAATCTTTGCTGTGGGGCAACCACTAACAGATTTAGTAGCAGAAGCCATTTCTTGGCTATCAGCCGTGGTAACCGCTTATCTGCCCTCTGGGTTGATAAAAGACTTCATACAGAATGCCTTGTTCGGTGGAGTGGGGAACGTTATTTCTTTTGTTCCTTTGGTATTTGTGATGTTTTTTACGGTTGGGTTACTAGAGAATTCCGGTTACATGGCGCGTGCTTCACTAATCATGGACAGGCCATTGTCCCGCTTTGGATTAAGCGGCAAATCCTTCATTTCTCTCATACTTGGGTTTGGTTGCAATGTGCCCGCCATACTTTCTACTCGAGCCATAGATGATCCAGTAGAGCGTAAAATTGCGTCCATGGTTATACCGCTGATTCCCTGTAATGCACGTCTACCAGTGCTCACGGTTCTTGGAGCTGCTCTCTTTGGGCCTCGCGCATTGGGCGCTGTGCTTTTCTGCTACGTGTTGTCTGTTCTCTTCAGTTTGTTACTGGCATTTGCATTTAGAAGTGTGGCCTTCAAGCGCATGCCCACGTTTTTCGCCTTAGAGATGCCGCCCTATAGGATGCCATCCTTAAAGATGACTACTAAACTGGCTTGGTTTCGAACAAAGGATTTTCTCCATAAAGCGTTTACCGTTGTTCTACTGGCAACCGTTGTATTCTGGATATTGCTTACTTTTCCTTTGGGAGAAGACTTGTCCCAAAGTTACGTTGCTCGTATCGGGATGTTTTTAAGCCAGACAGTTTTTAAGCCGCTCGGTTTCAACTGGCAAATGTCGTCGGCGTTGCTCATGGGCTTAGCAGCGAAGGAAGCGGTGCTTTCATCATTAGGCCAATTGTATCAAGCTAGTGGCTCTGCATTGGTTTCTACGCTTTCAGGTGCTTTTAGTGTACCTTCAGGGATCGCTTTTATGGTGTTTTTTGTGCTTTATGTACCCTGTATTGCCACTCTGGCAGCTCTAAGAAAGGAGGTAGGAGTGAAATGGACCGTAGTTCAGCTACTAGTTCAGCTAATAGTGGCGTACCTAGTCAGCATTGGGGCTTACTACCTGTCTTACTTATTGTTTGCCTAATAGTAAGTGTGGCATCACTGTGGTTCTTAGCTGGAAATTGGATTGACCTTGTTATACAGGTTGTTTTCGTTTTGCTTTACATAGCTGCTTTAGCAGATTTTGGCAAACCGTACTTCGTAACTGCACACTTCATGGTTTCCTCTTTTCTAGAAACACTCTTCTACCTTACTTTGGTGCTTTCGACTCCTCATAAGATGTGGTTCTTGATGGCAGCACTTATTACTGCACTATTGGGCTTGGTTTCCTACCGCATCCTTAGTAAGTTTTTGGGCACGTCTTCATCATAGAAGGGGAGAAAAACCCATATCATACCAATGCTCTTTCATCAGGTTATCCAGCTCATTACGGATAGCTGCCTCATGTTCCTCTTCCCACTTTGCTAGCTTCAAGTAAATCTGTTTGCCTATGTCATCATCAGTATGCTCGGCAGCTTTCTTGTAAAACTGAGCAAAGTCATGTTCCAGCAGCATAGCCATTCTCAATGCCGCTATTTCGCCAAAGTTAAACTCTGATTCTTCTGCTTTCAATCTTTCGAAAGGTGTTTCTTCAGGGGGCATTTCGTCGAGGAAGGTATTCTCATCTTTCAGATGTCCCAATACCTTGGACAAATAATCAACATGATTTTCCTCCATGCGTTTTAGTCCCGTGAATAGGTCTTTCACAGAAGGAGTAGTTGCTTCATCTGCTTTTTCACCATAGAAACGTACGCCTTCTTTTTCCAT
>Ga0209508_1002525_pt1 | contig 11835 bp, 11 predicted proteins | sample AD_UKC129_MetaG_FD_184427 | JGI IMG/M metagenome (GOLD analysis project Ga0209508, IMG submission 184427) | Active sludge microbial communities of municipal wastewater-treating anaerobic digesters from Canada - AD_UKC129_MetaG (SPAdes) (version 2) | ecosystem: Engineered > Bioreactor > Anaerobic... | reverse complement strand
GGTGCCGGCTATGGCGATCTTAGTGGGAGCCTTCGTGGTTTATTTGTATGTGGCGCCGCATCTTCCGAGCATCTTCTACAGCAAACCCATGGCACTGTCCAGGATTGTGGAGATGCAATACCTTATCACAGATGCGGGCATATACGGCGCTATAACTGGGGTATCTGCTACCTTTGTCGCCCTTTTCGTCATCCTCGGAGCTTTTCTTGAGACTACTAAGATGGGGGAATTCTTCACCAAGGTAGCCTCTCGGGTAGCCGGCACGAGCCCAGGTGGACCTGCCCAAATAGCCGTCATAAGCAGCGGCCTCTTCGGCAGCATAAGCGGTGTAGGTGCAGCCAACGTGTATGCCACCGGCACATTCACCATACCCATGATGAAAAGGATCGGATATAGGCCACAATTCGCCGGAGCAGTCGAGGCTGTGGCCTCCACGGGAGGGCTGATTATGCCTCCTGTGATGGGGGCAGGGGCCTTTGTCATGTCGGAATTGACGGGCATCTCTTATATAAAGATATGCGCCGCTGCACTGTTAGGGGCGATTTTTTATTATATGACTTTGAGTTTGACCGTTCGTTTTGTGGCCTTAAGGCACAATCTCAAAGGGATACCTCCGGAGGAGGTGCCTTCATGGAAAGAGATCGTGCGCGATGTCTATCTTTTGCTCCCCGCCATTGGGCTGGTCTATCTCTTAGTTAAGGGTTATTCGCCTTTTATGGCCGCATTTTATGCTATATTGCTCGCCTTGGGCGTAAGTTTCTTCAGGAAAGAAACGATGATGACGCCCAAAAAACTGCTTTCCGCCTTGGAATTGGGCGGCAGAAATATGATCATGATAGCCATAGCCTGTGCGGGAGCGGGCATGGTGGTGAGCATTGTCACCCACACGGGCTTGGGCTTAGGGATAGCTTCGGTGATCACCGGCTGGTCTGGAGGAATGCTTTTGCCGGCCCTGCTTTTGATCATGGCGACTTGCATAATCTTGGGGATGGGGCTTCCCTGCACGCCGGCCTACATTATAGCCATCACCATAGGTGGGCCTGCCCTCTTGGCCATGGGTGTGGACGTGTTGAGCGCTCACCTCTTCGTATTTTACTTCGCTATATTGGCGGAAGTGACCCCTCCCGTCTGCATCGTCGCTTATTGTGGAGCTGCCATTGCCGGTTCCGATCCGATGAAGACCGGTTTTGAAGCGCTTAAGCTCGCTATTGTGGGTTTTATAGTCCCTTATATCTTCATGTATAACAAGGCCCTCCTCTTAAAGGGCTCCCCGTGGGAGATTTTGACCCTCATAATACTCCTCGGTGCTGCCTGTGCGCTTCTGGCAAGCGGTATAGCCGGTTATTTCTTCAAAAAGCTTGGGCTCTTCCGGAGAGCTTTGGTCTTTGTGACGTCTGGCATATTGATAGCCTTTTTGGCTAATCCGGGTGCACCAGCTGAGATAGCGGCAATCGGCGTGGTGCTTTCGCTGGCGCTTTACGCGATCTTGAGACATTTCGCTATCAAAAAGGCAGCAGGTAGCCACGCCTCCCAGAACACCGCGGAAAATTGAGGGGGAAACTTCGTGGCGATTGTAAAAGGCGGCAAGGGCGTATATGGATTCAGAATGGGGATCATCATGCTCGAAACGCATTTCCCCAGGATTCCAGGAGATGTGGGGAACGCTTCCACCTGGAGTTTTCCTGTCATATATAAGATCGTTAAGGGCGCTTCGCCTCATAGGGTCGTAAACGAAGGAGATATAAGCCTTCTTGAACCCTTTATCGATACTGCCGAGGAGCTTGAGAGGGAAGGGGCCAGCGCCATCACCACTTCGAGGTTGCGGCAGGTGTCCCGCCAGGGAGGCTGATCAATCCTCGAAGGCGAGCAGTGTAAAGGCTATTTTTGGAGGATGGGACATGGAACTGGTGGAGAAACACCCGATACTGGAGTTCAGGCACGGCCGTAAGGTGAAGTTCACCTTCGACGGCAGGGAGATGGAAGGCTTCGAGGGGGAGCCCATCGCTGCTGCGCTCCACGCTAACGGCGTTAAAGTGTTGCGCTACATGCCAAAGAAGGGGCGGCCAAAGGGCTTTTTTTGTGCCATAGGTAAGTGTTCCTCCTGTTTTATGATCGTAGATGGTATGCCCAACGTCAGGACATGCATCACGCCCCTCCATGAGGGGATGCGGGTGGAAACTCAGCGCGGTAACGGCATGCTGCGCGAGGGGATGTGAAGACTTTGCGTACTCCCGATGTGTTAGTGATAGGCGGCGGGCCTGCCGGCCTTTCGGCCGCCGTTGAGGCTGCTTCTTTCGGCTGTCATGTGGTAGTGGTGAACGAAGACCTTGCCCTGGGAGGGCAGCTTATCAAGCAGACGCATAAGTTCTTCGGGTCCGCTGCGGAACATGCTGGCACGCGCGGCATCGAGATTGCAAAGATCTTGGTAAGCGAGCTCGAACGCTTTGGCGACCGCGTAGAGGCCTATACCAATTGCTCGGCCCTCGGCTACTATAGCGATGGCGTTGTCACATGCATGGTCGGGGAGGAGCGGTACTTCAAAGTAAAACCCAAGAAGGTCGTCGTAGCTACCGGAGCGCTTGAAAAGCTCATCCCTTTCCCTGGCAACGACCTCCCCGGCGTTTACGGTGCCGGGGCTGTGCAGACGCTCATGAACGTCTATGGTGTGAAGCCTGCCAAGAGGGTCCTCATGGTGGGGGCTGGAAATATCGGCCTCATCGTGAGCTATCAATTGCTTCAAGCGGGTGTGGACGTGGTAGCCATTGTGGAGTTTGCGCCCAAGGTAGGAGGGTATTGGGTGCACGCCGCCAAGGTGCGCCGTTTGGGCGTGCCCATATATCTGCGCCATACGGTGAAGCGGGCGATAGGGGAGAGCGCCGTGGAGGGCGCTGTCATTCAGGCTGTTGATGAAAGGGGCGCATTCGTGGGAAATGAGAGATTCATCGAATGCGACGTCATATGCATGGCCGTAGGCCTTACCCCCACGTGCGAGCTCCTCTGGCAGGCTGGATGTGAGATGTGCTATGTGCCGGAGCTGGCAGGCCATGTGGCCGTGAGGGACAGAACGATGCGCACGTCTCGTCCCGATATATGGATTGCTGGGGATGCGGCTGGGATAGAAGAAGCATCCACGGCCATGGTGGAAGGACGCATAGCCGGTTTGACTTCTGCACATTCCCTTGGACATGTCGACGAAGATGTCTTCGAGGAAAGGCTGAAAGGGTATTGGAGGCGCCTCGACGCCTTGCGCGGCGGCGAAGCCGGGAGCAAGGCGAGGTCCGGCATATCTAAGATAATGATCGAAATGTGGGAGGGAAGAGGCGTTGAAGTTCGATGACTTTGCGAGCGGCGTTTTGACGCAGGAGATGGCGAAGGCCGCCGCACCGCCGACAGAGCTTTGGGAGGACAAAAGGGGTGGCCTTGTAATAATAGAATGCCCCAAACCAATACCGTGCGACCCGTGCCATACGAGCTGTCCCACAGGGGCGGTCTTGCCGTTCGAAGACATAAACGACCTCCCCAAAGTCGATTACGCAAAGTGCACAGGATGTGCCATGTGCGTGGCAAAGTGCCCAGGATTGGCCTGCTTTGTAGTCGATCTCACCTACGGGGGTGAAGATGAAGCGCTGATTAAGCTCCCCTACGAAATGATCCCCTGTCCCGAAGAGGGCACGGAGGTGGAGTGCTTGAACAGGGTGGGAGAGCCGGCGGCCACGGGGATGATCGTTAAGGTCCAGGAGCCGCAGCGCGACAAGACCTTGGTGGTGCATGTTGCGGTGCCGAAAAGCTTCGTCTTGGATATAAGGGCGATAAGGGTGAAATCTCATGGATGACGATGTAATCGTCTGTAGGTGCGAAGAGGTTACGCTCGGGGAGATCAGGAAGTGCATAGAGGCTGGTTATACCACCTTCGATGAGATAAAGAGGTTGCTCCGCGTGGGAATGGGGCCATGTCAGGGAAGGGGTTGCAGGGAGATTGTCCTGCGCGAAATATCGCGCGCTACGGGCGTACCGTTGGAAAAACTCCACCCTGGCACCTTTCGCCCTCCTGCAAAGCCCGTCCCCTTGAAGCTTTTGGCCGAAGAGAAAGAGGGGGATTGACCCCCTCACACAACTGCATTCACATCCTGCATGTAAGCCTTTATGCCGGCCCTATGATAGCGATCCTCTCCTTTCATATCCTTGAGGCGCTGTATCGCACCATTTATATGTTCTTCCTCGTCCACCACCATGAAGGTCCAGTTGTGGCCTGGGAATATGGCGTCTCCCCAATGCGTCTTATGGCCTATGTGCGTTCCGAGCACACCCCTCCACACGGTATACCCTGAGACGCCGTTTCCCTCCAAGGCATCCCTCACGTCTTCGGCTATACTTTCGTTGCAGATGATCCAAAGCATCTTCAAGCCTGGGCTCCCTCCTTAGCTTCGACGAAGCGTTTCTTTCTCCTCACCTTTTCTTCTACCAAGCTGTAAACTACAGGCACCAGAACGAGTGTAACAAGTGTGGAAAATGACAACCCACCTATGACGGACACGGCTAAGGGTCTCCATATCTCGGCACCTTCACCTTGGCTCAGGGCCATAGGAAGCATCCCTAAGATTGTGGTCAGCGTGGTCATCAATATCGGGCGCAAGCGCCGTTCGCCTCCCTCGAGCAGCGCGTCGTGCAAGCGTGACCCCCTGGCTCTCAAGAGATTGACATAATCCACCAACACTATGGCGTTGTTCACGACGATTCCTACCAGCATTACGATCCCCAAGAGAGCTTGAAGTGAGAGGTAAACGCGCGTGATCAGAAGCCCCCACACCACGCCGGTCAAGGCGAAGGGGATGCTGAACATGATCACGAATGGGTCCAAAAATGCTTCGTACTGCCCGGCCATGATTATATACACGAGAATTATGCCGAGCAATGTCAGAGCGGCCATTTGGATGAACGTCTCCCTGAGATCTTCCACATCTCCGCTTATGGCAGTGCGCATTCCCGGTTCGAGCGTTATTTCGGGGAGAGCGTTTTCTATGTCAGCCGCCACTTGTCCAAGGGAACGCCCTTCTGTGTCAAGTTCGATTGTCACGTATCGCTGGCGATTCTTCCTGTGGATTTCAGGGGGGCCAAAGGCTTCGATAGCCTTAGCCACATTCGTAAGGCGAACCATTTCGCCTGTAACGGATGGCACCAACAGCTTGTTCAGCGTATCCCAGGAATGGCGCTGGCCCGGTTCAAGGCGAGCCCATATCTCGTAATTGTCATCGCCTTCCCAGTAATCCTCGTCAAATTCGACACCGTAATAATAGGCCCTCAATGCCTGGGCTATATTACTGGTGGTAACCCCAAGAAGGGAGGCCCTTTCTCTATCCGTCTCTATCCACACCTCTGGCCTGTTGGGTTTCTGCGTGATTTCCACGTCCACGGCCCCAGGTATATCTTGCACCTTCTCTTGAATGCGCTCGGCGTATGAGAGCAACTCTGTGATGTTATCACCGTAAAGTTCTATGACGATCGGCTTGCTACTGCTCCCCATCATGATGGGTGAAGCCACGCTCACGCTCAACGCTTCAAAGCCAGGCCTTTGGCTCAGCTCTTGCCTCAATTGTGTCACCACGGCGAAGGCGGAGCGATCTCTCTCGCCCTTTGGAGTGAGCTCAATGCCTACGCTGCCTGTATTCGAGCTTTCACCCCTCATGGCGCTCATGCCGCCGCCGCTGCTCCCCCCGTATATATATACCGTTTCTGCCTCTGGGATGCCTTCCATGGCGTAGGCCATCATCTCTTTGGCGACCCGTTCTGTTTCTTCCACGCGGATCCCCTCTGGCAGGCGGAAGTTTACACGCACAGATCCCGAGTCGGATTTAGGTACGAGCTCTGTTCCAATGCGCGTAAAACCCACCACGGTGAGGATTAGCAAAACTGCCGCCACCGCTATGACCTTGCCCCTGTTTCTCAGCGACAGGCCCAACAGCATGCGATAGTGATGTTCAAGCCATTCCAAGAATCGCTCGGTGGTTTTGTGAACACGCCACGTGTCCTCGTGGTGATGGAAGAATTGCCCTCCCATCATCGGCACGAAGCTCAGAGAGACTACAAGGGACGCCGCTATTGCGAGGCTCATTACCACGGATAGGGAGGAGAAAAATATCCCGACCAACCCCGTGATGAATATCAAAGGTAATAGCACCGCAAGCGTCGTCAGTGTCGAGGCGACGAGGGCACTCCCCACCTCGCTTGCCCCCAACATAGAGGCGCTCTTCCGCCCCTCTCCTTCTTCTATGCGATAGACGATCTGATCGGTAGCAACTATGGCGTTGTCGACGACCATGCCGCTTGCCACAGTCAAGGCAGACAGCGTCATGAGGTTGATCGTGTAACCTAAAAGGCGCATGGCTATAAACGTGATGATCAACGAAAATGGAATAGCGCCGCACACCGCTATAGAGGCTGGAAGTCTCCTCAAAAAGAGGTACGTTATGAGGAAGACGAGGAGTGAACCCTGAAATAGAGTGGTCGCTAACTGCCAGACAGCGCGCATTATGAAGTCCGCCTGGTTATACCCTATCAGGTAATCGACGTCCGCGGGAAAGATGGTGGCTTTCAGTTCTCCCAGTTGCTTCATGACGTCGTTTGCCACCTGCACTGTGTTTGCGTCGGTGTTTTTTGTCACCAACATAACCACAGATTGCTTCTGGTTCGCCCAGCCGAAGGTGGTACGTTCCTCGTATCCGTCCTCCACGGTGGCCACATCTTTGAGATAGACCGGCCTACCTTGGTATGTGCCGATTATTGCATCGCCCATGGCCTTGGGAGTTTGGAAGCGACCTGGCACTCGAATCTGATATTCGGTAAGCCCCTCTTTAAACGTCCCGGCGGGAAGATTGAAATGTTCCCTTTGAAGCGAGTCCGCTACTTGCTGAGGTGAGAGATTATAAGCGTTAAGCCTGTCGAGGTCGAAGAGTATCTGTATCTCCCGACGTTCGCCACCGAAAACGGAGATGTCGCCTACGCCTGAAATACGCTGGATGGCTTCCCTCACGTCATTATCCACGAAGTAATATAATCCCGGGTAAGTGGGACCCGCAGTGAATACGGTGAGCATGATAGGAAGGGCGCTGGATGATATGCGCCTGATTATCGGGTCATCTGCGTCATCGGGCAGATTACGCCTTACAAGGTTTACTTCATCACGCACATCTCCCATTCTGGCATCTAAATCTTCGCCCCATTTAAAGCGGAGGACGACTACGGACGCCCCGTCTGCTGATACGGATGTGAGCTCGTCTATGCCTTGAATGGTAGCGAGACGGTCCTCCACCTCTTCGGTTACCTCTTGCTCGATGTCGCTGGCAGAAGCGCCACTCCACGTAGTTATCACCATGATGACAGGTGGCTCGAATTCGGGAAGCAGGTCAATCTTTAGCCCTATGAAAGAGACTGCCCCTATGAGAAGTACGGCTACAAAGGCCATAAGCGTTGCTACGGGCCTTCTAACGCCAAGTTCTGGCAGGTTCACTGTGTTGCCACCTCCACAGGCACGCCGTCGGAAAGCTGTCTCACGACGGTTGTTATTACGAGGTCGGATTCACCGATTCCTTCGGTTATCTCTATCCAGTTGCCCTGTTCAGCGCCGCGCTTTATGGGGCGCTGCTGTGCCACATCATCAGACGCGACGAAGCAGTACCACTCTCCTGTTCCGGCGAGCTGTCGAACTGCCTCCCTCGGCAGGGCTAGAGCCTCATGACTTCCCACCACGATGAAAGCGGGGGCGAACATCCCGGGTTTCAGCAAACCTTGAGAGGCCATCAAGGCTTCTACTTCGCCGGTTCGTGTAGCTGGATCCAGAACAGGACTTATCCTATTCACCTTGCCGTTAAATTCTCGCCCAGGGAAGGCATCTACTCTTACGTGAACAGGTTGGCCGAGTTTGACTTTCGGGTAGTCGTTTTCAGTGATGGGGCCCTTTATTTTAACATTATCCTGCCTTGAGATCACCAACAGCACATCTCCGCTCTTTATAGTATCTCCAGGGTCGACACGCCTTTCTGCTATTACGCCGCCCACTGGGGCAGCGACCTTGTGATAATTCTTGACAATTAACAGTTGTTCCAATCTGGCCTGAGCCTGCTTTAACTCTCTTTGCGCGAGATCCAAGCCAGCTTTTTCTACCTCATACTGTCCCTCAGTTTGATCAAATTGTTGGCGGCTTATGACCTGTTCTTCGTAAAGCTGTTTATAACGCTTATAATCCTTTTCAACAGTGCTAAGCCGACTTTTGGCCTGCGCTATGGCAGCCTCCGCTCGGGCCACAGCGGCTCTCGCCTCCTCAATCTGCCTCCTGTTGAGACTATCGTCCATTTCTACTAAAATGTCACCCCTTTTGATCTCGTCACCCACGTCGACGTTGACACTTAAGACGGTGACATCGCTGACCTTAGAGGCCACACTCGCTCTCTCTTCTGCTTCTAAATTTCCAACGAACGTAACCGTGTCTTCAAACGTCATGAGCATAGGCTTCGTAGCGGCCACCCTGATTTTCTGAACAGAGGGGGCAAGTTCAGTAGTGTGGTCTACGCTGTTGGATTTGTCTCCCCTCCAGAACAAAAGCGCGACGACTGCCACGATGACAGCTGTGATCGGAATGCTATATTTACGCTTCATTGAATTTTCCCCTCCTCGGTATTAGCGTCAATAGACGCGAACTCCATCCCGGTCGCACCCATGGCGAAGAGCAGGTTAGAGTAAGCTGTATAAGCATCATATATAGAATTCACCAAAGCGTTGCTCGCATCAATATACGCGACCCTTGCATCTAAAACGTCGATGTTGGTGCCCACCTGGGCCTGATATCGCCTCAATGCCATTCTATAATCCTCCTCGGCCAGCTTTACCTGATCTTGGGAGACGTTGACTCGCTGTAACGCTGAGGCGAGGCTCAGACTGGCTTGAGAAACCTCGAGCTTGACCTGGTTTTCCATGTCGCTGATGCGGTGCAGAAGTTCCTGAGCCATGGATTTTGCCTCCATCACCATCGATTCTATCTCGCGTCTGTCATAAAGCCTCCACTGAAAGAACAGGTCCACCCTCCATTCGTCTTCCTCTGGCAGAAGGCTTGTGTCGATCATCCCGCCAGATCCTTGAATGTAAATTTGTGGCCTGGCTTGTCCCGCTGCAGACCTGGCGAGCGCTTGAGCCGACATTCGCAATGACTCCAAGCTTTTCAGCTCGGGTCGCAGTTTCAGTGCCTCCATTTGCGGGTCCTCTGGCAGATGAAACGGAGGTACTTCCGCTTCGGCCTCTGGTTGAGGCATCGTAATGCCTTTCGGTAAAGACCCGCCGATGGCTTTCTCCAGAGCCGCTAAGGCCACATCCACGGCATTGGCAGCACTGATGCGTTCCAATTCAGCGCTGGAAACGTCTACCTGCACTCTTAAGACCTCGTTTACGGCTACGACGCCGTTCCTGTGAAGGGCCTCCACCTCGTTTAGATGTTCTTTGGCGAGGGCTAAGGCCTCAAGAGCTACGTTAAGGCGCGAGCGCGCTCTCTGGAGATCATAGTACGAGACGCGGACGCCGTTGTCCACCATCTGTATGGTCCGCAATTCATCGGCCTTAGAGGCCTCGAGTTCCAACTTAGCCGACTCGACTTGAGCCTCCATGCTTCCCCCGCTGTATAGGAGATGGGTGAGGTTTACGGCCACTTCATACGTCTCGTCGAAGGGGTTATCCGTCAACCCTCCCTCGCTCTTTGAGTAGTTCGCCGACAGGTCGACTTTTGGCGCGAGCCCGGCCGCTGCCTGTTCTAATCTCGCGCTTGCTTGGTTCGTCCTCTCCCGTGCCGCGATTATTTGCGGGTTTTTCTCCATGGCGATGCTCAGAAGGTCATCGAGGCTCAGCGCCTTTTGCTCTTCCTGGGCCCAGGCGCGATGGCCCATCATTATAACTAAGAGCGAACAAAATAGCATCAAAAATATGAGCGCAAATGTCCTACGCTGCATAACTGCGTCCCCCTTCGATTAACCGTTCCACTACGAACTGCCAAGACCTTTTTGCCTGATCGACATCGCACCTCAGCCCCACATTCTTTGATATCCCCTCGAAACACGAACTCAGAGTCAAGGCGAGCTCTTTGGGAGACAATCTACTTGCGCCGGATGATACAGCTGGGAATGCCATCTTCACCATGTCTATCATGTCTTGCATAAGCGATTCCGAGAGTTCTTGGGCCATTTTACTTATTTGTTTGTTCCCCCTTCTGGCTTCCATCCATAAGTTCATCCATAGCATAATTCCTTCTTCATCCATAGCTATGTAACCGAAGAATTCCTCCCCCTTATTTATGAGATAATCAATAGGTTTGCAACACATATCTTCCTCTGTAGGAGCGAAGAAGGCTTTGATCTTGTCCGCCTCTGCTTCCAACACTGCCCTGTACAAATCCATCTTGGTTTTGAAATGCCAGTAGAGCGCTCCCTTGCTCAAGTTTGCTTCTTTCACTATGGAGTCTACGCTCGTGCCGTGGTAGCCGTAGCGGGCGAAAGAATGGCGAGCCACTGTCATTATCTGCTCCTTCGTGTCACTCAAGTTTGATGTCATTTTATCGGATTTCTCCCCTCGCAGTCCTTTTATGTTAGAAATGGTAACACATACCGACTGGTCAGTCAAGGGCATTTTTGACTTTGATCCCCAGGCACGGAGAAGGATTATAATCTATTGTGGACGCAATGAAAAGGGGGGAAAGGCGATGGACGAGGACATTTGGTATATATTCAAAGGCGACGAGCTGCTTTTATATAGCGCCTCAAGGCCCAGGTTGCCCCACTCGAGCGAGGTAGCTCCGCTGGCTTCTTCGTCGGTCCGAAGCGGCAAGCTTTCTATGGGATGTCGCGAAGCCTTTTGGGCAGAGGTGCCCTCGGATCTTTCTATTCCCTCGAAAATGGTGCCTATGGGGCTGCGCGAGGTCGGCGCGCTCTTGGGCGAAGAGACCTTTACGGAAGCGGGGAGGGCCTTTCAGATAATGAACTGGTATAGGCGCGCTTTCTTTTGCGTCTCTTGTGGTGCCCCATTGCGCGACTCGTCCGACGACCACGCGAGGGAATGCACTTCTTGCGGTTCCATCTTCTATCCGCCCATTTCCCCGGCGGTCATCGTAGCTGTCGAGAGAGATGGGAAGATCTTGCTCGCCAGAAATGTCCGCTTTCCCCCAGGGCGATATAGCGTCATAGCCGGTTTCGTGGAGCCGGGCGAGAGCTTAGAAGAGACGGTTCGACGCGAGGTGAGGGAAGAGGTTTCCTTAGAGATAAGGGATCTGCAATACTTCGGAAGCCAGTCGTGGCCCTTCCCTCACTCGCTCATGGTGGGTTTTACGGCCCATTGGGCTTCTGGTGAGATTCAAGTTGACGGGAAGGAAATAGAAGACGCAGGATGGTTCGCTCCAGACGAGATGCCAGACCTGCCCCAAGGGGTGAGCATATCGCGCAAGCTCATTGAGCACTTCAGAAGCGCCCATGCACCTCATGAGGGTTAGCGAAGTGCTTTTATGGTCTGCCGATGGGTATGAGGTAGAGAGGGTTCTCGTTTTGAGGCAGAGAGAGCGCCCTCTTTACCGACTCATCGTTGAAGGCGCCCACTACGACCGAGCCGAGCCTTAAGGATACGGCCTGAAGGCATACGTTTTGCGCGCTGTGCCCTGCTTCCATGTTGACATATCGTATGCTGCGCTCTCCGTATCTGGCCATGGTCCTTTCGTATGCCGCGGCTATTATTATGACAACGGGGGCATCTTTCACACAGCGCTGACGTAGCGCAGCGTCGTGAAGTGCACTGCGAAAGTCCCCCTTTGCCAAC
>Ga0209508_1002524_pt1 | contig 11843 bp, 9 predicted proteins | sample AD_UKC129_MetaG_FD_184427 | JGI IMG/M metagenome (GOLD analysis project Ga0209508, IMG submission 184427) | Active sludge microbial communities of municipal wastewater-treating anaerobic digesters from Canada - AD_UKC129_MetaG (SPAdes) (version 2) | ecosystem: Engineered > Bioreactor > Anaerobic... | reverse complement strand
ATCTGTCAATCCCATTACTTACTATGCTGTTAAACGGGAAGTTTCCTCCCCCTGTTTTTCTCCAAACAATTCCGCCATTTTCGTCGAGTTTCCAGAATACATTATTAGCATAAGTAGGAATATCTCCATATACAAACTCGACATACCTTTGTAATAAATAACCACCACCAATTGCCGGGATTACATTACAGACTTTAGAACTTGGACTATTATTGGGACCTGGACACAGATTATCAAAGCGATAGTATCGCATCCATGTCTGTCCTGTCGCCAGCCCAAAAGACAATAGCAATAACAATGTAAACATCAAATGCTTTTTCATCGATCCTCCCGATTAATACAGGGCACTATATGAGTTTTTTATCAATGAACTCATGCTTTAGTGATATAGTACAAGCCTTAACTTCAACTATAATCAATACATATTAACTAACTTCATTCTAAACAATTCACTTTCTTATGTCAAGAACTATTGTTTCTTTTTCTATCTCATCCTAACCTATCCTGATTTATCAGTATACAGGGTAGTGTTTTCCTGGCTCTGGATCAATGATCACATCCGGAACAAGGAGATAGTATGCCGAAGCGTTAATGAACCAAATCAAAGCTCAATTAATCAGACATGTTGAATAAGTCGAAGCGCAATACACCGTCTCTGGAGCTTTCCAGACTGAGACAGAGTTACTGATTAGTAATTTTTATACCTATCGTCAGGGCAGAAATTGCGAATAAACAGCGAAAATAAAGAAAGTGTTGGCAACCTTCAGATTTAGACTAAATTGTTTAGAAAGCCATTTAACCGTGTGGGTAAAAAGAGGTTTTTTAATAGAAATTAGGAGGTTGAGATGAGGAGTAAAATGTTCTTATCTCTGCTGGGCTTACTCTTATTGGGAGTAGCATATTCAACACCCGCATCAGTCCTTCAGTACAATATGGAACCAGCCGAAGAACAAAAAGGTGCGTTCTTGGGAAATGTAAACAAAGACCCTGAATTATCCTCATATAATCCCCTGCAGGTTGGAAACAAATGGTGGAGAAGTTTAACTGGGGGTGGACATCAATTAGTTAGAGAAGTAGTTGACTCAACAGAAATCAATGGTAAAATTTACTACGAAGTTGTCGGAGTATTTGGCTCTGGTAGTAACCGATGGATTCGAAACGAAGGCGACATAGTTTATGCATATGATGAGTTTGATTTTGACAATAATCCTAACACTAACGAGATAGTCCACGAAGACTTCTCTTCTATAGGTTTATACAACGTCTTTCATGATCTGCGTGACCGTACAGGACCATGGAACTGTATCTGTGATGGTGAGTATTATTTAAGCGCTTATTTTATTCCGACATATATTAGGTTTCATGAGTACTATTATCCAGATGATCCAAATAGTGACGAAATCTGTGGATGGGCAAGGGGGTTTGGGATTACCTATAGTGAAACCACTAGTTATTTCATTTCAATATCTGCCTGCGAAATCAATGGAGTTCATTATGGTGAACCTGTTTCTAATGTTGATGAATTAATACCTCAATCTACAGCGATTGGTTTATCTTGCTTCCCTAATCCATTCAGTGACACAATCAAAATCACTTACAGAATTCCCGATAAAAGTAAATATGGGACTCTATCAATTTACAATGTAAAAGGACAGTTGATAATCAATACTACTGTAAATGGAGAAGGTGATTTTGAATGGGATTGCCGTAGCAAATCAGGAAAACTCATGCCGAATGGAGTTTATTATTGCATACTCCAAACGCAAGAAGAATCAAAGATCTCAAGACTTGTTTTGATAAAATAGGAGGATTTATGCGCGTTACAATATGTTCCATCCATAAGACAGATAAGAGTCTGTGTAATATTTGTTGATCGAGAAACTGGGGAATATTCTCCCAGTGCTCAATCTTGACCTTCACCAGGAAATCCGAGTTATCAAAATATCTTTATAGAAAACAGGGATCCGTCAACACCTGGTTTTGAGTGGTTGTCTTATATTAACATAACCAAATATTTCTGGGATATGTCTAGCGGTGCGTTTAGGTTTGTAGGAGATACCTATAGATTTACCCTACCACGATTCTATCCGCCAGGAGCGATTACTGACACAACATCTTATGGTTCAATTAACAAGTATATTCTAAGTCGCATGGATTCAACCATTGATTTCAGTAACTACGATAACTGGAAGTATGGCAATTACAATCATGTTAATCAACCTGATGGTTGGGTAGACATGGTCTTTATCGCCTATAGAAATCCATTAAATGGTGTTATATTATACCCGCCGGATAATGTTTATGGACCAAGTGTAGGGTATTCAGGAATATCAGGACTTCTAAAGCGGTATATATCTAATGATGTTCTTCCTTTTGTATCCTTTCTTGCCTCATTAGTTTATTAAAGTTACAATGGGATTAACCTTTATAAAAAACCCCGGTATGACTACCGGGGTTATTCTTTTAGCTAACTTGATATTTATTTTATTCTGAGGATTAACATAAGCAGTGAAAGAGGAAAGCTCCAAAGGTAAAGGTTATTCATTACCTAAAATAATGGGTAACTCCACTGCTCCTTTGCTGCTATTGAGATTGATATTAAAGACAATCTTAGTTCCATTGCCATTAACTACATTCCATCTATTATTCTGATAATAAGCACCATAAGTATCACTTGTTTCCATAGTTATTGTCCAGTCTGGAATACTGTTATCTAAGATAAAATTGAACTTTTTGTAGGTAGCATTCGGATCGGGAACAGGTGGAAAACTATCAAGAGTACCTCTATCTGCATCTCCACCGGATACAGTAACTGGAATATCATAAGTTTCTTCTACTATAGATACCCCCGCTGGATAATAAGGAATATGAACTTTGGTAACAAAGATGTTGGTGTCATAACCTCCGTTACTTGTTAAAGTAGTAGAACCGAAGGTGGCACTATCGTAAAAATAACCAGTAACATAGCTATTTCTACTGGCATCAACCGCAATACTAGTGCCACGATCGTCACTTGTACCTCCAGCATTGTTTGCCCAGAGCCAGTTACCACAGTTGTCCAGTTTGGCGATAAAAATGTCGTAATCTCCGTTACTTGTTAAAGTAGTAGAACCGAAGGTAGCAGAACGACAAAAACAACCAGTAACATAGCTATTACCACTGGCATCTACTGCTATACCATAGCCACAATCGTTATATGTTCCACCAGCATTCTTTGCCCAGAGCCAGTTACCACTGCTGTCCAGCTTGGCGATAAAAATGTCGTAATCTCCGTTACTTGTTAAAGTAGTATAACCGAAGGTGGCATTACTGTCAAAATAACCAGTAACATAGCTATTTCCACTGGCATCTACCGCAATGCCATTGCCAGAATCATTACTACTTCCACCAGCATTCTTTGCCCAGAGCCAGTTACCACTGCTGTCCAGCTTGGCGATAAAAATGTCGTAAACTCCGTTATTTATTAAAGTAGTAGAACTGAAAGTGGCACTATCGTAAAAATAACCAGTAACATAGCTATTTCCACTGTCATCTACCGCAATGCCATTGCCACATTCGTCACTTGTACCTCCAGCATTGTTTGCCCAGAGCCAGTTACCACTGCTGTCCAGCTTGGCGACAAAAATATCGGCACCTCCGCTACTGGTTAAAGTAGTAGAACCGAAGGTGACACTATTGTAAAAATAACCAGTAACATAACTATTTCCGCTGGCATCTACATCAATGCCATGGCCATAATCGTAAGGACTTTCTCTAGCATTCTTTGCCCAGAGCCAGTTGCCACTGCTGTCCAGCTTGGCGACAAAAATGTTGTTATATCCGTTACCTGTAAAAGTAGTAGAACCGAATGTAGCAGTAGCACTGTAAAAACAACCGATAACATAGCTATTTCCACGGGCATCTACCGCAATACCATAGCCATAATCGGAATCTGTTCCTCCAGCTTTCTTTGCCCAGAGCCAGTTTCCACGGTTGTCCAGCTTGGCGACAAAAATGTCTTGAGATCCACTACTTTCTAAAGTAGTAGAACCGAAGGTAGCAGTACCTTCAAAACCACCGGTAACATAGCTATTTCCACTGGCATCTACCGCAATACCAGAGCCATAATCGTAATTTGTTCCTCCAGCTTTCTTTGCCCACAGCCAAGGATTTAATTGGGCAAAGATAAAAATGTAGCTGAATAATAATAAAACGATAAGAAATGTCTTTTTCATAATAAAAACCTCGCTTTGGATTTTAAAGTTTTTGATATCTTGAGAAAATTGATTAAGCTCACTTACTTACTCTGAAGAAACCTAATAATATTCATTATTTACCTCCTTTCTTCTTTTAATCTTTATTATTAGTTTTTTATAACTCTATTTTCTATAAAGAAATTTATTATTTATTTAGCTATATGTCGTCAAGGGGAAAATGCATTTTTTGGAAGCAGTAAAAGCGAAAAAGTATCTCTCTTTTATTTTCTTTTGTCTAAGAGAAATATAATTTTCAACCACAATGGGTGGTATTAAGAGACAAGCAAATAGTCAATAAAGATAGCCGTAGCAGTAGATGATTTCTTATTACTATAGGCAAAATAGATAGCTAAAGTTTTATAATCTCTGGCGGTAATAATATATTCGGGAAGATGGTGTTCCCCTCTCCAGATTTCGTATTCTGTTATATCTGTAAGATACTTTATATCCACCTGAAAACGACTAAATATCTTCTTCTGGTTCTTCACTTCTTGAATATTTTTCCTCTTTTTATAAGTTTTTATTCTTCAGCAAAATCAATCTTGCTTCCTTAATTGTTCAGGGGATACCTATTTCCTTTATTAACTATAATTTTTTTCTTGTGGAAGAATAAACCTTAGTATGAATCTTCAAATCCTTCTTGACGGAAAACGCTTTTATGAATTATGATACCTTTATATAAACATAAAAGGTATATCTTCTTTAAGCTAAATTAGCTCAGTTGGTAGAGCAGCTGATTCGTAATCAGCAGGTCGGGGGTTCAAGTCCCCCATTTAGCTCCAGAAGAATACATATTTTATGTCTAATTTATCCTAATAAATTATAAATATCATTTGTTATTCTTTAAAATACAAATACACTTTCTATATAAAGTTGTTAATGCTAAAGGAGGATCAAAAAATGAAACATTATCTTTATATTCCGCTAATGTTACTTTTAACCTTTTTGATTTTAGGAGGATTATCATGTTCAAAAGAAGAAACTCCTACCACTCCCAATTTTGAAGAATATGGTATATCCTCGCATATATGGGATTATAATTATGTGGTCTGGTTTGATCTGGATTATACTGCTCAAAACAAAAATATGGTTGCAGCAGATATATGGATGACTGCTAAAGGAAATGCTTCAGATGCTTCGTTGAAAATTGGAACAACTGATATTGTATTTAATACTATAGAATCCTATACAGATGGTAAAATTTATAGAGGTGCAACTATGAATTTAAGCACGGATCAGCCTATTTCATACAAAATAACGAACTTAGCTAATAACAAAACCTATACTGGCAGTATAAACTTTCTGCCCAAAAATATAGTGGTTGATCCCTGGCCCTCTTTTTCTCAAGACTATAATTATTCTCCACTCTGGTCTATTGCCGAAAATCCTGATTTTAATGTGATAGATGCTGGATGGGAGGGTCGTAATCAGCATTATGAATACATTCGTCAAATTGATGGTCATATTAATACTTATACCCTGGTGAAAACGGAATGGCAAAATCAAACTCCGATTGAGAATTTCTACTTTGGGATTAATGCTATTGGCTATCAGAGAAAGAATAATAATAAAGTTCTAATTGTGGGAGTTAGCAATAATTATTACTGGTGGAATGCAAATGGTAAGAGTCAAAGTGGATGGCAAGCTCATCGCTCTCCTTTAAAATTTATGGATTTAATTCAGGAGGATATCAATAGCAAATAAAGTAGAATTTATGCCTCAGCGTGCTATAGCACTATTTTCTGGAGGTTTGGATAGTGTTTTAGCAGTTTTCTGGATGCAAAAGCTCGGTTTTGAGGTTATTCCAGTCTTTTTTTCAGCTGCTTATATATTTCCCGAAAAAGCATTAAAAGTGGCAGAAGAAAATGGACTTAAATTGGAGGTTAGAGATATTTCTGAGAAGCATTTAGAGATGTTGCGTCATCCCAAAAGAGGTTATGGGAAAAATCTTAATCCTTGTATAGATTGTCATTCGTTGATGATTCAAGAAGCAGCATTGATGTTACCGGAATTGGGAGCAGATTTTATTATTACTGGAGAAGTGCTGGGACAACGACCTATGTCTCAAAATCTGGATTCTCTTAAAGCAGTAGATAAAATGAGTGGAGCGGGAGATTTAGTTATCCGTCCCCTATCTCAAAAATTATTACCTGATACAAAGCCCATAAGAGAAGGATGGGTAAATAAAGAGCAAATGCTGGATATTTCAGGAAGAGGACGTTCGCGTCAGCTACAGCTTGCAGAGCAATTTGGAATATCTCATCTTCAACCTGCAGGAGGCTGTCTTCTTACCGATCATAATTATTCTCTGCGATTAAGAGATTTGATGAGACATAATCAGGATAGCCTACCTAATGTAAAACTTCTACGCTGGGGCAGGCATTTTAGATTAACAGAGGAGATTAAATTGATTGTAGGAAGAGATGCTGCTGATAATGCAGGAATTGAAAGTGAGAACTATCCTGGCTTATATCTAAAGATTAGAGATGTAGAAGGACCTTTGGGGTTATTAACAGTTCAAAAGCCATCTGAAGAGGTTCTTAAGCTCGCTGCTTCTATTGTTCTTTTTTACAGTCATAAAGCAAGTTCTCCCGCATATATTAAATATGGAGTTGACAAAAAGTTCAATCAAGAGATAAAAGTTGAAAAATGTCCTGAAAATATCCTCAGGTCATATCTAATTACCTCGTAAAGGATTCCTGATGTTAAAGATTGAAGGTTATATTCTTATACCTGATTTTGAAACTAATACCTGGCTTTTATGGGATGAAGAGTCTCGGGAAGCTATATTGGTAGATCCGGCTGCTCCTTCTCCTGATTTATTAAAAAGGATAGAAGAGTTGAAGTTAAAGGTCAAATATATAATTAACACGCACGGACATATGGACCATATAGGTGGAAATAGCTGGTTCAAAAATCATCTTTCTGCACCACTTATGATTCATTCTGCTGATGCTCCCATGCTGGCTAATAGCGCAATGAATTTAAGTTTATATGTGGGGAATCCTGTATCCAGTGCTCCACCTGATGTGCTTTTAGAAGATGGTATGGAATTGAGTCTGGGAAAGTATCCAGTGAAAGTGATTCATACTCCAGGACATACTCCTGGTGGTATTTGTCTTCTGGCAGATAAATTTTTGATAAGCGGAGATACCCTTTTTGAACAGAGTATAGGAAGAACTGATTTGCAGGGTGGAAATCATCAGCAGATTATCAATTCTATAAAAAATAAACTTTTCGTCTTACCTGATGATGTGATAGTTTTCCCAGGACATGGACCTCGCACTTCAATAGGTATGGAAAAGAAGAACAATCCTTTTGTGAGTTAACTTGATGCATTACGATACCGTTTTAATTCTTGATTTTGGTTCCCAATATACTCAACTCATAGGAAAGGTGATACGTTCTTTCAATGTCTATTGTGAGATTCATCCTTATCATTTGACGGAAACAAGGATAAACCAAATCAATCCTAAGGCAATAATTCTTTCTGGCAGTCCTTTCAGTATAAATCAAGAAGATGCACCTCAACCAGATTCTTATATTTGGGAAATGAATATTCCTATTTTAGGTATTTGTTATGGAATGCAACTTATTGTTTCACATTTTGGCGGAAAGGTCCAGCACCAGACTAAAAGAGAATATGGTCAGGCTATTCTTCAGATAAAAAAATCACATCCTTTGTTGGAAGGTTTAGCTCTGGAGGAAAAGGTATGGATGAGTCACGGAGACACTATTTCAGAACTTCCACCAGAGTTTATCGTTTTAGCTTCAACTTCCAGTGCCCCTTATGCAGTTATAGCTCATAAAAATCTTCCTATTTTCGGATTGCAATTCCATCCTGAAGTTGTGCATACTCCAAATGGCAAGACCATCTTGCAGAATTTAGTTCTTAAGGTGGCAAAATGTTCAGCGAATTGGACACCGAGTAAATTTATTGAGGAATCCATAAAAAAGATTAGAGAACAGGTAGGCAATCAAAAGGTAATTTTAGGGATTTCTGGAGGAGTGGATTCATCAGTAACAGCAGCACTCTTGTATAAATCCATAGGAGATAATCTTATTCCAGTCTTTGTTGATAATGGTTGTATGCGTTATAAAGAAGCAGAGCGCGTGCAAGAAGCTTTTTCTGCTATAGAAAACTTTAAGATTAACTTTGTAGATGCCTCAGAACTGTTTCTTTCGCGGTTAGCTGGGGTTTCAGACCCTGAAAGAAAGCGGAAGATTATCGGCTCCACCTTCATTGAAGTTTTTGAGAAAGAAGCGGCAAAATATGAGAATGTAGGATTTTTAGCTCAAGGGACACTTTATCCCGATGTCATTGAAAGTGTTTCTTTCCGTGGTCCTTCCGCAAAAATCAAAAGCCACCATAATGTTGGCGGTTTACCGGAAAAAATGGGGCTAAAACTGATAGAGCCATTACGAGAACTCTTTAAAGATGAAGTTAGAGCTGTAGGAAAAGAATTAGGCTTACCTGAAAGTCTCATAAATAGACATCCATTTCCGGGACCTGGTTTAGCTGTTCGGATTATAGGTGCAGTAGATAAAGAGAAAGTGCAAAGATTACAGTTAATAGATGAAATCTTCATCCAGGAATTGCATAATTGGGATTTATACAATAATACTTGGCAAGCATTTGCTGTTCTCCTCCCTATTCAAAGTGTAGGAGTGATGGGAGATGAAAGAACCTATGAAAATGTCTGTGCTCTCAGAGCAGTGAATTCTCAGGATGGGATGACCGCAGAAGCTACTGAATTCCCTTGGAACTTTTTGAAGTATGTATCGAATCGCATTATAAATGAGGTCAAAGGAATCAATAGAGTGGTCTATGACCTCAGTTCAAAACCACCAGCGACTATTGAATGGGAATAGAACTGCTGGTTGTATACTTGACAAAATAACAGCCTTTCCAAATCTTAATTTTTTAAGCGGGCATAGCTCAGTTGGTAGAGCATTAGCTTCCCAAGCTGAGGGTCGCGGGTTCAAGTCCCGTTGCCCGCTCCATTTTATTTTTTCGTCCATTCTATATTAACTCTCCTATATAAGCAAAAGAATAGAGCTTCAGCTTTTTAGTACGATTGGGCTTTTTCTGGTTTTTCTCCTTTTAAAAAGTTTCTACTATTTCGTCAATTTATCTTGAGCTTATGTCCAGCTTATGTCCAACTGATGTCCAGCTTATGTCCGAAATGGGACATAACCTCCCTATCAGCTACACATTATCTATGCATTTAAGATAGAAAAAGAGTTAAATAATAGAATGGCGATATAAAAGGAATATAGAGTAAATTTAAACTGTATCTATTATCTGGATTTTCTGATGTGGAAAGAATAAGTAGAAGAAATAATCTCAAATAGCAATGATTATAAAATGAATAATAAATATATGATTACTCCTACACAGATTGATTTACTATTTTTGCTTTAGAAATTCTCTTTTAGTTTAGATATATCAATTTATTGGTGGAGGTGGCGGGAATCGAACCCGCGTCCAAAGAACCGACTATGAGCGAATCTACATGCTTAGTCGTCTTTAAGTGTTGTCATAGCAGTGCAAGACGATCAGACCTGCTATGACCAAGCCCATAATCTTAACTGGCACTTATGGGCATTCGTGCCAGTGCAACCGAACTGTTCCGACGCTTAATCCCATCCCGTCGGTTCGGACGGGTTAAACGTAGCAGCCTATGCTGCTAATGCGTAATTGTAGTTTGCAGTTAATTTTGTTTGCTGCTTGGTAACGGAGTGGACAGCATCTCCGGCATGCATCACTCACACCCTGATTCCCTGTCGAAACCTAATCACCCCCCTATAAACTTGTAAAAGAGCACATAACAATATATAATGTAAAAGATTCGGGTTATTTGTCAAGTTCAAAAAGATTTTCACCCTATATGGAGTTATTATTATTATGCTTGCTTATTATATATACTTCTGAAGTTTCAATTTACTTTACCAATAATATCTTTCAAATTCAGGTTTCGTTGTGTTAAAAAATTCAGAAGTCCCTGATAAACTTCAGGAATGGTTAAAGGATTACTGAAATTAGCCGTGCCAATAGCAATAGCAGAAGCACCGGCATAAAAGAATTCCAGAGCATCCTGCCAGGAATGAATTCCACCCATAGCGATAACTGGAATTTTTACTGCTCTGGCAGTTTGATAAGTTAAAGCAAGAGCCACAGGTTTAATCCCTATTCCACTGTAACCACATACTGGAATGGATAATCTTGATTTGCCTGTTTCCCAATTTATTGCCATTCCATAAAGGGTATTGATTAAAGAAATGGAAGTTGCTCCTCCTGCTTCTGCCGCTTGAGCAATTAAGGCAATATCAGTAACATTAGGGCTGAGCTTTACAATCAATTCCCTATCAGTTAACCTTGCCAGTTTTTCAACCAGATTAAAAACAATATCAGGATTGGTCCCAAAAGCAATTCCTTCATTTTCCACATTGGGACAGGAGATATTAATTTCATAGCCATAGATTCCACAATGTAGTTCCAGTCCTTCCAGCATTCTAATAAACTCTTCTTGAGTAGCTCCTGAAAAGCTCACTATCAAAGGGATTTTAAGATATTCTCTCAAATCAAATAAATCATTATTGAGGAAGGATTTTAATCCTGGATTCTGCAGACCGATAGCATTTAGTAATCCTGCTTCAGTTTCATAAAGTCTGGGAGGTGGATTTCCTATTTTTGGTTTCAAGGTAATTGTTTTGGTTACATAAGCACCCAGAATTCCCTGCTGAAAAAAGTTAAAGTATTCAGTTCCAAAAGTCCCTGAAGCATTTAAAATAGGACTTTGAAGATTGATTTTGCCCAGAGAAGTGGAAAGTTCACTCATAATTCTTTCCAGAGTATTTTTTCTGCTTCAAAGATAGGTCCATCATAACAGACTCTTAGATAACCTTCATTGGTTGGAATAACACAACCATAACAAACGCCAACTCCACAAGCCATATATGCTTCCATAGAGACATAATGTGGAATGGGAGCAACTATTTGAGCCAGAGTTTTTAGCATATTAACAGGTCCACAGCTATATATACAATCAAAAGATTCTTTTTTCAACAAATCAGCTATATCTTTTGTCACTATTCCCTTATTTCCAAAGCTTCCATCTATGGTATAAGAACAGTCACAGGGAAAAACATCATCTTTTGAAGCTCCACCATGCAAAAAAAGAATATTATTGGAAGGATCCAGCCTTTTTTTCAAAAAAGCTAAAGGTGGGTAACCTATTCCTCCACTTACCATAAGTATTTTGCTATCTTGCCTTAAAGGAAAGGCATTTCCCAGAGGTCCATAAATCTTCAATTTATCGCCTGTTTTTAGAGCAGCTAAAGCTCTGGTTCCTCCACCTATGACCTTAATGAGAAAGGAGATACTTTCTTCTTCTATATCGTAAACACTGATAGGTTTAAAAAGACGCCAGCTTTGTGAAGTTATATCAGCTTTTATCTGGAAGAAATTACCTGGATTACATTGAGAAGCCAAATCTTCATCCTTAATAGTTATCTGGATGTAGTTGGTTCTAATCTTTTCTATTTTTTCTAAAGGTAAGATTTTATATTGCACTACTCAGCCTTCCAGGTTTGTCTTCCTTCCAG